>OCJN01000135.1_pt1 | contig 30352 bp, 26 predicted proteins | sample 1480731 | NCBI WGS metagenome assembly OCJN01 (sample SAMN05301479, study PRJEB22388) | human skin metagenome | isolation source: Infant 1 DOL 23 skin | host: Homo sapiens | place: USA: Pittsburgh, Magee-Womens Hospital of UPMC | collected 2013/2014 | reverse complement strand
GGGTAGAAAAACAAAAAATAAACCCCAGCATGTGGGGTTTAGAGGGGGTATTGACTCATCTGGGGGTATTACACCCCCGGATTGTCCAACAATCGGGGTCTAAGAACCGTAGCCAGCCTTGAGCGCCTTCACCGCCAGTTCGAGGCGGGACTTGGCATGGAATTCACTGAGCAGGGTGGATACATATTTCTTCACCGTACCCGGTGCGTAGTGCGTGCTCTTGGCAATTTCTTCATTAGACTTGCCTTGGCAGACCAAGTCTAAAACCTGCTCTAAAGCAGGCGAGATGTGGCGGCTGTCCTTAATTTGCGCGGTAGCGGCGGCTACATCGGCATCACTTCTCTCAGTGTTCCAATCAGGAAGCTGCTTAAAGAGGCGGGTGAGGGATTGCGGGGTGACAACAGTGCCGCCGCGTACAGCCTCACGCACGGTATCTAAGATGTAGACCGGCTTGGAGCTTTTCAGAATATAGGCCGCAGCTTTATTGGACATGACCTCTTTGAGAGTTTCATCATTGTCCATCGCGGTCATCGCGACAAAGACCGGCGGATTTTCCAGCTTGTTAACCTCGCGCAAGAGGGTAGTGCCATCCATCTCGGGCATGTGAATATCAGCCACGATCACATCGAAGTCTTGCTCATTCAGAAGCTCGAGGGCGACCTTGCCATTTTCTGCGGTGGCGCGCACCTCCATGTCCTCGGCCGAGGCGAAGTAGCGCCCCAGGGCCTCGAGGACAAGTGGGTCGTCATCGACGACTAAGAGGGAAGTTTTTACTTCACGCACCATGGAGCTGGGCAACCAAATGCAATATCGACAGGAGATGCGTATGCCGTGGTCTCTGGTAGTTCACCAGGGGTGGGGCCGGTGCCGAAGATAGAAGAGGACAACATTAGTGGGGCGAGAAAGCTAGCGAGTGCGGCCTGCATCAAGGCGCTCCTTTTTTGAAAGTTTGAGTAGGCAGAAACAAGCGAAAGCTTAGTGTATGAATTAAGCCTTTGCTATACAACGTGGTGGAACTAACGTCGCTTGTGGGCGGTAGGCGGCAGAAATAGGTTCAATTGCCAGTTTCCGGATTCCAAATCTGTGTCCAGTCGTGCGTCAATCGTGGCTGCGATTCGGTTCATTGAGGACATGCCAATGCCGGAGGACATTTCTGTGTTCTTGCTTGTTGGTTTAGCTACGGGGTTAGTGATGGTGATGACCGTCCAGCCCATATGGGGACGAACGGAAATCAGAATCTCCGCCCCCGGTGGGGAATACTTCACTGCATTGAGGCAGGCTTCTGTGGTGATGGCTGCAATGGGCTCAAGAATTTCTTGGGGAAATTCTGGCGCAAACTCCTCGCCTGTGACCTCAACAATGGGTGACCGATTGAGACGCGAAAGACGCTCTTCTTCCTCGGAAATTAGTTGAGCGAAGCTCGTTGGTTTTGTGGTTGAACCAAAACTCATGCCGTCGTTAATCCCATCGATATTATTTCGGAGGACCTTCGTCAGTGCGCGTACTTCCGACATAGTAGAGCGCATGGAATCACTGAGCTCATCGAGTTTCTTAGCCAGTTCTGGCTGTGTGGAGTATTCGAGGCTCAGAGCTTCGAGCTGCATGGTATTTACCGTTAGGGTAGAAACAACCGAGTTGTGCAGGGTTTCTGCCAGATCGGATTGACGGCGCTTCACGTCGTTGTTCCACTCCACCATGGCAGATCTATACCGGTTTGCTGAATGGGCGAAAGTTGCTCCAATCACGCCACCGACGCCAATTAGCATTCCCCAAGTGAAGGCTGGGGCAGGGTGAATACTTAGTTCAAGCGTTTCAGGATCAATGAGTCCGCAAATCCAAAGGAGTAGGCCGATTGCAATTGTGCGGCTATGTTTGCCGTGGTAAGCAACTACGGCTAGGAAAATCGGGGCTAGAAACACCGAACAAATAAAAGGGGTTCTAACGAGAAATGTAGCGGTTAGCCAAGCGGCAATAAATGCACCTGACATACCCAACGGCCAGCGATAACCCAAAGTAGTTATCACTGTAAAAACTAGTCCAAGGATGGCTGCCGATAACTGGTGCTCTATGGGGGTAAGAAATGCGCCGAGTAGTGTCAGTGCCACACAAATCACCGCAGTTAACGCGGCCGTTCGTTGCAGGGTCATGGCCGCGCGGATGCGTTGATAATTGGGTGGCTGTGAAGGTTTCGACACGATGCGGTCCACGCCTCCTGGATGCTCAGGCTCAATGGTTAGTACCTTCTCAGTGTAGGCACCGCGAACGTGAAACAGTGATTGAAAACAGCGAAACCCCCGCACCTTCGTGCGCGGTTCCTTGTGGTGGGTTCCGAGCGGAGGAAGAAGGTGAGGGGTTTAGCTGGTCTTCATGAAGGAGTGCAGATTGCTAATTACTTAGCTTCTGCAGCAGCCTCTGCGTCATCCTTGGAGGACAGGCCCTCGAATACGGAGGACAGGCTCTCGGAGTCGGTGTTGGACTCGGAGGAGGTCTCGATGAGGCCCTTGATGCCCTTTACGAGTGCCTCGAAGTCGATGGCGGAGCTGAGGTCTACGAGGGAATCGAACATATATATTCCTTTCGGATCGGCGGAGTAAAACTACAATCTCTCTCTGGGGTAGCAGCTCTTAACTGCTGTGATTCCTAGTATGCGGCAGTGGGTGCGCGCCGCCAATCCTCTTTTGGATCCTTTCTGAGGTAACTTTTGGATCCTCTTAAGAGCATTTAAGGATCGCAGTTTGGGTAGTGGGGCCGTGCGAAGGGAGGGGTGAATGTGCAGGGGTGGGAAAGTGAGCGTCGGTAAGAGCGGCAGTGACCTGGGAAAAGTGGGACTTTTGAAGAAAAGTTGAGTCGTGGGGAATAACTTTTATAGGCTGCCTGTTGTAAGGATTGAGTGCCACGGACTCAAGGTTGTGTGACTGGGTGTGAAAGTTCTGCTACAGTAGCGCTCGGACGCAACGAGAAGTTGAGTCACTGACAGTCAACTTTATTTATTACCCCAAGATAAAAGGAGAAGAAATCATGGGACGCGCAGTAGGTATTGACCTTGGTACGACGAACTCCGTCGTTTCCGTACTGGAAGGTGGAGAGTCCACCGTTATCGCCAACTCTGAAGGCTCCCGCACCACGCCTTCCGTCGTTGCCTTTGCAAAGAACGGCGAAATTCTGGTTGGTCAGTCCGCCAAGAACCAGGCGGTAACCAACGTTGATCGCACCATTCGCTCCGTTAAGCGCCACATCGGCTCTGACTGGAAGATCAACATTGATGACAAGGACTACACCTCCCAGGAGATCTCTGCTCGCACGCTGATGAAGCTGAAGCGCGACGCAGAGGCTTACCTCGGTGAGGACGTTACTGACGCCGTTATTACTGTTCCTGCATACTTCGAGGACGCACAGCGCCAGGCCACCAAGGAAGCTGGCCAGATTGCAGGCCTGAACGTGCTCCGTATTGTCAACGAGCCAACCGCAGCCGCTTTGGCTTATGGCCTAGAAAAGGGCGAGCAGGAGCAGACCATCCTGGTATTCGACCTGGGTGGCGGCACCTTCGACGTCTCCTTGCTGGAAATCGGCGATGGCGTGGTTGAGGTTATGGCAACCGCCGGCGATAACGAGCTGGGTGGCGATGACTGGGATCAGCGCATCGTTGACTGGCTGGTAGACCGTTTCAAGACCTCCCAGGGTGTTGACCTGACCAAGGATAAGCGCGCCGTGCAGCGTCTGCGCGAGGCTGCAGAGAAGGCGAAGATTGAGTTGTCCTCCTCCCAGCAGGCCAATATCAACCTGCCGTACATCACCGTTGACTCCGACAAGAACCCCCTATTCTTGGATGAGACTCTGACCCGTACCGAGTTCCAGAAGATTACCCAGGATCTGCTGGACCGCACCAAGGCTCCGTTCAACCAGGTCATCAAGGATGCTGACCTTTCCGTCGGCGATATCGACCACGTTGTTCTGGTTGGTGGTTCCACCCGTATGCCGGCCGTATCCGACTTGGTCAAGGAATTGACCGGTAAGGATGCAAACAAGGGCGTTAACCCGGACGAGGTCGTTGCAGTTGGCGCTGCCCTGCAGGCGGGCGTGCTGCGTGGCGAGGTCAAGGACGTTCTGCTTCTTGACGTCACCCCGCTGTCCCTGGGCATTGAAACCAAGGGTGGCGTGATGACCAAGCTCATCGAGCGCAATACCACCATTCCGACGAAGAAGTCCGAGACCTTCACCACTGCAGAAGACAACCAGCCTTCTGTGCAGATCCAGGTCTTCCAGGGCGAGCGCGAGATGGCTACCGCCAATAAGCTGCTCGGCTCCTTCGAGCTTGGCGGCATTGCTCCAGCACCGCGCGGCGTTCCACAGATTGAGGTTACCTTCGATATCGATGCCAACGGCATCGTCCACGTGACCGCAAAGGACAAGGGCACCGGTAAGGAAAACACCATCAAGATTCAGGATGGTTCCGGCCTGTCTCAGGAAGAAATTGACCGCATGGTCAAGGACGCCGAGCAGCACGCCGAAGAGGACAAGAAGCGCCGCGAGGAGCAGGAGCTGCGCAATAACGCAGAGTCCACCTCCTACCAGACCCGCAAGTTCTTGGACGACAACGCTGACAAGGTATCCGAGGACGTCAAGACTAAGGTCACCGAGGCTGCTGATGCCGTCGATGAAGCTTTGAAGGGTGATGACCTCGAGGCCATCAAGTCCGCAGTGGAGAAGCTGTCCACCGAATCCCAGGAGATGGGCAAGCAGATCTACGAAGCACAGGCTGCTGAGGCTGGTGCTGAGGGCGCGGCTGATGCTGGCGCTGCTCAGGGTGACCCGAACGTCGTCGACGCTGAGGTAGTTGACGAGGATGAGAATAAGGATGGCAATAAGTAATGACTCAGGACAGCGGAATGCCGCATAACCCAGGCGACCCGGAAAACACGGATCCGGAGGCTACCTCGGCTGACCGCGCTGAGGCTGCTGCCGAGCAGGCTGAGGAGGCCCAGGCCGCGCAGGAAGCGCAGGCCGATGCCACCGAAGAAGCCGAGCTGGATCCCACCCTCGATGCTGACCTCGAAGAAGCGCTGGCAGATGTCAACGCCGATGAGGTAGAGGCCGAAGCTGCGGGCGAAGAGCCCGCCGGCACCGGCGTTAGCGATGTGGAAGCACAGTTGGCAGAACGCACGGAAGACCTGCAGCGTCTGAATGCGGAATACACCAACTACCGTCGCCGCACCGAGCGCGACCGCCAAGCGGTAATCGAGACCGCCAAGGCCAAGGTCATCGCAGATTTCCTGCCTGTCCTTGATGACCTGGAACTGGCCGATGAACACGGTGACTTGGAAGGCCCGCTCAAGGCGTTTGCGGATAAGCTCCAGGACACTCTGGCGAAGCACGAACTCGCTGCCTTCGGTGAAGAGGGCGATGCCTTCGACCCGGAGATCCACGAGGCCGTGCAGGACTTGTCCTCAGGCGATGAGCAGGTGCTCGGCACTGTGCTGCGCAAGGGCTACCGTGTGGGCGACAGGCTCGTGCGCAATGCCTTGGTCATCATCGCGGACCCCAGCGATGAGTCCAGCAGCTCGGAAGACTCCGAGTAAATAACATAAAGGGCGCCCTGGGAACTGACTATTGACCTTCCCGCGGCGCCCTTTTACTTAACTTTATCGATTCTCTTTGAAAGGAGGAGATGCCCAGTGAGCGCTAAACCCGAATGGGCAGACAAAGATTATTATGCGGATCTGGGGGTCTCCTCGTCCGCAGATCAGAACGAGATTAAGCGTGCCTACCGCAAGCTAGCGCGTGAAAACCACCCCGATACCCACCCGGACGACCCCGCAGCAGCGGAAAGGTTCAAGAAGGTTGCGGAAGCCTACGACGTGCTTTCCGACGCCTCTGAGCGCCAGGAATACGACCAGTTCAAGACCATGCTCCGCAACGGTGGCGGTTTTGGACGGATGGGAGGCGCCGGATTTCCCGGCGGGTTTCGATCCACGCGCATGGGTGGACAAGGTGCGCAAGAATTCGACCTCTCGGACCTCTTCGGAGGATCCGCTGGAGGAGCGGCTCAAGGCGGCGGTGTTGGGGATATCTTCGGTAGCGTTTTCAACCGCGGCGGTAGTGCTGGCCACTCAGCTAAACCGTCGCGGGGGGCCGACGTCGAAACGGAAATAACCCTTGCCTTCCGCGAGGCCGCCAAGGGAACCACCATCCCCCTGGCACTGAGCGGCAATGCGCCGTGTACCACGTGCCACGGCTCTGGTTCCGCCTCCGGCAAGACCTCTACCTGTGGCACCTGTAGCGGCACCGGCTTTACCTCGGAAAACCGCGGCGCCTTCGGCTTTTCTGCCCCCTGCAAGGATTGCGATGGCACCGGCCGCCGCATCACGGACCCCTGTAAGGACTGCCACGGTACCGGCACGGTTCATCGCACCCGCAATATCACCGTGCGCATCCCGGCCGGGGTCATCGATGGCCAAAAGGTTCGCCTTGCTGGTCAGGGCGAAGCAGGCCCTAACGGCACTCCCGCCGGTGACCTCTTTGTAGCGGTGACTGTAAAACCGGACAAGGTTTTCACCCGCGAGGGCGATGACCTGCACGTTACCGTTCCGGTTTCCTTCACGGAGCTGGCTCTGGGCGATACCATCGCGGTTCCTACCTTGGATAACCCGGTACGCGTGAAGATCCCGGCTGGCACGCCGGACGGGCGTACGTTGAGGGTGCGCGGGAGGGGCATCGCCAAGCGCGGAGGCAACTCCGGTGATCTTTTGGTTAGCGTGCAGGTTACCGTGCCCACCAAGCTTGATGCTGCCGCCTCCAGCGCCCTGCGCACCTATGCTCAAGCGGAAAAAGACTCCGGTTTCAACCCACGTGCGGGTTGGGCCGGCGCCGAGAATGCTTAAGGCAGGAGGTGTGTTAAGAAATGAGCACTGGAAAGGCAGAAGGTTCCGGCAGCGCGGTGTATGTGATTTCCGTTGCCGCGGAACTATCCGGAATGCACGCCCAAACCCTGCGCACCTATGACCGCATGGGATTGGTTTCCCCGGCTCGCACTCGTGGAGGTGGCCGCCGCTACTCCGATCGGGACATTGAGTTGCTGCGCAAGATTCAGGCGCTGTCCCAAGACGATGGCGTCAATCTCGCCGGAATCAAGTCCATCATCGAGTTGACCGAGGAACGCGATCGTCTTGAGGCCGAGCGCGATGCCCTAGCCGAAGAGGTTCGGGCCCTGCGCGAGGAGGCTGCTGGACGTCGCTCGCGGCGCAGCGGTGAGCTTGTTCATGTCCCTCGGTCTACCTCCGTGGTGATGTGGAGCCCGCGTACCGCGCGCGAGCGCAAACGCGCCCGCAGCCGGGGACACGGTCAGGACTAAATCTCTCTGCAGACGAGTTAAACCCAACCCCGCAACCAGCTTTCCCGCTGGCTGCGGGGTTTTCTTCTGCTTGCACATTGGCGTCGCAATGCGAACGCTTGCAAAGGAAGTGACCGCAATCAGTGCATATTGCAAAGTTTAAGGTTAGTATATCCAGCAAGTGGGTGATCTACGGCACATTAGTGTCCGGTGGTGTCGCGCAACACTTTTATCTTAAGTCTTCTCCTGGAAAGGACACGCACCATGACCTTGTATGCAGCCCCGGGAACCGAAGGTTCCATCGTTGACTTTCGCGAACGCTATGACAACTACATTGGCGGCCAGTGGGTAGCACCCGTCGACGGTGAATATATGGACAACATCAGTCCGGTCAACGGCGAGGTATTTTGCCAAGTGGCCCGCGGCAAGGAAGCCGATATCAACCTGGCTATCGACGCCGCGGAGAAAGCCTTCGAAACCTTCGGTAAAACCACTCCAGCCGAGCGCGCATTGCTCCTGCACCGTATTGCGGACCGTATCGAGGAAAATCTGGAAAAATTGCGGTCGCTGAAACCTGGGAGAACGGAAAGGCCGTGCGCGAAACCCTTGCCGCTGATATTCCGCTCGCGGTAGACCACTTCCGCTACTTCGCCGGCGCCATCCGGGCCCAAGAAGGCCGCCTATCCCAGCTCAACCAGGACACCGTGGCCTATCACTACCATGAGCCGCTCGGCGTAGTAGGCCAGATCATCCCGTGGAATTTCCCGCTGCTTATGGCCGCTTGGAAAATCGCACCCGCACTGGCTGCGGGAAACTGCATCGTTATGAAGCCAGCGGAACAAACTCCGGCATCCATCCTGCTGCTCATGGATATTATCGGTGATCTCCTCCCTGCCGGCGTGCTCAATATTGTCAACGGACTAGGTGAGGAGGCTGGCGCGGCACTTTCCGGCTCGGATCGCATCGCCAAGATTGCCTTCACTGGCTCTACTCCGGTGGGCAAGATCATCAACAAAGCCGCCGCAGACAAGGTCATCCCCGTAACCCTGGAACTGGGCGGTAAATCCCCATCTATCTTCTTTAAAGACATCATGGATGAAGATGACTCCTACTTGGAAAAGTGCGTGGAGGGCTTTGTCATGTTCGCCCTCAACCAAGGCGAGGTCTGCACCTGTCCATCCCGAGCCCTGGTCCATGAGGATATTGCGGATAAGTTCTTGGAGCTGGCCATTGAGCGCGTAAAGAAGATCAAGATTGGCCACCCACTTGATACGGAGACCATGATGGGCGCGCAGGCTTCCCAGGAACAGATGGACAAGATTAAGCAATACCTGGAGATCGGCCCGCAGGAAGGCGCGGAGACCCTCATCGGTGGGCACGTGAACGAGGTGGAAGGCCTGGAAAAGGGCTACTACATCGAACCTACTGTGTTTAAGGGCAATAACGATATGCGTATTTTCCAAGAGGAGATCTTCGGTCCAGTGCTTTCTGTGGCTACGTTTAAGGACTATGACGAGGCGATTGCCATCGCTAATGCCACTAACTTTGGTCTCGGTGCTGGGGTGTGGTCGCGTAGTCAAAACATTTGCTACCGCGCCGGCCGCGATATTCAGGCCGGCCGCGTATGGGTGAACCACTACCACGACTACCCAGCACACAGCGCCTTTGGTGGCTACAAGGAGTCTGGCCTTGGCCGTGAGAACCACTTAATGATGCTGGGGCACTATCAGGAGACCAAGAATATGTTGGTCTCCTACTCGGATCAGCCGGCCGGCTTGTTCTAAAAGCTCTTCCCAAGGTGGGCGGCCTAGTGCGCCCGTGCTACCTGGCCTAGCCCCCGCAGGAACTGTGGGTCCTCCCAATAGGTACCGTGGTCACCAGGGAGGTTATCTGCGCCGCGAAGGGGAGTGGCACCAAAGGCATCGGTGGTGGGATCGGGACCATGAATGCCACCTTTAGGCCCCGTCGCGATTGCGATGGGGTCGTTGGCATTTGTGGCTGCCCAGATACGACCGTGGAGCTCTGCAGCGTGGCCAGCACCGGTGCCAGGGCTGCCGACGAGCACGACATCGTCAGCAATCTTGTCCTCCTTGGCGGCGTGCCCGGTGACAACAGAGCCATAGGAATATCCCACCACGGTTCGCTTGGCCTGCGGATAGCGTGCACCAAGCGAGCGCTGAAACCGGACGAGCTCTTGGCTGGCGGTGCGGGCGGGATCGGCATGAACCGCTCGGGGCAGGGAAGACGGTGCTTGGTAGCCCAACCACACCACGGCCGGACCGCCGCTGGCTTTAGCTAGGTTGCGGCCGCGGTCCACTGCGCGTTGCCAAGTAGCGGGATCAGAGGAATGAACTCCTTCGACAAATGTGGTGAGCGATGCCGGCGTAGTACGGAAGCCGCCGGGATCCACCATGGCTACGAGTCGGCCGTCGCCTGCTTCTAATACCTTCATATCAAGGTTCTTTGCGGCCAGCTTAGCCACGTGCTCGTTAGATTGGGCTAGGTTAATCTCGTGAATAGTCTCCAAAGGTAGATCGGAAAAATCTTCAAGCCGCACTGGAGGAGCAACACCAGCAGGCGTACACAGAGCGTCAATTTCTTGGGAGCAGAGCCAATCGAGCGAATCGCCCAGAGCCCGCACCTGCTGCAACAAAAACCCAGCTGCGCTCGCCGCTGCGGCATTGCGCTCGTCTACCTGGCCGAGGAATGAGATGATACGGTCTTCCAGTTCCTCACGGCGGGCCTGCAGGTCGGCGTGGCGTTCAAGGGTAGCGGCAACCTGCTCCATCTGGTGCAACGGCGGTGTCAGCCAGTCGGTGTAGCCCGCCAGACTGGTACGGGCAGCGTCGCCGGCAGGTCCTTCCAGCGATAGGTTAGACCAATCCTGGCGGTCTTCTATAGCTCGAAGGTGTAGCTCAGAGCGGTCTGTGCGTAGTTGGTTGGCGCCATCTCTTAAAGCCGCTGAAAGGGTCATCGAGCGGCTCCCAATGACTGACCTAGTCGAGAATCCGCTTCGGCAGCGGTAGCAAGAAAGCTCCCGACAGAGCGCAATTGCTCGGTCGTCGCGACCTCGGTTGCGGTCACGGCACTGGACCAAGCGGACCGAGCCCGCTCCAGTGCGGCCGCGGTTCGGCAGCTGCTATCGAGCGCGGCCGTCGGTGGCGGCAGCGCAGGGCGGGAGAGAAGGGAACGGACATAATCGGGTAAGTGCGTGGGAATTTCTAAATAACTCATGCTCCTAAGACTGATAGACCGGTCAGCTAAGCGCTAGGGATACAAAATCAGCCTGTGGATAACTCTGTCCCGCTGCATTACTTTGGGAGGCATGAAGGTAGCAGCAGTGCAATTGACGTCCACCGGAAATATCGAAGAGAACCAAGAACTGGCCCTAGCCAAGATCCGTGAGGCGGCCGGAAACGGGGCGCGCCTTATCGTGCTGCCGGAGGCCACGTCCCAGAATTTCCGCTCGGGGCGTCTTGATGAGCAGGCACAGACGCTCGAAGGTCCGTTCGCCACGGCGATCCATGCGCTTGCAGAGGAGCTCGAGGTCACCGTAGTGGCCGGCATGTTTTGCCCAGTCGATACCGTGGAGCGCGATGGAAAGACCATTAATCGCGTGACCAATACTGCGCTCATTGCAGGCCCCGGCGTGCTGGGCGGGTACGACAAGGTTCACACCTATGATGCCTTTGACTACCGCGAGTCGGATACGGTTTTAGCTGGCGAATCGCTGGTGGCCTTTGATGTGGACGACCTTATTGTGGGAGTGGCGACCTGCTACGATATCCGCTTCCCAGAGCAGTTTAAAGAGCTGGCCGGCCAAGGTGCCCAGCTCATTGTGGTGCCTACTAGCTGGGCGGACGGCCCCGGAAAACTGGAGCAGTGGCGCCTGCTTACGGCCGCGCGCGCCTTGGATTCCACTAGCTATATCCTCGCGGCCGGACAGTCGCGCCCGGGTGGTGACGCAGAGGCCGGCAATCCCTCCGGCCCGACGGGCATTGGGCATTCCACCATCGTCGATCCGAACGGCGTGCGCGTGGCCGAGGCCGGCTACGTGGATGACATCCTTTATGCCGAAATCGATCCGAATGAGGTAGCGAAAACCCGCCGCGCCCTGCCGGTTTTGACCGCTGCGGATTAGGCGAGCGTCGCGTAGTCTTCCGGCTCCCAGCGCCCATCGCGGCCCCAGCTAAGGACGTCAATCTGCTGCTTGCCGACGCCCCTTTTAATCAATCCTTCCTTACCTTCCCCTACCTCTTCGGCCGGTCCGATAAGTAGAAAGCGCGGGGGAGTGCCTGTGGATAACTCCACCTCGTTGACTACTACATCGGTCGGTTCCCCGGAAACCACATAGTCGGAACCGGCGGCCAATTCGCGGGCGTTGAGCAACCACGGATCCTTTTCTTCCCGCACGATCCGGCGCACCGGTACGCCTAGGGACTCCAGGTTCTGCTGGAAGTAGGTGTCATAGTGGGCACCGGGGCTGCCCGTCACGGCAAAGATGTGTGGTACTTGGACTTGGCTGCGGTCACCAGTGCTCAGCGCGGCGAGCGCCGCGCAGCGAGCCGTAGCCCAGCCGGTGCCGTAGGAAATGATGACCAGTTCACCTGCGCCTGCGTTGGGGAGGCTGATGCCGCCGGCGGGCTGGCCCAGCGTCCACCAATCGCCGGGCTGTGCGTGCGCGAGGGACCGGGAGGCCGCGCCTGCAGCGGTAACGTGGAAGACTACTTGCCCGGTTCCGTCGCTGGGTTGCGCAGGAGTAAGCATCCGCCATTGACCGGGCAAGTACTGTGTGGTCACGGGAAAGTGTTGTCCCGGCTGATAGGGCACGGCTAAACCGGCTTCCACGCGAATAATAGAAGTATCGCGCGTGGGATGTTCCACAGCCATCACTTGTGCCGAATGTGCCGGTGCCTCGCCCGCGGCGTCGGACTCCCGTGCTGCCTCGGCCATTGTCTCGCATATCTGGTTAATGACGTCGCAGGAAAAGTTGTATTGATACTGCGTCAATGCCAATACCCGCAGGCCCGCCACGAGGGCGTCGGCAAAGCGGGAATATACCTCTGCGGGAAACCCATGTCGGCGGTGGTCGAGGGCGAGCTGGGTAAGCTTTGCGGAGACGTCGGCAAGCAAAGGCTTTCCAGGCTCCGTATGCTCAATCACCCACGCCAGCGCAGGTACCAGGGAGGTATGAGTATCGCGCATGGACAGGGCAAAAATCTGCCGGGATTCGGGCACCGCATTAAAGAAATGCTCGTGCACCGCATCGCGGTACTCTTCTACGTGATTTCGAAAATGCTCGCCCAATTCCCACATGCTTGACCATTCTAATGTGCGCCGCGTGCGGATTGGGGCAGAGCTAGTCGGCACGCGGCCACTGATCTTATAGTAAGCGGGGGTGAAAATGGGATCCTATGTTGTGGCTCACTTGGTGGAAGGTATTGTATTCCCTATCCGCTTGCCCTCTAACGGGGGCAAGCCGCCATAATTGCACAGCTAGAAAGGGTCCTCATGGAAGATTTTTCCGCTTATACGCTCATGCTAGATGTGGGCTGGATTTCTTTGCTCATGGTCATCGGTAACGTCCTGCGTCACCAAGTGAAGTTTATCTTCCAGGACCTGCTGCTTCCTGCTCCGATTACCGCCGGTCTTATTGGCCTGCTGGTTGGCCCTAATGTGCTGGGCTGGATCAACTTCTCCGATAATTTGGGCGATTACACCTCCATTCTTATTGCGGTGGTCTTTGCATCTATGGCCTATTCAATGGAAGTCGGCGGAAACATGGGCAAGGGCGCGCGCAATATGTGGGGCTATTCCACCATGATGTTTACCGGCCAGTGGGGTCTGTTCATCGTGCTGGGTCTTTTCCTATTTGCGCCGCTTTTCGATACCCCGAATTGGTTCGGCATGATGCTTCCCGTTGGCTTTACTGGCGGCTTCGGCACCGCCGCGGCTGTGGGGGGCGCGCTCGAAGGTGTGGGCGCCGATGCCGCGTCCTCGTTGGGCTTTACCTCGGCTACCGTGGGCACGCTGGCGGCAATCATTGGCGGCGTGATTGCTGGCAACTGGGGAATTCGCAAGGGCAAGGTTTCCCACGTGCCTAAGGAGCTGCCGGAAGAGCTGCGCCGCGGCTACATTAAAAACATCGATGATCGCCCGTCCCTTGGCCGCGCTACCACCAACCCTTCCTCCATTGAACCGCTCGCACTGCACTTCGGATTCATCATCTTGACCGTGATGACCGCCTATGGCATCAACCAAGGATTGAGTAGCATTTGGGAAAACGTCTCCGTGCCGCTTTTTGCCATGTCCATGGTGGTAGGTCTCCTCTTCCGTGCGCTCATGAACTTCGTCGGGGCGGAGGACTATCTGGATAAAGACTCCATTTCCTCCATCTCCGGTGCGGCCACCGACTACCTCATTGCCTTCGGTGTAGCTGCCATCGTCCCAGCTGCCATTGCCTCCTACTGGCAGGCGCTTCTCCTGCTCTTTGTGCTCGGAACCATCTTCTGTGTGTTCTTCCTGCTGTGGTTCCCGGCCGAGTTCTTTGGCGAGCGCTGGATTGAGCGCGGCATCTTTGGCTGGGGTTGGGCCACCGCCACCGTGGCGACCGGCATCGCCATTCTCAAGATTGTGGACCCCAAGCTCAAATCCGGCACGCTATCCGAATACGGCATGGCCTATATCGGCTTCGGCCCCTTTGAAATCTCGTGGACCATCATCGCGCCGATGGCCGTTATGTACGGATTCACCGGAGTCTTCGGCGCCATTTCCTTGGCGATTTCCATCGGTGTCTACATTGCCTTCAAATCTATGCGCCTTATGCCGCCGCGCGGCACCATCTTCGAAGATGGTATCGGCCATGTAGGGCAGAAGCAGGCTTAGCAGCAGGCTTAGCCGCGCTTGCCGACGTGCCTTTTCAGTCCCGCCGCAAAACCTGTGGCGGGGCCTTTCGTCGCTAAGGCTGTACCTTTTGGGTTGTTCTGGCGGCTGAAAATTTTTTCAGTCCTTACATTATTTCCCTTGAACGTAAAAATTAAAAAGTCAACATCTTTTAAGTATTCTAAGTGTATACTTATATAAGAGTGCGATTACCAGATTGGAGAGTTTTGGGTTTGTCTCACCTATTACTGCTATCCACGTTTTAAATTTCATGGCACTTGAAGTGACTGTTATTAGAAAGTATTGATTTAACTTAGAATTTGTTATAATTTTGACGAATGAATCTCTGTCTTGATGGGGGACTAAATGTATGGGCTGGATGATGCTTCCGCGCGAGTGGAAATTTTGGAAGCAGCCTTGTGTATCGCTGGGACACGAGGTGAAGTAGCGGTAACTTTGGAGGAGATTGCGAACTTTTTGCATTGCCCACTCTCGGATGTTGAGAAAGAGTTCCCCTCCAGCTCAGAAATTCTTTATGAAATGCCCAACTTTTTGGACTGGCGCCTAACCAATTTTATGGGGAAAGTAGTGCAACGCCTTCCAGAAGAAGCAGGAGCCGCAGAGATTTTAAAGGCCGTGGCCGAAGGGTACTTCTTCTACTGTCAAGAACAGCCGGAGCTCTATGGGTATCTCTTTGAGAGATACCCGGCCTTGGACGATATTCAGGTGTGCAATATGGCCAAAGGTACGCATACTGGAAACTCGGGCGCAGATTTCGTAGTAAATGTGCTGAAGCAACTGGCTCAAGAACAAGGCGCCGTTGTAGGGGAAGATATTGCCCTTGGCGATATTGGCCGCATTGCTCTTGCAATCTGGTCAATTATTCATGGCCTGAGCCATCTCAGTACCAAGGGCGTGGTCCGTTTCCAGCATTCGGTAATTCGCATTGCCAACCTGAGGCAGACTGTCCAGCTGGTGTTGGAAGCGATTATCGATTGGTTTGCCACCAAAGATATTCCAGAGCGTCGGCCGATTATGTATTCCGCGCGCGAAATTGTAGAGCGGGCAATGGGGCAGTGGGAAGATCGTCCACTCGTTGCCCCTCAGAGCGTTGAGTCCTTGGAGTTTGAAAAGGCTAAGGATCTAATTATTGAAACGGCGCTCCACGTGGTGGCCCGAGAAGGCGTTAGTCGTTCCTTCTTCAAACAGGTGGCTCAAGAGCTGAATACCACTACGGGTTTTCTCAACTCTGTGATAGACAATGACTTCGCGCTGCGGGAGTATGCCGAAGAGCGGGTAACCCGGGAAATGGCCGAGATGTTTGAAAAGGCTATCGGTTCTTTGCCGGCGGATACCGCCATCGTGGACCGTCTTCATATCGTTGCCTCTGTATATTTCAATTTTTCGCTTCGTCATACTGAACGGTTTTGTGCGGTTATCGGCCTGGCTAATGGGTCGATCGTTCCGCATAGCGGTGACGGCAGCCCGCATGAAGGTATGACGGAGAACTTCGCCATCATGATGAAGTTGTTGCGGAAATTCATTATGGAGGCGGGAATTCAACCGACAGATCAGCTAGTTTACTTGAGTACCTTGGCTATGTGGGCGGGCGCTGATGGTGTATCCCATTTGTGTGCTTTGGGAGACTTCAGGGAGTACGAGGATGACTTGAAGTGGGGTCTCTTCTCCCAGGCATTGACCTCGTCCTTCTTTGCGGTGGCGCATGGTCTCCAGCTGGCGGACAAAAACCTTCCATAGGTTGAGTGGAATAGACTCAACTCTGGGGGCGTTGTGCTAAGTGAAGCCCTACAGTGGGTGAATAAATCTTAGAAGGAGCAACGCACACATGAACTCATTTAACCCCACCACTAAAACACAAGAGGCCTTGCAAGACGCCCTGCAAACCGCCTCTTCTAATGGAAACCCGGATATCCGCCCAGCTCACTTGCTGGCGGCCATCCTTAGCCAGGACGGCGGAATTGCCGCCCCGGTGCTTAAGGCCACTGGCGTAGACCCGGATACGGTGCTCAAGGAAGCCCGCGAGCTGGTTGATTCTTATCCCAAGGCCGAGGGCGCCAATATGGCCAACCCGCAATTTAACCGCGACGGCCTCAACGTCCTAACGCAGTCGCAGGAACTGGCCGGTGAGCTTGGTGATGAATTCGTTTCCACCGAGGTTCTGCTGGCTGCCATCGCCGCCTCCAAGACCGATGCCGCCGAGCTGCTTACCGGCCGCGGTGCTACTTATGACGCCATCAAGGGCGCTTTCCCTTCCGTGCGCGGCGCTGCCAAGGTAACCTCCGAGAATCCTGAGGACCAATTCCAGGCTCTGGAAAAGTACGCCACGGACCTCACCGCGCGCGCCCGCGAAGGCAAGATTGACCCGGTCATCGGCCGCGATCAGGAAATTCGCCGCGTGGTCCAGGTGCTGAGCCGCCGTACGAAGAATAACCCGGTGCTCATTGGCGAGCCCGGCGTGGGCAAGACCGCCATTGTAGAGGGCCTCGCCCGCCGCATCGTGGCTGGCGATGTCCCCGAGTCCCTCAAGGACAAGACTCTCATCAGCCTGGACTTGGGCTCCATGGTCGCTGGCGCTAAGTACCGCGGCGAATTCGAGGAGCGCTTAAAGGCCGTGCTCGATGAGATTAAGTCCTCCGAGGGCGAGATCATCACCTTCATCGACGAGCTGCACACCATCGTCGGCGCCGGTGCTACTGGCGACGGCTCCATGGACGCCGGCAACATGATTAAACCCATGCTGGCCCGCGGTGAGCTGCGCCTCGTAGGCGCCACCACCTTGGACGAGTACCGCAAGTACATCGAAAAGGACGCCGCCCTGGAGCGCCGCTTCCAGCAGGTTTATGCCGCTGAGCCTTCCGTGGAAGACACCATCGGTATCCTGCGCGGTTTGAAGGAACGCTACGAGGTGCACCACGGCGTGCGCATTATGGACTCCGCGTTAGTTTCGGCCGCCGAGCTGTCCAATCGCTATATCACCAACCGCTTCCTACCGGATAAGGCCATCGACCTAGTCGATGAAGCAGGCTCCCGCCTGCGTATGGAGATTGACTCGTCCCCGCAGGAAATCGATGAGCTCGAGCGCATCGTCCGCCGCATGGAAATCGAGGAGCTGGCGCTCAAGAAGGAATCTGATGCCGCCTCCCAGGACCGCCTGGCCACCCTGCAAGGTGAGCTTGCGGACCAGCGCGAGAAGCTGGGCGAGCTCAAGGCCCGCTGGGCTAACGAGAAGAAGGCCATCGATGATGTCCAAAACATCAAGGAAGAACTCGATGATCTGCGCCGCCAGGCCGAAATCGCGGAGCGCGATGGTGACCTCGCACTCGCCTCTGAGATCAACTACGGCAAGATCCCTCCGTTGGAGAAGGATCTCGCAGCCGCCGAGGTCAAGGCCGCGGAGCAGCGCAATACGATGCTTGATGAGGAAGTAAGCCCAGACACCATCGCGGAGGTCGTATCCGCCTGGACCGGCATCCCGGCCGGCAAGATGCTGCAGGGTGAGACCGAGAAGCTGCTCAACATGGAATCCGTGCTGGGCAATCGCGTGGTGGGCCAGAAGGAGGCCGTTACTGCGGTATCGGATGCCGTACGCCGCTCCCGTGCGGGCGTGGCCGATCCGAACCGCCCGACCGGTTCCTTCCTCTTCCTCGGCCCTACCGGCGTGGGCAAGACGGAGCTCGCGAAGGCCCTGGCGGACTTCCTCTTCGACGATGAATCTGCGATGGTTCGCATTGATATGTCCGAGTACGGCGAGAAGCACTCCGTCTCCCGCCTGGTCGGCGCCCCTCCGGGATACGTCGGCCACGAGGCTGGCGGCCAGCTGACCGAGGCCGTTCGCCGCCGCCCCTATACGCTCGTGCTTTTCGACGAGGTAGAAAAGGCCCACCCCGACGTCTTCGATGTCCTCCTGCAGGTCTTGGACGAGGGCCGGCTTACCGACGGCCAAGGACGCACCGTCGACTTCCGCAATACCGTCATTATTTTGACCTCCAACCTGGGTGCCGGCGGCACCCGGGAGGAAACCATGGATGCGGTAAAGAAGGCTTTCAAGCCTGAGTTCATCAACCGCCTCGATGACGTGGTCATGTTCGAGCCTCTTTCTGAGGAGCTTCTGCGCGGCATCGTCGACATCCAGCTGCGCGGCCTGTCCGAGCGCCTCGACGCCCGCCGACTGACTCTGCAGGTCTCGGATTCCGCTAAGTCTTGGTTGGCCGAGCGCGGCTACGACCCGGCCTACGGCGCCCGTCCGCTGCGCCGTACCATCCAGCAGGCCATCGGTGACAAGCTCGCCAAGAAGCTGCTGGCCGGCGATATCGTCGATGGCGACACCGTTCACGTGGACGTCGCCGATGGCGGCGCCGAGCTAGACATCGCCGCCCGCTAGTCGGCCGCATACCGCCCGCCGCGCCAAATTCTGCTCATGCCTCTAAACTCGGGGGCATGAGCATTTTGGTCTCCCCGCAAGAACTCCGCGAATCCATTTATCACGGCGAGCGCGTCACCCTCCTGGCCACCCACTGGCAGCCCCAGCTGCGCCAGAGCTATAACCAGTTCACCTCCCTGCACATCCCGACGGCACTGTTTAGCGATACCGCCAATTCCTTCGCTGGCCTTCCCGGCTCACAGGTAGGCCGCAACCCGCTACCGGATCCGGATAAGCTGCAGGAGCACTTCCGCCAGTGGGGAATCCGTGAGGATCGCCCCGTCGTGGTCTATGACGAGGGTCGAGGCCTTTTCGCCGGCCGCGCGTGGTGGACCTTGCGCTGGGCTGGTCTGGACAACGTCCGCATCCTCGACGGTGGCCTAGCCAATTGGCGCCACTTGGGCTATACCACGCTGACCGGCCCCGGCAACTTCGCTGTCGGTGCTACCGCCACGGTCAATCCGGGCCAGATGCCCGTGGCCACCATCGATGATGTGCGCAATCACGATGGCCTGCTGATCGATACCCGCACCCGCAACCGTTTCGCCGGCCGCCGCGAGAACCTCGACCTCAAGGCCGGCCACATCCCCGGTGCCGTTAACGTGCCGGAGCGCCTCTTCCACAATGATGGACTGCGCACCTGGAAGTCTGCGGGCGAAATCCGCGAAGTGCTTTTCGCCGCCGGCCTTACCCCCGACAACGTGCAAGGCGCAATCATCTACTCCGGCTCCGGCAACCACTCGGCCCTTGCCCTCGCTGCCATGGAAGACGCCGGCTTCACCGGCTTGCGCCATTACGTCGGCGGTTGGTCCCAGTGGTCTGCCAACCCCAAGAACCCGGTCGAGCGCGGCGATCGCTTCACTGTCAACGGCTAATCGTCTCAGCCCGGCTGTAGCCCTCGTCCCTCGCCTTCGCCCTCAGCCTCCCGTGTCCGCGCGCCGAGCGCTGAGGGCTTGCTCGTTCCTACTACTATCGAGGGGTGATGGCTTTTCTAATCCTTGCTTTCGCGCTTCTTCTCGGCATTGCCGGTGGTGCCCTGCTGCTTTACGACGGCAAACAGCGCACCGCCACGTCTGCCTCCTCCGCCGACGCGGACCCTACGCCCGCAGACTCCGCGCCCACCCAGGCTGCGCTTGCCGATGCCTCGCCTGCTGATACTCCGGGCGACGACTCCAGCCCCGCTTCCGAGGCAGTCAGCCCCGCCCCTGAAGCAGGCAGCCTCGTTTCCGAGCCAACTGATTCAACTCCCGCACCCTCTTCCAAAGCCACAGCAGAGCCCGCGCCGCAGCAAGAGACTGAACTAACCAACAAGCCGGAGCCAGCCGCTGAGCGCGACCCGATCCGCGAGCCAGACCACGACCTGGCCCACGAGCCGAATCAGGAAGCTGCCAACGAGCATCCTGCGCTTTCCAAGCCGCACGCCCGCCACCGGCCTATCCTCCCGGGAGCTATGCGCCGCGAGCGCCGCAATTGGGCTGAAACCAAAGGGTTCGAGTTTATGAAGTCCGACCCTTATCTCGTAGACGAGTGGACCAGGGGAGTGGCCTCCACTGGAGCGGCGCCCAAAGACATTGTCGCGGGCAACGTATATGGCCACGAGATGCTCTTAATGGATATCGATGGCGTCAACGTCATGGCTATGCGTACCGGCGCGGCCTCAGACATGGTGGTGGATTTTCGCCGCTTCAGCCGCGACGACGCGAAGGCCTCCGAAGATTTGCTTCTGGCTATGACCATTGAGGGGTTCGACGTGTATTCCTCGGATAGCGCCGTTACCGAGCGCATGGTGGACGAGCGCGTCCACGTTGCCCTACAGCAAATGCCCGAGGCGGTTACCGCACTGTGGATGGAAACAGAGTGGGTGCTGGCACAGACCACGAAGCAGGCGCGGTCTGCGGAATGGGGAGCTATGCTGCCGCCACTTGCATTGCTAGCGGATGCCGCCCGCGTCCTCCCACCGCGTTCCTCGGCTACCCACGTGGTGCGCCTCGAGGAATTGGACCCGGCCCGCGAAATTCCCGCCCAGCCTGTTGTCGAAGCCGCCAGTGGCGCGCCAGCCGCGGGCGCGCCAGAGTTCGAGCGGCCCGTTATCCAACGGCCGGAGGAGCCGTTGGATATGCCGTCCCGGGCCTACTCCGACACCCGCGGCCCAGTCGAACACAGCGCCCTAGGCGGCGACGAAGTAGACGCTATTGCCGACGGCCGCGAGCGCCCCACCCCCGATTCCCAAACCGCCCGCCTGCCGCGCCAGCAGTTCCGCGCCGCCTCAATCTTCGACAGTCCCACCGACGACACCACCACTGGCGACTCCGCCAGCTGGACCGATTCCCATCCCACAGATTCAGCTGCCTCTAGCGAGCCTGCGGCCGAGGAATCGGATCCTCGCCGGGGAGAGTAGCCTAGAGTCCGATACTGGCGGCCTGCCGCCGCGCACGAATCAGAACCACGACAAGGAGCAGATGACTGTGGATTCTCAGAACACCAACGCGCAGAACCTGGATGCCGAGAAGAAGGCCCGCCTGGCTGAACTGGTCAAGGAACTGGCCGTCGTCCACGGCAAGGTGACCTTGTCCTCGGGCAAGGAAGCTGATTACTACGTGGATCTCCGCCGCGCTACCCTGCACCACGAGGCCTCCCGGCTCATCGGTGCCTTGCTGCGCGAGCTGACCGCAGACTGGGATTTCGCGGCCGTCGGTGGCCTGACTCTCGGCGCCGACCCGGTTGCTACCTCCATCATGCATGCCGACGGCCGCGATATTGACGCCTTCGTCGTGCGCAAGGAAGCCAAGAAGCACGGTATGCAGCGCCGCATCGAGGGGGCGGACGTGGAAGGCAAGAAGGTCCTCGTCGTAGAAGACACCACCACTACTGGTAACTCCCCGCTGACCGCCGTGGCTGCGCTACGTGAGGTCGGCGCCGAGGTTGTTGGTGTGGCGACCGTCGTCGACCGCGAGACCGGTGCCGGCGACGTCATCGCTGCCGAAGGCCTCGAGTACCGTTCCCTTCTGGGCCTAGGCGACCTTGACCTTGCCTAACGCAGAGAGCGCGGCCGGCCACGGCAACCCGGAGGAGACAAAGCCGGTCGAGACAAAGCTGGTCGAGGGAAAGTCGGTCGAGGCCAAGGGTCCGACCGAGTGGAATGAGGGCCGCCATGGCGTAGGCCCGTGGGAAGGTCCGCTGCCGCAAGGGCCAGAGGCCGCGAAATATGACCCGGAGCTGCTTGCCGAAGGTGACCGTCGCAACGTTGTCGATGCCTACCGTTACTGGAGTAGGGAAGCGATCAAAGAGGACATCGATAAGCGGCGGCATAGCCTGCACATCGCCATCGAAAACTTCGAAAACGATGCCAATATCGGCACCGTCGTGCGCACCGCCAATGCTTTTGCTGTCGATACCGTGCACATCGTCGGCCGCCGGCGGTGGAATCGGCGCGGAGCAATGGTCACGGATAGGTACCAGCACTTGCTGCATCACGAGAGCGTCGAGAAGCTCATTGCGTGGGCGGCCGAGGAAGGACTCACCGTCGTTGCTATCGACAACACCCCCGGTTGCGTGCCCCTGGAAACGGCCGAGCTGCCGGAGCGCAGCCTGCTGCTTTTCGGCCAGGAGGGCCCCGGCGTAACGCAAGCGGCCCAGGATGCCGCCGTGATGACCTGCTCCATCGCCCAATTCGGCTCCACCCGTTCCATAAACGCGGGCGTTGCGGCCGGCATTGCCATGCACGCTTGGATCCGCCAGCACGCCGATCTGGCCAACTCCTGGTAGGAAGATCGCTACACTAGCTATATCTACCCGTGCGACTGGAGTGATTGAGGAACCGTGGAAGAAAAATGGGCCCACCGCGCCGAACTCGCAGAAGCCGCTATCAATGAGCGCCACGCGCACTCCGTATGGGGCCTGCCGCGTACCAATCTTGCAGTGGTTAGCTGGCCGCCCACCACGAAGGAAAAGCTCTTTGTCCACTGGCACTACTGGTGGCAGGCCCACTACCTGGATTGCCTCGTTGATGCAGCGCTGCGCAATAACACCAAGGTGCGCCGCCACCGCATCTATGACACCTTGCGTGGCATTCGCATCCGCAACCTCGCGCAGCTGACCAAGAATAAGTATTACGATGACAAGGCCTGGCTCGCGCTGGCCTTCGGCCGTGTGGAAAGCCTGAAGAAGGCGAAGACGCCTAAGCGGCTGGCGGCCCTGCAGCGCAATATCCACGAAGGTCTCGATGAATCGCTGGGCGTGCTGCCGTGGCGTCTGGGCGAGAATTTCATGAACGTGCCCTCCAACGGCCCGGGCGCGATCATGCTCGCGCGCATGGGACGCATAGAAGAAGCGCGACACATCGTCGACTGGATTTATGACCACCTGCTTGACGATGACGGCTACATCATGGACGGAATCCGCATGCGCATGGACGGCCCTGAGGTGGTAAAAAACATCCACCCCTACTGCCAAGGCGTGGTGCTGGGCGCGTGCCTGGAAATCGTGTTGGCGCTGCGGGAAAAGGCCGGCGTGGGCGACTTGGAGCAGATCGACAGCGTGCACGAGGCCGAGATGGCTTCCGAGATGATGGATTACATCATCCGCATCCGGGGCTTGGTGCAGACCGTGGCCGCGGGCATGGCTACGCCCTCGGGCGTGGTGGACTGGGAAACCGGCGATGGTGACGGTGGCCTGTTTAAAGGCATTTTGATGCGCTATCTTGCCGACGTCGCCGTGCGCCTGCCCGGCGATTCCCCCGCCAACCGTGCGACGAAGAAACTAGCCGCCCGCATGGTGATGGCCTCGGCCGAGTCGGTGTGGGAGCACCGCCTTGAAGTTGATGGCCTGCCGATTTTCGGCTCCGACTGGTTGTCCGATGCCCGCCTGCCGCATAATTATGGCTTCGGCCGACGCACCATGAGTGAAAAGGTCGGTATCATTCGTGTAGATGAGCGAGATCTGTCCGTACAGCTATCCGGCTGGATGCTGATGGAGGCCGGCGCCCGCGTGGCGCGATATCTGGCTAAGTAGCCCACGCTTTTCGGGGTGGATTGGCCTCGGATATGGGTGGGTTGAAAATGTCACATGGTTTTTGCGGCAGAATCTTCGTGAAACGGGCATACTTGGCTGTTGGAACGTGTTTGACCACAAACCCACTTTTAAGGATGGAAACTCATGCCAATTGCAACCCCTGAGGTTTATAACGAGATGCTGGATACCGCGAAGAAAAACGGCTTCGCGTTCCCAGCTATCAACTGCACCTCCTCTGAGACCATTAACGCAGCTCTGAAGGGCTTTGCTGAGGCCGAGTCCGACGGCATCATCCAGTTCTCCACCGGCGGTGCCGCTTTCGGTTCCGGCCTGGCACTGAAGGACAAGGTCAAGGGCGCTCAGGCATTGGCCGCATTCGCTCATGAGGCCGCGAAGCACTACGGCGTTAATATCGCGCTGCACACTGACCACTGCCAGAAGGAAGTACTCGATGAGTACGTCCGCCCACTGTTGGCCATCTCCCAAGAGCGCGTCGACCGCGGCGAGAACCCACTGTTCCAGTCCCACATGTGGGACGGCTCCGCTATTCCAATCGACGAGAACCTGGTCATCGCACAGGAGCTGCTGGAAAAGGCTAAGAACGCTCATGTCATCCTCGAAGCCGAGATCGGCGTCGTTGGCGGCGAAGAGGATGGCGTTCAGGCTAAGGCAGGCGCTAACCTGTACACCTCCCCAGAGGACTTTGAGAAGACCATCGATGCCCTGGGTACCGGCGAGAAGGGCCGCTACATGCTGGCTGCTACCTTCGGCAACGTTCACGGCGTCTACAAGCCAGGCAATGTGAAGCTGCGCCCAGAGGTCCTGCTCGAGGGCCAAAAGGTTGCACAGAAGAAGCTCGGCCTGGGTGAGGATGAGTACGCCTTCGACTTCGTCTTCCACGGTGGCTCCGGCTCCGAGAAGGAAAAGATCGAAGAAGCACTTCGCTACGGCGTTATCAAGATGAACGTGGATACCGACACCCAGTACGCCTTCACCAACCCGGTTGCTCGCCACATGATGGAGAACTATGACGGCGTCTTCAAGATCGACGGCGAAGTGGGCAACAAGAAGGTCTACGACCCACGCTCCTATCTGAAGAAGGCAGAGCAGGGTATGTCCGAGCGCGTCATCGAGTCCTGCCAGGATCTGCACTCTGTGGGCAAGTCCATCTCCAAGTAAAGTTTCCAAGCTGCGGCAGCCTCTTAAGTAGGCACGCCGAACTGGCCGCTTCCCCGTGTGGGAGGCGGCTTTTTCATGCCTTCGGCCAGGGTCGGGATTCCGCAGGCAGCGCTGGCTGGTGGTGGGACCGAGGGCTAAGGACCGGGTGGCTAGGTGCGGAGATTCGGTGGCCGAGCGGGGCTGGGGATAAAGCGTGGGGTATTGCTCCATGGCGGCACCCAGGCGATGCGGCCATTGACGCGCACCATGCGGCCGCGTTCCGTGGGCCGAGAGGGATCATCTTGGTTGACGGCGTTGTGGTGCGCACACAAGGTGACCAGGTTTTCTTGGTTTGTGGGCCCGCCGGCGGACCAGGCGGTGAGATGGTGGACTTGAGCGTCGTCGGCGGGCGTATTGCAGCCTGGCCACGCGCACACGGGATGCTCGGCCGCGGCGAGCATGCGCTGCTTCCATGTGGCCATGCGCTCGGTGCGATACAGGTTTACCGGGCCGTGCTCGGGGTGAACGAGGCTGACATAACCTCGTTGGGCCAAGGCGCGGGCGACGAGCTGCGCGCCTGTCATACGGGCGCCGTTGGTGAGCTGGAGGGTGATATCGGAGGCGTCGGAAGGAGCGGCGACGATGCGGTCGAGCTGGTCCAGGGTGAGGATGACGTTGGTATGCACGGTCGGCAGCACGCCGGGATTGCCCTCGAGGAGGATCTTCTTTGCGGCGGCAAGGGGATCGTCTTTGTTAACGGAGGAGAGAACGCCCTTGATATCGGCGATATCAGTGGGATCGGCCGTAATCGAGATGGTGTGTGGGCCGTCAGGGCGCCGGGTATAGCGCACGCCAGGCTCGGGGCGGCGGGGCGGATTGATTTGTTTGAGCAGCTTCTTGGCCACAGCGGGGATGAGGTGGGCCTCGGTGCGGCAGAGCTCTAGGCGCACATCCCAAGCACGGTTGGTATCGCGCACACGACGGGTATAGGACTCGATGCTATCGAGCGTGGCGAGGTCATGGGCGCGACTGCGGGCGGCATCGCGCGCGAGGCGCTGTTTGCGGCTATTGGATGTGCGGCCGAAGTAGGCGTGTTGTAAACGGGCGAGCTGGGCAGCCAGAAGGGGGCTGGCTCCGGCCTCGACAAGCGTGTCTTCGGAGTAGCCCTGAAATTCGGCGACGAGGTCGACGCCGCGGCGGCATAGCAGAAGAAAATCGGTGTTCACACGGCCGAAGCTAAGGGGTAGGCGAGGGGCGAACAAGCGGTGCGCGGCCGGGAAGGGGGAAATTGTGGATAGGTGGGGAAGAAGGGGGCGTCGGCAAGAGCTGTCCACAGGTTAACCGGCGGCCGAGATGCGCGGGGACGGCGGCGATGGTAGGGGCGGTCTTCTATGCTGGAAGGCATGTCGGAAGCGAAGGAAAGAGTCTCAACGCGGCAGAAGCTGCGGGTGATTGACCGCTCGGTACTCTCGCGGGTAAACCGCATCCGGTCGCGGTTTGTCTATATCGTCCAGGCGACCATTGGTGCGGCGCTCGCGTACTGGGTGGCCGGCGATGTGGTGGGGCACCCGCAGCCGTTCTTTGCGCCGATTTCCGCGGTCATCATTCTGGGAATGTCCGGTGGGGACAGGATGAAGAAGGCGCTGGAGATGTCGATTGGCGGCATCATTGGCGTGGCCGTGGGCGACCTGCTGTTCCAGATTGTGGGGCAGGGGCCGTTCCAGATTTTCTTCATCGTGGGCGCGGGCCTGGTGGTGGGCTCGTTTTTGACTAAGTCGCCGCTGATTACGAACCAGATTGTCTTTGGCGCGATTTTGATAGCGACGATTTTTCCACCCACGGAGGGTCCGGGCGGCCTGCACCGCGCGATTGACGCGATGATTGGTTCGGGCATTGGCTTGATAACCATTGCGTTGATTCCTAATTCCCCGTTGGTGGAGGCGCGGCGCGAGGTATCGAAGGTGCTCAAGATTGCCTCGAGCATTCTTGCCGACGTCACTTATGGCATCCGCCAGCAAGATCCCGCCGTCATCCGCGATGCGCGCGAGGCGGTGCGCGGTACACAAGACAGCGTGAATACCCTGCTGAGTGCGGCGCAGTCAGGTAGGGAGGCCTCGGAGGTCTCTCCACTGTTGTGGGCATCGCGGCGTAGCATTCGCTCTCTCGAGCGTATCCTCATGCCGGTGGATAACGCGGTCCGCGGCGTGCGTGTGCTCTCCCGTCAGGCATTGGGCTTAACAGAGGATCGCGACAGAGCTTCAGCTGAGCAACTGGACTTGCTCGATGAGCTTTCTGAAATCATGCTCGCCATCAGCGAGCTCTACGGCCAAGGCAAACAGCACGGGCACGACGAAGCGATTGAGATTCCGGACCTCGTGCAGCGCCTGCGCATCGTGGGCGGGCGCGCCGGGCTAGACATCATTGACAAGGACGGCACGTTATCGGCCTATATGATTCTGGGCCAGACGCGTTCCATTGTGGTCGACATGCTGATGGTGTGCGGGCTATCGCGCGAATCGGCCGTAGCGCACCTGGTGCCGACGTCGCAGCACCCGGCCTATCCGCCGGAGGTGTGGGGGCGCGACGACTGAAATCGTCGCGCGGGGGCTAAGGACGGACGATCTGGAGATCGCGCAGGTGGCGGTAGAAGGTCACGCGGGTCACCGGCCGCTTGTGGGGGACCGAATCGACGATGACGCGCAGCTGTGGGCCGCCGGCCTGTACGGCGCGGCCGGTGTGTACGGATTCGGGGTCGAGTCGGCCGGGCTTGCGCAGGAGCGAGCGGAGGCGGCCCTGGGACTCGACGGGGGAGGTAGCGCGGGCGGCGAGGATGCCGGGGGCGTCGGTCATCGGGACAAGGCGTGCGCCGAAGGTCTTGGGGGAGGAGGCGGCCAGTGTGTGGTCATCGATGATGATTTCGCCGGTGAAAGGGGCGTTGGTGGCATCTGAGATGGTGGCGGAGCCGGCGACCGCGAGGCCGGAATCGTTGCGGATGAGCGGAGTGGGGCGAACCGGTGCGGTGCGAGCGAATTCGAGAGCTTCGGCCGGGGCGGTGGGAAGGCCCCAGTTCTGCGCGGCCGCAGACAGGGTGGAGGCGGATGCTGCGGCCGAGGGGACGGGGATGAAGGCGACCTCGGCCCAGAGGCGATCGGAGCGCATGAGGCGGGTGAGCACGGCCGAAAGCGCGGCGTCGGAGCCGGCGACGACGATACGGGCGGGCTCTGTGAGGTGGGGCGCCTGCGGGGCTGGGGCCGGCGCGCCGAGGTGGCGGACGTCGGGTTGGGCGGCGATGTCGTCGAGGGAGGGGGTGGGGTCGGTGGGAAGGAGGGGGGATAAGAAGGCGTCGATAAGCGCGAGCTCTTTGCGGGTAGGAACGGCCGAGAGATCGTGGGCCTCAGCGGGCATGGGGATGTCCGGGGCGCCGCAGCGGAGGAACAAAAAACGCATGCGCACCATGCTACGCGCGCTTTTTGGGCCGGGAAAGTGTAAGGTTGGAGAGTATTTTGGCTTCAATAATGAGGAAGTGACTAAACAATGGCAGCGATCGTCATTGTCGGCGCCCAGTGGGGCGACGAAGGCAAGGGCAAAGCGACCGACATCCTCGGCGGCAAGGTTGACTACGTGGTCAAGCCGAACGGCGGCAATAATGCCGGCCACACCGTCGTGGTAGGCGGCGATAAATATGAGCTGAAGCTCCTGCCGGCCGGCATCTTGTCTGAGAACGCTACCCCGGTGCTGGGCAATGGCGTGGTAATTAACCTCGAGGCGCTCTTTGATGAAATTGATGGCCTCGAAGCCCGCGGTGCGAATGCCTCGCGCCTGAAGATTTCCGCCAATGCGCACCTAGTGGCGCCCTACCACCAGACGCTCGACCGCGTGCAGGAGCGCTTCCTGGGCAAGCGCGCTATCGGTACCACCGGCCGCGGCATTGGTCCGACCTATGCCGATAAGGTCGCACGCATTGGCATTCGCGTGCAGGATATCTTTGATGAATCCATCCTGCGCCAGAAGGTCGAATCTGCGCTGGACATTAAAAACCAGATGCTGGTGAAGATGTATAACCGCAAGGCCATCGAGGCCGACCAGATTGTGGAGTACTTTTTGAGCTACCGCGAGCGTCTGCGCCCGATGGTTATCGATGCCGAACTGGAGCTTAACCAAGCCCTCGAGTCCGGCAAGCACGTGCTCATGGAGGGCGGCCAGGCCACCATGCTTGACGTGGACCACGGTACCTACCCGTTCGTGACCTCGTCTAACCCGACTGCCGGCGGTGCTTCCGTGGGCTCCGGCATTGGTCCGACCCGTATTAAGACCTCGCTGGGCATCATCAAGGCCTACACCACCCGCGTGGGTGCCGGCCCGTTCCCCACCGAGCTCTTTGATAAGTGGGGCGAGTACCTGCAGACCACCGGCGGTGAGATTGGTGTGAACACCGGCCGCAAGCGTCGCTGTGGTTGGTACGACTCCGTCATTGCGCGCTACGCCACCCGCGTGAACGGTTTTACCGATTACTTCCTGACCAAGTTGGACGTTCTCACCGGTATTGGCGAGATTCCTATCTGCGTGGCCTACGACGTCGATGGCAAGCGCTACGATGAGCTGCCGCTTACCCAGTCCGAGTTCCACCACGCCGAGCCAATCTTTGAGACCATGCCCGCCTGGGACGAGGACATCACGGAATGCTCCACCTTTGAGGAGCTGCCGCAAAAGGCCCAAGACTACGTCCTGCGTCTAGAGGAGCTATCCGGCTGCCGCATTTCCTATATCGGCGTCGGTCCTGGCCGTGACCAGACCATCGTGCGTCACGATGTGATGGAGGATCAGTAAGGCGTAGTCCTTACCGCCACCGTGGTGTGAGAGCCCCGTGCGCAGTTAGTCTTGCGTGGTGGGGCTCTCGGCATTTCTACGCAAGCTCCGTGTGCAGTTACAGGAGAGTGGGGGAGTGGGGCCGTTACTAACGTGCTCGATAAGACTTCTTTCCCAGGCGACATTAGTGGAAACACCATCAACTAACTTTAGATAGGTTACTGGAAATACCAAGGAAATCACGATAGCTTTGAGCCCCGTTGTATCGACATATTCGACACAGTGACCAATAAAGGCGGAGGAGTGTTACTGTTAAAAGACCTCGTTGCAGGGGGGGTAATTGATCTGCCGTCGCTTCCAGTGACCTATTAGAGCGCGACGGGACCCTCATTTTGGAGGGGATAGGGCAGAGATGAGGTGGCCGCAACAGTTGCTGCCAAGCCGCATCGATTGCACTGAGTGCTTCCGTTCTGCCAAGCCTGCCCTTGGGATCCTCGGACATTGAGCGGTGCAGCTGTATCCCGGCAGCAATCGGCGGAGGTCTTGCCGTTGCTCCTGATTCCGCTCAGCTTTGTAGATTGACTGTGAATATCCTGCACTTCTCCCGCTAGTAGACCAGGCCCCTTCACAGGCTAGTGGCATCGTCTGTCAGTCTGCTACCCGGACTCCTCAGGGTTGCGTCCCCTAACGTGGTGTATCTGTAGCCCGCGGTAAGTCTTGTGCCGGTG
>OCJN01000134.1_pt1 | contig 30443 bp, 27 predicted proteins | sample 1480731 | NCBI WGS metagenome assembly OCJN01 (sample SAMN05301479, study PRJEB22388) | human skin metagenome | isolation source: Infant 1 DOL 23 skin | host: Homo sapiens | place: USA: Pittsburgh, Magee-Womens Hospital of UPMC | collected 2013/2014 | reverse complement strand
CCATACCGGGACCAGCGACTATCCCCATTATCGGGGACACTCACAAGGTAACGGGGAGAATCTGGCCTACACCCTTGCCGCTCACCAAGACTAGGGGGAAGCGCCATTCAGGTGTTGCTGGTGAGCGCGAAGGGTGGGAGGGCCCGGGGATCTGGAATACTGGCAGCATGAAAATCCTCGTAACCGCATTCGACGCCTTCGGCGGAGAGAGCATAAACCCCACGGAACGAACTCTTCAGCAACTACCGGATCGCATTGGAGACGCGGAGCTCATCAAGCTGGTGATCCCGACGAAGTTCGGGGAATCGCTGCGTCGGGCGATTGAGGCCGCGGAGGGTTCGGCGGTCGATGCAATTGTATGTTTGGGCCAGGCCGGTGGGCGGGCGCATATCACCCCAGAGCGGGTCGCGATTAACGTTATGGATGCCGATATTCCTGATAATGCGGGTTATCAGCCGGTGAATGTACCGGTTGTGGAAGGCGGCCCGGCGGCATATTTCTCTACGCTGCCGGTAAAGGAAATGGTTGCGGCAATGGAGGATATTCCGGCGCGGTTGTCGAATACGGCTGGGACTTTCGTGTGTAACCAGCTGCTCTATGGTCTCTTGCATCACTTCGCAGGGGCGAAGGTGCGCGCAGGATTTGTCCACGTCCCGTTCATTACAGAGCAGGAGAAAACGGATAAGCCCATGATGGAGCTGGCGGACATCGTTGGGGGGATTAAGCGGGCACTCTGGGCGGTGCAAGCTAGTTAGGGTAGCCTTTGTGGCTTTTTTAATCGGTGAAATATAGATTAAAGGACATGTCTCGCTTTAGCCCTCTCAACTGGCCGGTTGTGCGCCAGCTGCGCAGTGGCGATCCCTTCGGAAGGGACGTCAATACGCAGTCTCAAAAGAGTAAAGATAAGCATGGGCGCACCGTGGAAGCGGACCGCGTAGTGCAGTCGGTGTGCCCGTACTGCGCGGTTGGTTGCTCGCAGCGCGTATATGTCAAAGATGACCGCGTCATTCAGGTGGAGGGCGATCCGGATTCGCCCATTTCTCGTGGACGCCTGTGCCCGAAGGGATCTGCGTCGGAGCAGTTGATTAACTCCGCTACGCGCCTTACCAAGATTAAGTATCGTGCGCCGTACTCGACGGAGTGGCAGGATCTTGATGAAGATACCGCGATGGAGATGATTGCGGATCGTTTCTTGGAAGCCCGCCGGAACGGTTGGCAGGATGTGGACGATGAAGGTCGCACGCTCAACCGCACGATGGGCATTGCCGGTTTGGGCGGTGCGACCTTAGATAATGAGGAAAATTACCTCATCAAGAAGCTTTTTACCGCCGCTGGTGCGATTCAGCTCGAGAACCAGGCGCGTATATGACACTCCGCCACTGTTCCTAGTCTAGGAACTTCGTTTGGCCGCGGCGGCGCAACCCAACCGCTGCAGGATATGGCGAATGCGGACTGCATCGTCATTGAGGGTTCTAATATGGCCGAGTGCCATCCCGTGGGGTTCCAGTGGGTGGTGGAAGCCAAGAAGCGTGGTGCCCGCATCATTCACGTGGATCCGCGTTATACGCGCACGTCTGCCTTTGCGAATCGCCACATTGGCATTCGCGGCGGTACGGATGTGGTGCTTTTGGGCGCAGTCATTAACTACCTGCTGGACAATGACCTGTATTTCCATGACTACGTGGTGGCGTATACCAATGCGCCGATGATCATTTCGGAGGACTACCAGGACACCGAAGATCTGGACGGTCTGTTCTCTGGTTATGATCCAGAGACCGGTAAGTACGTCACGGATTCGTGGCAATACGTGCAGAAGCCGGAGGGTGCGTCGTGGAATGTGGAACGCGATGAGACGCTAGAGCATCCGAATTCGGTCTTCCAGATTCTCAAGCGGCACTACGCGCGCTATACGCCTGAGGTAGTGGAGGAGACCTGCGGTATTGCGCAGGAGGACTTCTATTACCTAGCGGAGTCGATCGCGCGGAATTCCACGCCGGATCGCACCACCTGCTTTGCTTATGCGTTGGGCTTTACCCAGCACACTCTGGGTGCGCAGTTTATTCGTACCGCGGCCATCTTGCAGCTGCTCACCGGCAATGTGGGTCGCCCAGGTTCGGGCATTATGGCGCTGCGCGGCCACGCCTCAATTCAGGGTTCTACCGATATCCCGACTCTGTTCCACTCCTTGCCGGGATATTTGCCGATGCCGAGCGTCGACAAGCAAAGCTGGCCAGAGTTCGTTGATGGAATCCGTAATGAGTCGCAGAAGGGCTTTTGGCAGATCGGTGAGAACTATGCGGTCTCGCTGATGAAGTCCTACTGGGGCGATGCAGCCACCAAGGACAACGGATGGGGCTATGACCTCATGCCGCGCATTTCTGGTGCGCATTCGACCTATGAAACGCTCATGGCCATGCTGGATGAGCAGGTGGAAGGCTACTTTGTCTTTGGCCAGAACCCGGCCGTGGCGCAGTCCAACGGCGGTATGCAGCGCCGCGGCTTGGCGGCGCTGAAGTGGCTGGTCGTACGCGATTTCCAGGAGATTGAGACCGCCTCCTTCTGGAAGGATTCGCCGGAGATTAAAAACGGCGAGCTTAAGACCGAAGACATCGGCACTGAGGTCTTCTTGATGCCGGCGGCCACCCACGTGGAAAAGGCGGGAACCTTTACCCAGACGCAGCGCATGCTGCAATGGCGTTTCCAGGCAGCACCGCCGCCAGGCGATGCGAAAAGTGACCTGTGGTTCTTCTACCAACTGGGCAAAAAGATCAAGGAGCGCCTGCGCGATTCCACCGATCCACGAGATCTGCCTTTGCAAAAGGTCACGTGGGACTATGTGGAAACCGAGGAAGGTGAGCCGAATTCTGAGGACGTCCTCAAGGAGATCAACGGCTACTACCTAGAGGGCCCGAAGAAGGGCGAGCTTTTGCCTGCCTTCGTGGAGATGAAGAACGATGGCAGTACCTCCGGTGGTTGCTGGATCTACACCGGCGTGTTTAAGGACGGCATTAATCATTCCGCGCGCAAGGTTCCGGGTTCGGAACAAAACGAGGTAGCTCCCGAGTGGGGTTGGGTATGGCCGGCCAACCGCCGCTTGCTCTACAACCGTGCTTCGGCGAAGCCGGACGGCACTCCGTGGTCGGAGCGCAAGAAGTATGTGTGGTGGGACGCCGACCAGGGTAAATGGGTTGGCGATGACGTGCCGGACTTCCCGGCTACCAAGTCCCCGGACTACAAGGCTCCGATCGACGCCGTGGGCCCGGATGCCCTCGACGGCACGGATGCCTTCATCATGCAGGCGGATGGCCGCGGTTGGCTCTTTGCGCCGACCGGGCTTTCCGACGGCCCATTGCCCACCCACTATGAGCCGCACGAGTCCCCGGTGCACAACGTGCTGTACAAGCAACAGCAATCGCCGACGCGCCTGACCATTAAGCGCCCAGACAACCTGTCGCGCCCAGAACCTGGTGAGCCGGGTTCAGAGGTGTTCCCGTTTGTCTTTTCCACCTATCGTCTCACCGAGATGTATACCTCGGGTGCGATGTCGCGCCGCCTGCCGTACCTGGCGGAGTTGCAGCCGGGCCTATTCTGCGAGGTCGATAAGGCCTTGGCAGAAAAGCGTGGCTTGGAAAACGGCAAGTGGGCCACGATCATCTCGCCCCGCGGCGTCATTGAGGCGCAGGTCTTGGTCACTGACCGCATGCAGATGATGAAGATCAATGGTGAGGAGTTCCACCAGATCGGCTTGCCGTATCACTATGGCGAGTCCGATTCCACGGCCGTTGCAGGCGATGGCGCCAATGATCTGCTGGGCCTTACATTGGAGCCGAACGTATTCATCCAGAATTCCAAGATCGGCGCTTGCGATATCCAGCCGGGGCGTCGCCCGCGCGGTGAAGCCCGTGTAGAGATGCTCAAGGAGTATCAGAAGCGCGCGCACCTGAACCTGGATTCCGGTAATGATCTGCTCACCGTGGATGATTCCTTTACCTATAACCCAGAGCCGCAGCAGCCCGCGGACGCGGATGAGCACGGCGAGAAGGGCGAGGAAAGCGAAGAAGGTAAGTAAATGACAAATCTTCTGACCGAAAACGCGAGCCGGCACGGCTATGACAAGTACCGCCGCATGGCCTTTTTCACCGACACTTCCGTGTGTATCGGGTGTAAGGCCTGCGAGGTGGCGTGTAAGGAGTGGAACCGCAACCCGGTAGAAGGCTATGACGTCACGGGTGATTCCTATGACAACACCGGCGCACTGGGCGCAAATACCTGGCGCCACGTGGCCTTTGTGGAGCAAAACAATGACCGCATCGAGCAGGCCCGCGAGGAGGGAAAGAATCTCATTTCCCTGGGTATGCCTTCGGTAGGGGCGCAGGCCCCAGAGGTTGATACCACCCCGCCGGATACGGATACGTTCCGGTGGCTCATGTCCTCGGACGTGTGTAAGCACTGCACGCATGCAGGCTGCTTGGACGTGTGTCCTACCGGCGCGCTGTTCCGCACCGAGTTTGGCACCGTTGTGGTCCAGGATGATGTGTGCAATGGCTGCGGCACCTGCGTGGCCGGCTGCCCGTTTGGCGTCATCGAGCGCCGCGATGACGGCGGTGTGGCGCTGAAGTATGACAAGACGGCCACGGTGGATTACGTGGATAAGTCCCATGCCGGTGTCAACGTGTTGAAAAAACTCAAGCAACTTGCCCCGCAGGGCCCGGACCATACGCCGGGCGAGGCGATGCCGATCAAGAACTTGGGCGTGGCCCAGAAGTGCACTATGTGCTACGACCGCCTGAAGCAGGGCGAACAGCCAGCATGTTCTAAGACCTGCCCGACCGATTCCATCCAGTTCGGCCCGTACGAGGAGATGGTGGCCGCAGCCAAGGCACGCGTGCGCGTATTGCACGAGCAAGGCCTTACTGAGGCCCGCCTTTACGGTGCCAACCAGGACGATGGTGTGGGCGGAACCGGCTCCATCTTCCTGCTTTTGGATTCACCTGAGGTCTACGGTTTGCCGCCGGACCCGCGCGTGCCGACGGCCGATTTGCCGCAGATGTATAAGACCGCAGCCAAGGCTATCGGTGGCATGGCGCTTGCCGTGGCTGGTTCCTTCCTGATTGGGGGACGCAAATGAGCAATTTTGATGAGTACCGCCCGCCACAGCCGGAGCGCCACAATCGCTACCGGAAGTTCGACGGTACGAAGCCGAAGAAGAAGCGGAAGCGTCCAGGCGCGGGTGCGCAGGACGGCTCCAAAGAGGAGCGCATGGCGCAGGACTTCGAGTTCTCGTCTTACTATGGCCGACCAGTGGTCAAGGCCCCGCCGTGGGAATGGCCTATCGGCGCCTACCTCTTCTTGGGCGGCGTGAGCGGTGGCTCGGGGCTCTTGGCCGCTGGCGCACAGGCCGTGGGCAATGCGCCGCTGCGTCGTACCACGCGCCTTTCTGCCTTTGGCGCGGCGGCCGTGGGATCGGTCTTTTTGATTCTGGATTTGGGCCGCCCGGAACGCGCATTGAACATGTTCCGCGTCTTCAAGGTGACCTCGCCAATGTCCATGGGCTCGTGGATTTTGTCGGGCTTTGCCAGCGCGGCTGCGCTGCCTGCCGCCGCGGAAGTAGATGCGGCGACTGGCCACAAGCTGCCGCTGCCGAAGTTTGTGCGTACGGTGCTTAAGAAGTCGGCCGGGCCGGCGGGCGCGGTCACGGGCGTGCTTGGCGGCCCGCTAGCGGGCTATACCGCGGTATTGCTGTCCAATACCTCGAACCCGGTGTGGAATGACATGAAAAAGCACCTGCCGTATGTTTTCGTTTCCTCGGCGGGTGCGGCGTCGTCAGGCCTGGCTATGGTGACCACTCCGGTCGAGCACGCGGGACCGGCCCGTGTGTTGGGTATGGCCGCGGCGGCCAGCGATCTGGCAGCGACCAAGGTGCTTGAGGAAGGCATGGAGCCAGAACCGCGCGAGGCTCTGCACGAGGGAAAGCCAGGCACGCTGATGAAGGCCTCGGAATACTTCATCGCGGCCGGTGGTGTCGGTAGTGCAGTGGCTGCGGTGACGAAGTCGCGGGCAGTCTCTGTGGCTGCGGGGATATCGCTCCTGGCAGGCTCGGCGTGCACGCGTTTTGGCGTGCTCAACGCGGGTCTACAAGCAGTGAAGAATCCGGAGACTACCATCGGGCCGCAAAAGCGCCGGGCGGAAAGGCGCCGGCGCGGGCAGGGCCTCGACCACGATGTGGTGAGCCCGGACTAGTCCAGGTCCTGCAGGGCGGGGGCGAGCTCCGCGCCGATGTCTTCCATGCGTTGTTGCTCGGCTGCGGAGTCGCGGCCATCACGGTGGAGGTAGTAGTTCAGCGCCACATCGCCCACGGTGGTCACGCAGGTGGTAGATACCGAATCCTTCACCGGCCAAGCGCTGCAATAAAAGTGCCGGTCAGCGGAGGTGAATTCGAAGGGGGAGTAGTCATTGGCGGGGCGCTGCTGGGCGGCGTTTTTGGCATCGAGATCGTCGTGCAGTAGCTCTAGGTAGCGCTGCGCTGCCTCATTGGGGTCATCGGGGCAAACAGGTGCGCCCTCGGCCTCATACTTCGTCCCCAGCAGGCTGACCTGCTCTTTATCCTCTGCGCGGTAGAGCGCGGAAAAGGAATGATCATCGTTTTCAGCTGACTGGGGGTCGAGCTTAGCTTCACCGAGCGAATCCGGCAGGGCCTCGCGCACCGCGGCGGGATCGACTGGGGAGCACTCGCTTGTCGATGCCTGCTCGGACGAGCACCCCACCAGCCCCGCCGCGGCAAGGGTGGTGGAGGAAAGGGCGAGGAGAAGAGGGACCTGTCGCTGCATCTTAGACCTTGATATAGGCATCGCCGGTGCGCTCGATGGTGTGGCCGATGACGGGGTAGCCGGGCACCTCGCCGATGAGGAGGAGGCCGCCGGAAGTTTGGGCGTCGGCAAGCAGCACCAGCTCTTCCTCGCTCAAGGAGGTCTCCAGGTGCGGGCGCACCCAGTCGAGATTGCGGCGAGAGCCGCCGGGGATGAAGCCCTCCGCCAGCGCCTCCTTTGCGCCTTCGACGGTGGGCACGGCGGAAAAGTCGAGCTCCGCGGCGATGCCGGAGGCCCGGCACATCTTGTATAGGTGGCCGAGCAACCCGAAGCCGGTGACGTCCGTGGCAGCACGCACGCCCGCCTCCACCGCGGTGCGGGCGGCCTCACGGTTCAAGGTGGTCATGGAATCGACCGCGGCCTGGGAGACCTCGCCGGTGGCCTTGTGCTTGTTGTTGAGGATGCCTACGCCAATGGGCTTGGTTAGGGTGATGGGCAGGCCAGGTTCGGCGGCGTCATTGCGCATGAGCTTGTCGGGGGCGACGATACCGGTGGCGGCCATGCCATAGAGCGGTTCGGGGGCGGTAATGGAATGGCCACCGGTAACAGAGATGCCGGCTGCGGTGGCTACATCCATGCCGCCGCGCAGGACCTCGCGTAGCACGTCAAGCTCGAGCTTTTCATTGGGCCAGCCTACGAGGTTGATGGCGGTAACCGGGGTGCCACCCATGGCATAGACATCAGACAGCGCATTGGCGGCAGCCACTCGCCCCCAATCGTAGGGGTCATTGAGCATGGGGGTGAAAAAATCCGCGGTGGAAATTACCGCTAGACCGTCCTGAATTTTGACGGCCGCGGCGTCGTCGCCATCGTCCAAGCCGACCAGCACGTTAGGGGCGGCCTTGCCTATCAGGCCCTCGACGGCAGACTCAAGTTGGCCAGCGGGAATCTTGCAGGCGCAACCGCCGCCTGCGGCGAAAGAGGTGAGTTTAATATCTTCGGTCATATCGCCATTTTACTCATCCCGAGGAACTATTTGGCTGCACAGCAACGTAGGGAACCTGTGTGTGGCGATAGGACATAGGGCGCCGAGGTTTCCACCTCGGAGCGGCATGGTGGATGTATTGCGTGACAGGTGTGCCGGCACCGGGGAATGCCCGTGTAAGGTGAGCACACGGAGGCGTACGTGTCCTGGTGGGCGCCCCGGTCTTCAAAACCGGTGAGGCCGAGTATCTCGGTCTGGCAGGTTCGATTCCTGTCCGTCTCCGCCACCCGCGCGCAAGGAGGAATGCCACAGTGCCCACGCCCACGCCTGCTGCCAGCCCGGACCCCCGCAGGAATATTCCCCGCATGGACGAGCTGCTCCAGCTGCCGGAAGTAGAATCCGCGCGTCAGCGCCTAGCCGAGCACATCATCCGCGCGATAATCCAGGGCGCAGTCACCCAAGCGCGCCGCGGTCAGTTGCCGGTTAGCGATATACCCGCAGAAATTGCGCAGCGCCTGGAACAAAAGAATACGCATTCCCTGCACCCAGTCATTAACGCCACCGGCGTCATCATTCATACGAACTTAGGGCGTGCCCCGCTTCCCAGCGCCGCGGTAGAGGCCCTGCACGCCGCTGCCTCCTATACAGATGTAGAAATGGACTTGGGCTCGGGCAAGCGATCCAGAAATCGCGGCGCCGGAGCCACGGCCGCGCTGCTCGCAGCCTGCCCCGGTGCAGAAGATGCCCTCGTGGTCAATAACGGCGCCAGCGCCTTGCTCCTGGCCACCGCTGCACTCGCCCCCGGCAAAGAGGTCATCATCTCGCGCGGCGAGCTCATCGAGATCGGAGCTGGCTTTCGCCTGCCCGAGCTCATCGAGTCCACGGCCACGCGCCTCAAAGAAATAGGGGCGACTAACCGCACGCACCTGGCCGATTATGAACGCGCTCTGGGAGATAACACCGGCGCTATCTTGAAGGTGCATCCTTCCAATTTCCGCATCGAGGGGTTTACCTCCGCAGTCGGTGTAGAGGAACTGCACCGCCTAGCGGTGGAGCACGATACGCGACTCATCGTGGACTTGGGCTCCGGCCTGCTCACCCATGACCCAGCGCTGCCAGAAGAACCAGATATCCAGGCCCAGCTGCGCGCCGGCGCCGATATCGTCATAGCCTCCGGCGATAAGCTGCTTGGCGGTCCGCAGGCAGGAATCTTGCTCGGCACCAAGGACGCGATTGCCGCGGTGAAGAAGCACCCGCTGGCGCGTGCGGTGCGCATAGATAAGCTGCGCCTCAACGCGCTGGAGGCGGCCATTTCGACGCCCTCGAATGCGGTGCAGGATGCCCTCCACCTTGATCCCCAGACCCACCGCGAGCGCACGGAAGCCATCGCGCAGGCAGTCGGGGCAGAAGTGGTACCTCACGATGGCCGCGTGGGCGGTGGCGGGGCGCCGGAGTACCCGCTGCCCGGCTTCGCGGTGAGCCTGCCCGAGCCCTATGCGGACGCGCTGCGCCGCCAGGACCCGCCCGTAGTAGGTCGCGTGCATCAGGGCCGCTGCTTGGTGGATATTCGCTGCGTTCCTGCCGACCACGACGCCGCGGTTATTTCCGCTATTAAGGCGGTGGGCTAGGTGTACGTCGTCGCTACTGCCGGTCATGTGGACCACGGCAAGTCCACCCTGGTGCGGGCTCTTACGGAGATGGACCCGGACCGGTGGGAGGAAGAAAAGCGCCGCGGCCTTACCATTGATCTGGGGTTTGCCTGGACCACGCTGCCTTCTGGCGCGGATGTGGCTTTCGTAGATGTGCCCGGGCATGAAAAATTCCTAGGCAATATGCTCGCTGGCGTGGGCCCGGCCCCGGTCGTCCTCTTTGTTGTGGCGGCCGATGAGGGATGGCAGGCCCAGTCCACCGACCACCGCGATGCCTTGCGCGCGCTGGGCGTAGAGCACGGCATTATTGCGCTAACTCGCAGCGACCGCGCCACCGTGGACCGCACCGCAGAAATCCGAACGCAGCTGGCCGGCACCCCGCTTGCCGACGCCCCCATTATCCCCGTATCCGCCCCTACCGGCGACGGCATTGCGGCGCTGCGGCAGGCGCTCGATGAGGTCCTAGCCGCTGTGCCCGCTCGCGATGCGCAGGCACCCGTGTGCCTGTGGGTGGACCGCGCCTTTAGCGTGAAGGGCGCGGGCACCGTGGTTACCGGAACGCTTGCCGCGGGCACCCTGCGCGTGGGCGATAGCCTTAAGGTGGCCACGGCTGGTGGGGAAAGGGCCGTGGAGATCCGTGGCCTGCACAGCGAAAATCGCGCGCAGGATGCACTCGGCCCCGTCACTCGTGCGGCCGTCAACCTGCGCGGGGTGGATGCCGCCGATATCCACCGCGGCGACGTGCTGCTTACCCCGGGTGCGTGGCGCCTAGTGGACCACCTCGATGTCCGCCGCACCTTTGGCGCGGAGCTCGACGGGCTGCCCGATAACCTCGTCGTGCACACCGGTACCGCCGGGGTGGAGGCTCACCTGCGTCCCTTGTCTGCCGATTTCGCGCGCATCAGCCTGGCACACCCGCTGCCGCTGCGGCTCCTTGATCGTTTCGTAGTGCGCAGTCCTGGCGGCCGGCACGTCGTCGCTGGGGTAGAGGCAGTAGATCTGCGGCCGCCGGAGCTTAACCGGCGCGGTGCCGCCCGCCGCCGCGCAGAAGAGCTCAGCGCCCAGGACTCTTTCCGCGATCCTGCCTCCTACCTGCGTCGCGTCGGTTTTGCCCGTGTGGAGGACCTTGATCGCGATGGTTTTGCAACTACAGCGCCGTCGCAAGGTATTATCGCCTTCCGCGACTGGTGGATTACGGCCTCCCAGGTAACTCGGTGGAAGCACGCGCTTACCGACGCCCTGCAAGCCCACACCGCCGCACATCCCCTAGCGCCGGGAATGCCGCGCAAAGCAGCCATGGACGCCCTCGGCCTGCAAGAAGAAGGCTTGCTGGGCCTAGCCATCGCCGCTGCGAAGGCGGAAAGCAGTGAAGGAGTGTTACGCCTTCCCGGGCAGCGGGCGGACCTCGGTGCGGCGGAGCGCGGGATTGCTGCCATCGAGGAAAGGCTTAAGGTAGAACCCTTTGCAGCCCCCGAAGCAGATGACCTAACGGAGCTGGGCATCGGCCCAAAGGAACTTGCCGCCGCCGAGCGCGCCGGGCGCCTCCTGCGCCTCAAGCAGGGAATCGTGCTCTTGCCCTCGGCACCGGAGGAAGCACGCCGGCGGCTGGCCGAACTAGAGCAGCCCTTTACGCTTTCGGCAGCCCGTAAAGCGCTGGGCACCACGCGGCGGGTGGCCATCCCGCTGCTGGAATACCTCGACGCCCAGCGGATTACTCGCCGCGGCGACGGCGGCCAACGCACATTGCGCTAACGAGGGCCTCTGTGGCTGAGCATCGCACCTATTTGCGGTGATTGCCCCCGCGGTGGTGGGACGTGTCGCGCGCCACGCGCCGGGCCCGCACGCGCGCGGATTCGGAGGAAAAGCGGCCGGGTTCTTCGGCTACCGGGAGCGCACGCCAGCTGAAATTCTGCTCTCCTGGGATGGAGGAGACCAACTCCGCCAGCTTGACGCTGGCCTGCGGTTGTTGTGCTTGCTCATTGTGCTGCTGAGCTGGCGCATCTGGCCTAGCGGGTGCAGCCGGCTGGGCCTGTGGCCCTTTCGGGCGGCGCGAGCCGGTGGGCCGGGCCGTCACGACGGCCTCGCCGGAGAGCGTGTGCTCCCAGACCTCGGGCTGAGCCGGTGTGGCTGCGCGCGCGGCGGCGGGAATCGCAGGTTGTGGCGAGGGCACGCGCAGCGGTGGAACAGCGGGGGAGAAGAGCTCCGCGGTGGTGGCCTCATCGGCGGGGATATCGACGGCAAGCATGCCGTGGCTCGCGTAGGCGCGGGCAGAAAGCCCCGCCCCAGAACCGTTTGCCGCAGCGAATGCAGCGCGCAGTCCAGGGAGCGCGGCACTGTCGCTGAGGGGACCGAGAACCGTATCGTCGCAGGTCGCCACCGCAGTGCCGGCAAGGTCGTCCAGTGTGACGAAAAATTGCTGCGTGCCCATCTGCTCAAGCTGAGCGGGCGATAGGTCGCCGGCGGCGGCATCGATCAGCACGCCTCGTCCGCCGGAGAGCAGCGCGGTTCCTTGCGGTTGGTCATTGACCGGCACCATCCACGGCCACAGGCCCAGTGACACGGCAACCTCGACTTGGCCGTCAACTACCTCCACGGTGGCGATCGTCTGCGGCTGTGCAGAGGAGGCCTTCAATCGCTCCAAGGCGGGATACTCCGCCGCCTCGACCTCGTCCAGAAACCCTAAGAAGCCGAAGTCCGAGCGAACGCGCCAGCCGTTGGTGTAGGTATCGGGTTCTAGGGAGACGTCGACAAGCGCAGCGTGCTTCGCCACGCCGGGGATACTCAATGCGGTGCCCAGCACTGGGTGATCGAGGACCGCAACATGCTCCACGCCGAAGTAACTAGTCGCGAGCGGGTATAGCGCCATAGAAAGTCACTCCCAAGGTTAAAGGCCGGTAAACAATGCGTAGCTCATTTTACGCATATGGGGGATAGGGCTGGCGCCAGCTTTATATCCTGCGAGTTTCTATTAATGTGTAGACAGCTCTCTTAAAAGTGAAACCCGGAAAACAGAATAGGAGTAGAAAGATCTCTTCTTCACCGTCTTCCTCATCCCGTCCTGTGTGTGGGGTGAATAATTCGGAGGAAAGCAAAAAGCGCACCCGCAACGCCAAGCGCATCTTAAAGGACATTATGTACCCGCATAATATCCACCCCGCGTTGGTACCGGGCGTTGCCATTGAGGACCAGAAGGTCAAGTATGGAGTAGACAAGCCGATCCTCTTTGTGGTCGGCGGACTGGTCGTCGCCTTCGTAATCTGGGGTGTGATTGCGCCCGAGCAGGTCTTCGATGCTTCTTCGACAGCGCTCGATTGGGTGATGCGTAACTTGGGCTGGATCTTTACCGCCCTGGCGACGTTCCTGATGTTTTTGCTCATCATTTTGGCCTTTTCAAAGTACGGCAAAATCCCTCTCGGACTAGATGGGGAGAAGCCGGAATTTTCCACGGTGAGCTGGGCTGCGATGCTCTTTGGCGCCGGCATTGGCATCGGCATTATCTTCTTCGGCCCCTTCGAGCCGCTGAGCTACTACCTTTCGCCGCGCCCTGGTGCCTATGAGGCTGCGAGCGATGAAGCGGTGCTGGGCGCCATGGCGCAGGCCGCCATGCACTGGGGTATTAATGCCTGGGCTATTTACGCCATCGTCGGATTGTGTGTGGCCTATGTGTCCTTCCGGCGCGGCCGCGTGCCGCTGATGAGTTCTATTTTGATGCCGCTTTTTGGCAATCGTTCTACGGATTCCCTGCCGGCTCGCATCATCGATGGTCTGGCCATTATCGCCACGCTCTTTGGCACCGCCGCGACCCTGGGTATTGGTGCATTGCAGATCGGCCGTGGTGTGGAGCTGGTCAGCGGCTGGTCCACCACAGGCAACGCCGCGGCGCTGCTAATTATCGTGGTGCTGTCCATCGGAACGATCTTTTCCGCCGTTTCTGGCGTGGCTAAAGGCATTCGTTGGCTCTCCAATATCAACCTGGTGCTGGCTATGGCGTTGGCCCTGTTCTTCTTCGTCGTGGGGCCGACCGCCTTCTTGGCCAATATGCTGCCGGCCGTGGTGATTGAATATCTCGATGAAATGCCGCAGATGCTCTCTGCCAACATGGGCGAGGGCGAAGACATGGTGGCCTTCCTGTCCTCTTGGACCACCTTCTACTGGGCGTGGTGGGTATCCTGGTCGCCGTTTGTGGGTGTTTTCGTAGCCAAGATTTCCCGCGGGCGTACCATCCGCCAGTTCGTGCTTGGCGTGCTGCTTATTCCCTCCGCCATCATTGTTGCCGCTTTTACCATCCTGGGCGGTACCACCATTTGGCTGCAGCGCCGCGATGGCGATATCGCCCCAGACGGCACTATTGATTCCATGCCGGCGGCAGAAGACATCTTTTTCAAGGTCTTGGACCACTTCCCGGGAGCGGAGTGGATGGCGCCCATCGTCATCATCATGCTGGTGGTCTTCTTCATTACCACGGCTGACTCCGCATCCATTGTGAACTCGCAGCTCACCCAGCGCGGCAACCCCAAGCCCAACCCGGCAGTAACGGTCTTTTGGGTGGTATGTATGGCTGGCATTGCCGTGGTCATTTTGCTTGCCGGTGGCCGTAATGCGCTGCAGGGCCTGCAGAACCTTATTACGGTGACGGCCCTGCCTTTCGCGGTCATCATCGTGCTCATGTGCATCGCGTTGGTGCGCGAGCTGCGCCATGATCCTGCCTCCATCCGTCATTTCTACGAGGACGAAGCGGTCTCTAATGCGATCGTGCGGGGCGTGCGCGATTATGGCGATAACTTTGCCCTGTCTATCGAGCCGACGGACGGCGACTACGCAACGGGCGCGCACTTTAACTCCACTGCAGCAGAGGTGACCGATTGGTACGCGCGCACGGACGAAGAGGGCCGCGCCGTGGGCTATGACTATGAGGCAGGCGAGTATGTGGACAACGATCCATCTATCAAGAATGGCGAGTTCATCTCTCCGGTACCGGAAGATAAGGAAGAAAATTAATACTTGACAATCATTGGCAGGTAGGGTGCCAGCTATGACTTTTAGTACCTTTGCCTTTGCCTTCGCCTTGGTGCTGCTGTCGGGTCTATCGACCTCGATTGGCGGCGCTTTGGCGGTGGGAAGGCGCCAGCCGGGGCCGGCTTTTATGGCCGCTGCACTGGGGCTTTCGGCCGGCGTGATGCTGTATGTCTCCTTTATGGAGATCCTGCCGGAAGGCATTGCGCAGCTTTCCGACGCGCTCGGTGAGGAAACCACCGGCACCTGGGCCGCCGTCGGGGCGTTCTTTGCTGGCATCGCCGTCATCGCCATCATTGACCGGCTCGTGCCGGAGGAGATTAACCCCCATGAGCCGGCCACCACGGCCGAAGAAGCCCGCCGCAAAAAGCTAATGAAAACCGGCGTATTTACCGCCTGCGCGCTGGGCCTGCACAATTTCCCCGAGGGGTTTGCCACCTTCCTATCTGGCCTGGATTCTAAGGAAGTTGCGGTGCCGGTGGCGGTGGCCATCGCCATTCACAATATCCCGGAAGGCATTGCGGTGGCTGTTCCGCTGCGCGAGGCCACTGGCTCCCGCAAGAAGGCCTTTTGGTGGGCCACCTTGTCTGGCCTGGCCGAGCCGCTCGGCGCGCTCATCGGCTTCGGCCTTCTCTTGCCGGTTATTGGGCCGGCGACGATGGGCATTAGCTTCGCCGCCATCGCCGGCATTATGGTCTTCATCTCGCTGGATGAGCTATTGCCCACTGCTGAGGAAACCGGCGAGCACCATCACGCTATCTACGGCTTGATTGCCGGCATGGCCGTGATGGCGGTTTCGCTGATGCTATTTATGTAGCCGGCTATGCAGCCGGGCTACGGCGTTTTAAGCCTCCGCCGGCTGGGCGGAGGTGGCCGAGGTCTTGCCAAAGGAGGCCTTGACCGCCATTACGATGGTGGCAACCACTGTGCCAAGCACCAGGCCGCAGACCATGGAGATGCCGGTATCTGCCAGCCATGCCAGGGCGCCATTGGAGATCTTCTCAGTCACGGATGCGATGAATTCGTGGGGCTGATCCATACCGAATTCGTGCAGGCCCTTGACCACGATATGGCCGCCTACCCACAGCATGGCGGCGGTACCGATGACGCCGATGATATCGAGAACGATCGGCATGCCCTTGACCAAGGCGTTGCCCACCGTGGACTTGCCATTGTGGCGCTTATTAAGGGCCATGCCAATATCATCCATCTTGACCAAGAGGCCAACGGCGCCGTAGACACCCAGGGTCAGCAAGATGCCGACGAAGATGAGGGCACCCAGGCGCATCCAGAATGGCTGGTCGATGACCTCGTTTAAGGAGATAACCATGATCTCAGATGACAAGATGAGGTCAGTGGTAATCGCGGACTTGACCAAGCTATCTTCGGCGTCTGCGCCCTTTTCCTGGACTGATTCAGTTTCCTTCTCTCGGTGGGGAAGAAGGTGATGCAGGATTTTTTCCGCGCCTTCAAAGCATAGATAGGTACCGCCGCACATCAAGATGGGCGTGAGCGCCCACGGCGCGATCCAAGAGAGGATCATGGCGATGGGCAAGATGATTACGAGCTTATTGATGAGCGAGCCCTTGGTAATGCGCCAGATCATCGGCAACTCGCGCTGGGGCTTAATTCCCTCCACGTATTGTGGGGTTACGGCAGCATCATCGACTACCACACCTGCGGCCTTCACGGAGGTCTTGCCCGCAAGGGCGGCCACATCGTCAACGCTAGAGGCAGCGGAGCGGGCGATCAGGGCGACGTCGTCAAGCAGGGCAAAAAGGCCACCGGCCATAAATTATCCTTCTGGGGTTAGGGTGATGTTATCGGACCACGTTAAGTGTATTCCCTGATGCGCCAACCAAGCCATCGCATCGTCACCGCTGCGAGTAATGCCCTCGACTGCGGCAAGTGTAGTGTCGATCGCTTTCTCTGTGTCCTCGGCAGAAATCAAGCCGGCGGAGGCCGCGGCAGAGAGCTCATCAATATCGAGCACGGAAATGGGCTCGCTGCGGGTGGCAACAAGATCCACATAAAGATCGCGGGTGGTCCACACCGCGCCATCGCGCTGGATTTCGGCCACATCAATATAAAAGTCCTGGTGGACGTCCACCCCGGGGCGGAAATGGAAGATATTCGCACGCAGGTTGAGATCGGGCAGCAGCCACGATTCCAAGTACCCGAAGCGCGGATGATCGGCCCCGCGCGCCATGTAGAGGCCGAAATCCGTCTCGGTATACGTGTCGACCTCGCGCAGGAACCCCTTGGGGTCGGTATTGGTGTACTCGGCGGTATTAAAGGTCTCGCGCTTGACCGGATGGAGATCCACCGGCATCTACTTCACCTCAAGGAAGGCGGCGGTGGGGGCAAAATTGCAGCGGGATTCCTGGGTGTTCACGCCGCCAGAAAGCAGCGCGATGACGGTGCCCTTGCCGGTCTGGGCGGTGCCGGACAAGGTGGTAGGGCCGTCTTGATTGATGCCATTGTTATTCAGTGGGGTGACACCGCTGCGCAGGGTGTCAAGGTTGAACCACTGCACGTTCATCCCGCCTTGTTCGCGTGCGGCCGGTGGGGTGCCGAGGGCGGTGAAGAGGAAGACGGTTTCGCCAGGCTTTGCTCCCGGTGCTGGCATTTCGGTGGGGCCAGGAACAGCGATGGCCGAGCCCATGGCATCGCTGGTGCCGCCAATGCAGTGTGCGGAAACTGTGGGCCAGTAGAACTGGCGGAAGTTCGGGTTATTGCCCTCTGGCATGGCTACGCCGCCATTGCCATTGCCGCCGCCGGCGAAGAATGCGAGGCCCGACAAGATGGCGTTGCGAACATCCTCGGGAATCCAAGGTTGTGCCGCAAAAGCGCGGATGCGGTCCTGGGTTTCCTGATTGGGGCGGCCGAGCTCGTCCAGCGGGCTATGGGAGGATGCCTGCTGCACCAAGGAAGAAAGATCCGGTGCGGAAGCCTGCGCTGGGGCGACGAGGGGAGAGGCGAGGCCAATGAGCGCGGCCGTGGCAGCGGCGATATAACCGGTGCGGCTGGACAGGCGCCAGGTGGTGCGGGCGTGGCTCACGTTATCAATTCCTTGGGTGCGGTCTCGGGATGGGCGTTCAAGCCCCATTAGTCACATTTGTAACAATATTACCTACAGTAACGATAGTGATGCTTATGGGAGTGTCAAGTGCATTCGCAATCTATAAGATTTTTCGCCCGTTCTATACGGTGCGTTACGGGGTAAAGCCATCCCCAATGCTGCACTTGGCCCTTTAAGGGGGTATCGTGGGAGCTCGTTCAAGATCAATTTCGCGCGCGCAAGCGCCGTAGATCCTCCGAAGGAGAACCCCACTAGTGAGTAATACCGAGTTCCGTAATGTTGCCATCGTCGCGCACGTTGACCATGGCAAGACCACCCTGGTCAACGGCATGCTGGAGCAGTCCGGCGCCTTTGGTGACCACGGTGAACACACGGACCGCGTCATGGACTCCAATGATCAGGAGCGCGAGCGCGGCATTACCATTCTGGCCAAGAACACGGCCATTCACCGCAAGGGCCTGGGCAAGGACGGCCAGGACCTGATCATTAACGTCATCGACACCCCGGGCCACGCCGACTTCGGTGGCGAGGTTGAGCGCGGTATTTCCATGGTGGATGGCGTTGTCTTGCTTGTCGATGCCTCCGAGGGCCCGCTGCCGCAGACCCGCTTCGTGCTCACCAAGGCACTGGAAGCCAAGCTGCCGGTTATCATCTGCGTGAACAAGACTGACCGACCGGATGCCCGCATCGACGAGGTTGTCTCCGAGTCCCAGGATCTGCTGCTGGAAATCGCCGCCGGTCTAGAGGACGAGGAAGCTGCGGCTGCCGCCGAGGAGCTGCTGGACCTGCCGGTTCTCTACGCTTCCGGCCGTGCTGGCGTTGCCTCCACCGAAAACCCAGGCGATGGCAACGTCCCAGAGGGTGAGGACCTGCAGCCGCTTTTCGACGTCATCTATAACGTCCTGCCTGAGCCTTCCGCTACCGTCGACGCCCCGCTGCAGGCGCACGTGACCAACCTGGACGCCTCCGACTTCCTGGGCCGAATCGCGCTGCTGCGCATCTACGCCGGCCGCATCAAGAAGGGTCAGCAGGTGGCCTGGATCCATTACGACGAGGATGGCAACCAGCACACCAAGACCGTGAAGGTCGCCGAGCTGCTGCGCACCGTCGGCTTCGAGCGTCAGCCGGCCGAGGAAGCCATCGCCGGTGACATCGTGGCTATCTCCGGCATTTCTGACGTCATGATTGGTGACACCATCGCCGATCCGGAGCACCCAGAGGCTCTGCCGCGCATCACTGTGGACGAGCCGGCCATCTCCATGACCATTGGTGTCAATACCTCCCCGATGGCAGGTCAGGGCGGCGGCGATAAGCTCACCGCGCGTATGGTCAAGGCTCGCTTGGAGCAGGAGCTCATCGGTAACGTCTCCCTGCGCGTGCTGCCTACCGAGCGCCCTGACGCCTGGGAGGTTCAGGGACGTGGCGAGATGGCATTGTCCGTGCTTATTGAGTCCATGCGCCGCGAGGGCTTCGAGTTGACCATCGGCAAGCCACAGGTTGTTACCAAGGAGATCGACGGCAAGACCTACGAGCCTTACGAGATCCTCACCATTGACTCCCCGTCCGAGCACCAGGGTGCTATCACCCAGCTGCTGGCAGCCCGCAAGGGTCAGATGCAGGCCATGGATGTGCGCGAGGGCGACTGGGTACGCATGATCTTCCGTGTTCCTGCCCGTGGCCTCATTGGCTTCCGCACCCAGTTCATGACCGAGACCCGCGGTGCCGGCATCGCTAACTCGATTTCTGACGGCTTGGACGTATGGGCCGGCGAGATCAAGTCCCGCCCGACCGGCTCCCTGGTTGCTGACCGTACCGGCCAAATCACCCAGTATGCGCTGATGCAGTTGGCTGACCGCGGCAATTTCTTTGTCGAGCCGGGCGCCGAAGCCTACGAAGGCATGGTCGTTGGTGCCAATAACCGTGATGAGGATATTGACATCAACATCACCAAGGAAAAGAAGTTGACCAATATGCGCTCCGCCACGGCGGATGCCACGGTCACCCTTGCTAAGGCGCACACCCTCTCCCTGGAAGAGGCACTGGAGTTCTGTGGTAACGACGAGTGTGTCGAGGTAGCCCCAGACGTCCTACGTGTGCGCAAGGTGGAGCTTTCCGCTACCGACCGCAAGCGTGCCGCTGCTCGCGCGAAGCAGATGAATAAGTAGTCAGCATCACTCTAGGTGGTGGTGATTGCCGCTGAAGTGGCAACCACCGCTGCAACTGCTGCCGCCTCCTCTACTACGGCCTTGACCGCTGAGGAGGCGGTTTTGTCGTATTCCACCTCCTTTTTGATCTCCTGAATGCGTGCCCGCATTTCCCGCCGTTTCATGCCCTCTGCATCGTTTTTGAGCAGAGTATAGGCACCGGAGACTTCGCGGAGGATATCGAGGATGATGACGTCATTGACCTCGGCCGGACGCTGTGCCTGCAGCACCGAAACTAACCGCTCGCGCAGTTCTTCCTCTAATTCCAAGTCCGTCATGATGTAGCGGTCGCCGCCCCATTGCCACCACTTGGCTTTTTCTACATCGAGCTTTCCATTCGCGTGGAAATCCAAGGCGATGATTTCCCGCGGGGTAAACCAAGAAGCTTCCAGGAGGTCCTTCATACTAGCGGTCTTGTGTTGCTGCAGCTCCTCCCACGCCCAAGCCAAAACTGGGTGCTCTGGGCGCCGGGTGGTGGTTACTACCTTTTTCTTTTCAGCAAGTTCGACATGCCCTCCCAGCAGTAAGTCCGCGAGCACGGTAGCGCGCAGGGCGGCTTCATTATTGGATACCCAATCTTCTTTCTTGCCATTGTCTTTGGTCAATAGCAGAAACATTTCTTGGCAGATGAGCATTGGGGCCTCCCTAATAGTTGCGGTGTGAGCCCGAGTCTAGCGCCAACAATCTTCGTTTCGGCGGGGCAGAGGGACTAAAGTAGTCCGCGATGAAAAAGAACCCGGCTTCAACAAGGCGCGCGGCGTCGGCAATGGCGGCGATGCTGAGCACTGCTAGCCTCGCTTTCTTAAGCGCCTGCGCAGCTAATCCCGGCCCACCACCGGTGGTGGAGGATAATTCCTCCGCGCTGCAAGAAGAACAGACCACCACCACAGCGACCCCGGAAGAAGAGGCACCCCAAGACGCCGATTCCGCCCAGCGCCCTACCATCTCAGTGGGCGTGGACCCGCTGCGTGCGGGTTTGAACCCGCACCTTGTGGCCAATAATTCTGAGCTGGTGGATCAGATCGCAGAACTGGTGCTGCCCTCAACCTTTCATGGCGGGCGGAGGGACGCCGATATCCTTGAATCTGCCTCTGAGGTAAACGCCCCCAAGGGTGTGGCGCAGCGGGTGCGCTACGTGATTGCATCGCCTGCGCAGTGGTCAGATGGGACGCCCATTTCCGGCGCGGATTTTAGCTACCTGTGGAAGCAAATGACCACCACCGCCGGTGTGCGAGATCCTGCCGGCTACCATGCCATTTCGGCCGTCAACACCTCCGACGGCGGCCGTGTAGTCACGGTGGATTTTTCCCAGAAGGTGAAGGACTGGCACCTGCTTTTCCATAACCTACTGCCCTCGCACCTGCTGCAAGATGATAATTTCGGCTCTGCCTTGGCCGATAAGATCCCGGCATCGGCCGGACGTTTCCTTGTCGATAGCGTGGACCGCGGCCGCGGAGTCATTACCTTGAACCGAAACGACCGCTTCTGGGGTGCTAATCCAGCCCAAGTGGACGTCATCCAGCTGCGTGAGGTACGTGATAGTACCCAGGCGCTGAATATGCTGCGCTCGGGACAGATCGGATTTGCGGACTTTAGCCCGGACCAAACCTCAGAGGAGGCGTTAGGCCTTTTAGGGCATGTTTCGGAAAAAGCACTTACCCGTCCACGCCAACTGCGTCTGCACATGTCCACCGCGCAAGGAGCGCTGGAAGAAAGGGCAGCGCGCCGTGGCTTGGCCTCGCTGATTGACACGGATCAGGTCGCTCGCTTGGCCACCGGCCGAGCCTCTAATCTGGAGCCCGGATATAACCCTATAAGCAAAGACACGGATGTTACTGCGATGCGCACGCGCGCTAGTAAGAAACCGATTCGCTTTGCAGTGGACCCTACTAGCCCCACTGCCTTGGCCGCGGCAAATACCCTCTACGATGTCCTAGAAGCCCACGGGATCGACGCCGAGGTGGTTTCCGAGCGCCTGACCACAATAACTTCCAAGCTTTTGCCAACAGGCGAGGTTGATGCGGTGGTGACCTGGGAAGATATCTCCCTGAACTCGCTGGCCGCGGCAAACATCTTTAGCTGCGATGATGAGCAACCACTGGCAGGCGATTTATCCGGAATCTGCCCGGAGAATGCGAATGAGATTCGCAAGGAAATTTTGTCTGGGGCCATGAGCCCGAAGGAAGCGCTTCGCCACATTCGAGAAGTGAACTCTAAGGAAGCGCTCTACGTGCCACTAATGGATGAGACGCGTATCCACGCGCTCGGGAAGGGTATTGTAGGCCCCGGTCAAAGCATTGATGATTGGGACGAGGGGCTTATCACCGCGCCCCGCTGGAGGATAGATGAAGACTAAGGACTTAACCGGCTATCGTGTGGTGGCAGTCCACGCCCACCCGGATGATGAAACCCTTTTTATGGGCGGTACCCTGGCGACCTTAGCCGCACGCGGTGCCGAAGTTACCGTTATTACGCTCACCCTGGGCGAGGACGGCGAGGTTATCGGTGGGCCCTACCAGGGCCTGGCCGATCATGATCAGCTCGGCGGCTTTCGCGCCCGCGAATTAGCCCACGCGCTGGAGGCTCTAGGAGTAAAGGGAATCCAGTTGGGCGGTTTCGGCCACTTCCGTGACTCCGGCATGGCGGGCTCACTCTCGCACGAAAACCCGCGCGCGCTGGTCAACCGCATCGATGAGGCAGCCGATTTCCTTAGCGATAAGTTCGAGGTGATTGAACCGCACTCCATTTTGACCTACGGGCCCGATGGCGGGTACGGCCACCCGGACCACATTGCGGTGCATAAGGCGGTGATGAAGGCGGCGTCGCCAAGCGTGCGTATTTGGTACGGCATTTTTGAACGCTCCGCTAATTATGCCGGCCTGGAAACCCTCGATGCCCCAGCTGGATGGACCAAGCCCAGCCAGGAGTACTTGGACAATTTCACCAACGAGGGCGCCGATGTCACCGTTGCTCTCTCCAGCGCCGCACTGGACGCCAAGCGCCGCGCCATGCGCGCTCACGCCTCCCAAATCTGGTTGGCCGATGGCTCTACTACCCGCACCAATCCCGCGGCCGCCGTGGCCGCGCTGCATGAACCTGAGCGCGTACCCGGCGCCTTTGGCCTGTCCAACCTGCTAGTAATGCCACTGCTGCCGGCCGAATACTTCCAGCTGGGCCAAGGCGAGCCAGCCGACGACTTGCTTGGTGGCCTCTAATGCGCACGGATTTTAGCCGCGGCGAGCAGGTAACGGGTCTGGTTTGGTTGGGCTTTGGCGCGCTGTTGTCGGTTTTTCTTGAGGTCATCTACCTCACCGTGCGCATCCCATTGTCTGATGGGGCGAGCGTGGCCTTTCCCATCACCATTGTGATCGCGTGGTGGTTTAACTCCGTGCTCACTCGCACTGCCCGGCTATGGAGTCCTGCGCCGATGGTGGGCGCCATCCCGCTCATCGTATGGGGCTTGGGCTTTTTTGCCTTCATGCTGCTGGTGCCAATGACAGGAGACATGCTCTTGGCCAATAATATTCTCAGCCTGCTCCTGCTTTTGGCGGGGATAGGCGGCGGCGTTTGGCCATTTTTCAAGCAGAAGTGACATACTATTAAACACCCCAAATCCGAGACATCAGGAAGTTTCAAGGAATCCCCATGACTTATACGATCGCACAGCCTTGCGTTGACGTAATGGACCGCGGCTGCGTTGAGGAATGCCCTGTTGACTGCATCTACGAGGGCAAGCGCATGCTCTACATCCACCCGGATGAGTGCGTGGACTGCGGTGCCTGCGAGCCGGCTTGCCCGGTCGAGGCCATCTTCTACGAGGACGACGTTCCCGATGAGTGGCTGGACTATAACGACGCCAACGCGGCCTTCTTCGATGACCTGGGCTCCCCGGGCGGCGCTGCGGCCCTCGGGCCGCAGGACTTTGACGTCCCGATGATCGCCGCGCTTCCGCCGCAGAATCAGGAGTAAGACATGGCACGCACACCGCTAGGAAAGACGCTTCCAGACTTCCCCTGGGATTCGCTGGCCGGCGCCAAGAAGAAGGCCCAGGCCCACCCGGGTGGAATCGTCGACCTCTCGGTGGGCAACCCCGTTGACCCAGTAGCTCCAGGCGTGCAGCTTGCGTTGACCGCAGCCGCGCAGGCCCCCGGCTACCCGCAGACCGCCGGCACCCCGGAGCTGCGCGAAGCCATCGCCGCAGCGCTGACCCGACGCTACAACATGCAAGTAAGTCGAGTCCTGCCGGTGGTCGGCACCAAAGAGGCCATCGCCTGGCTGCCTACGCTCTTAGGCATGCGCGGCGAGACCGTCGCCTTCCCCTCGGTGGCCTATCCCACCTACGAAGTAGGCGCACTACTCGCCGGAGCCACTCCGCTGCGTGCGGATTCCGATTTCCAAGACGCCTCTTTAGTCTTTTTGAACTCGCCGTCCAATCCCACGGGCCGTGTGCTCGGGGTGGAGGAGCTGCGTCGCATCGTGGCGTGGGCGCGCGAGTCCGGCGCCATCATCGCCTCCGATGAGTGCTATATGAGTTTGGGGTGGAATGACGATAATCCGCCGGTGTCCATCCTCGATCCGCGCGTGACCGACGGTGATAACACCGGGCTCATTGCCATGCATTCGCTATCCAAGACCGCGAATATGGCTTCCTACCGCGCCGGCTTCTTCGCGGGCGATAACGATCTCATCGACGAGCTGCTGCTGCTGCGCAAGCACGCCGGCCTCATCGTTCCAGGGCCCATTCAGGCGGCTATGGTCGCCGCGCTTAACGACGACGACACCGAGGCCCTGCAACGCAACCGCTACGCTTCCCGTCGCGCGGTGCTCATGCACGCGCTTGTCGACGCCGGCTTTGCCATCGACCACTCCGATGCCGGCATGTACCTCTGGGCCACCCGCGGCGAGAACTGCCGGGAGACCATCGACTGGCTTGCTGAGCGTGGTATCCTCGCCGCTCCCGGTGACTTCTATGGCCCAGCTGGCGAGAAGCACGTGCGCATTGGTCTCAACGGCACCGATGAGCGCATCGATGCCGCAGTAGACCGCCTCGCCGGTGCCTGATTCCGGTAGGCCTCCCGCCCGCGGGGGCATATCCCCGCGCAAGACGGTACTGCACGGCCACGTGCCCGAAAAAGGGGAGTACTTCGCCGCTCGCGCCGGCGATTCTCCCTATCCACCCGGGGCTTTGCTGACGGCTGGGGCCGCGCTGCCGCGTCCCGTGCCCGCCTGGTATCACCCCACTGTGCCAGCCGAGCGTCCCATTCCTTTCGACTACTCAGTCATCTACGCCGACCGCGACCTCATCGTGGCCGATAAGCCGCACTTTCTGCCCACGACCACCAATGGCCGATTACAACGCGAAACTCTCCAAACCCGGCTGCGCGTGGACTTTGGCGAAGACGATATCGTGCCGCTGCACCGCCTAGACCGCCTGACCGCCGGCCTCGTGCTGTGTTCCCGCAATCCGGCCACTCGCGCCGCTTACCAGCGCATCTTTGGGGAGGGGAGTGCGGTGAAGAGGTATCAGGGCGTCGTCAAGCGGCCGCTTTATGTGGACCGGGAAATCACCCTGCGCATGCACAAGCCCCATGGCTCGCGCCAGGTGCTCGTTGCCTCCGATGGCACGCTCACTTCTACGTATGTGCGCGCCGCCGGCCGGGAGGTGACCATGTGGCCGCGCACCGGCCATACCCACCAACTGCGCGTGCTGCTCAATCACCTGGGCCACCCGCTTCTTGGGGACGACACGTATCCCACACCGGGCGCGCTCGACCTCTATGATTTCCGCGCCCCGCTCGCCCTGCTCCATGAGGCTATCTCTTTTATAGATCCTCTATCACATTCCGAGCGTCAATTTTTCAGTTCGCAGCACTTAAGAACTACAATCGAGTAGTTATTGAATCACTGGCTAGAAAGGCGGCCCATGGTAGACCTCAGCGTCGCGCGCTTTGCGTCCAATTTTGGGCAGTTTCTCAAATTCGGCATTGTTGGCGGCTCCGGGACCGCGGTTAATCTCTTTGTGGTCTATTTGTGCAGAAAGATTACTTGGTGGTCTGGCGGCATCGAGGCGGATGATCCCTTCATCAATCTCTTCGGCTCTGTTTTCCATATCCGTTGGTACCATGTGTTTTTGACCATTGCGTTCTTTGTCGCCAACACTTGGAACTACCAGCTGAATCGCATGTGGACTTTCCGATCGGTGGCGAAGGTGTCTTGGCTGCGCGGTTTCTTCCCATTCCTTCTCGCTGGAATTGGGGCTTTTATCGTAAGTCAGGTTGTGGCGACACTGTTAATGAATCCGACTTCGCCGCTGCACTTGCCCTCAGACATTCTGGATAATTCGACCGGTCTGCGTACAAAGGTGTACTGGGCATCAGCCATTTCTATCATTGTCGCTATGCCGATTAACTTTATCTTGAACAAGCTGTGGACCTTCCGCTCGAAGCCGAAGACGCCGCAACTTGTCGAGGAAACCGAGCCGGCCTAGCTAGGTCCCGTATTTCCTTCCTCTCCGCCCCCACGCTCACCAGCGCAGGCTGGCGGAGATTTTTCTTTCTCCCAGTGAGCGCGAAGGGGACAGTACCTCCGTCGCGCTCACGGAGAACGAAATCAGAGAAAACCCGCCGTCCGCGGCGAGCGCGAAGGGCGGGGTGAGGTGCCGGAGTGAAACTAGTCTTCTAACTCGGCATCGAGGCGGGCTAGGTCGCGGCGGTGCTGGCGGCGACGGTAGAAAGGGGTGAGGGCGAGGGCGGCGATGGCGCCGACTGCGGTACCGATGAGGTAGGCGGCGGGGTTGTGGTCGTCGGCAGGCGCGTAGGCGTTATAGGCAATGCCTGTGAACATTACTATAAGCGGGATGAGGTAGACGGCGATAGCTGCCCAATTGCGGCCGACCAGCGGGGCGGCCACGCGCTTGCGCATCCAAACGGAACCGATGGCGTTGCCCAAGTTGGACGGCACGATCGCAAGAAGGCTCAGCATGCACAATTGGCCGGGAAGGGCCCAGGCCAGAATCGCGGCGACAACGAGTTCGAGGAACGGGATTGAGGTCATTCCGATTACGCAGGCCTTATAAAGCGTGTCGCGTTCGAATTCATCGCGGGTCGCGCGCTCGATTTCATTGAGGGAGTAATTGGCGATGGCGTTAATCATGTTGTTCAGCTCCAAAAATTTCTTCGACGGTTTTTCCTAGTTCGTGGCAAATATCTAGCGCGAGGTGCACGGAAGGTGAGTAGTTGCCGCGTTCGATATTGGCGATGGTTTGGCGGGAGACGCCAACTCTTCTGGCGAGTTCGGATTGTGACAATTCGAGCCAGCGGCGCCATTTGCGGACCATGTTGGGGTGTTCGGCCATCTGGTCTCCTTTACGGGCTGTCGTTCTTGCATGACTGAGTGTAAAGAATTGTTGTCACTAGAGCAAGAGTTATACGCACTGGTGCCACTGCCAATAGGGCGCAGTGGCTGAAGTCGGGAGCTGCGGAGTACCGCCTTTTAGCACTTCAAGTGTGGCTTTGATGAGCAAGACGGCTTGGCTGAGGTGGTGGATGATGTCATCTGCAGTAAAACGCAAAACGGTATAACCGTGGGCCACGGCCGCGTTCTGTTTGGAGCGATCAGCCTGAAAAGCCACACTGTGCTTGTGGTATTCCCAGCCGTCGACTTCCACCAGTAGCTTGCCAATCTTCAGGTCAAAGCGGTAGCCGGCGATAAGAACATTGTGCTTGGGGTAGATTCCTTCTGCGCGCAGCTGCCTACTCAGTGTGCGTTCCGGCGGGCTATCTGCGCCTATAGCAGCGTGTCGTATCGTCTCTTTTAGAGGCTTCGGGATGCGCCTCATTCGTCGGCGGTCCTCTTCTAGACGGTCGGGGCCGTATTTTCCTTGGTAGTGTTCTTCCAATAACGGCCTGCACGCACGCGAAATTTTGCGCGCAGCCCATAGCGGTTGCACCACCGGTAGGCCATTGACCTTGTGTGTGGCCCGGAGACGCGAGTGTGAAACGCGGAAGCATTTTCCCTTCAGGGTGCGGGGTCCCTCCGCTTCCAATGGAAATGTTAGCTGCCGGCCGAGATAAATCTCCTGCGCGGTCTTTCCCGTGAAATGGATGCGGCTGAGCCCATGTGCCAAGGCGCGCGCCACCGCCTGGGGCGTCCACGTATCGGTATAGATCCCCCGATGTACGCGATACAGGCTCCCCTCGCGTACCTTGCGGCGAATTGCATCCTTGTTCAAACCTTGCTCGCGCAGTTCCGCGGTTGTCCATTCCCCCATGGGATTAAACGTAAACAGCTGTAGTGCGTGGTGGCTACGCACCCCGGTGCAGCCTGTGGATAATTCAGGGGAGAGGACCTATTTTCCGCCGCTGGGTATGGATCGCTGTGGATAACCGCCCCACGCGCTCACCGGCGGATTGCTTTTGCGCTGATCCCCGTTCACGGTGAGCGCGAAGGGGAGCGGTAGGAAATCCATACCCTTGGCGCTCACCGGCAGAGCTTTCCGACGCCTCCATATTTTTCCCCGTGAGCGCGAAGGGCGGAGAGTGGCAGGGACGGCGGGGACGCGGGGAGGAGCGGGGTGGGGCCTAAGTCAGCGGCAGGGTGGAGGTGGGGTTAATGCCGCGAACCTTGGCGTTGATGACACCGGCGACGGCGAGAACCGCGAACATAGCGGCGGCGGAGAAGAGTTGGGTGCGGGCGGTGGCGTCGGTAAGCATGAGCACCGCGATGGCCGCAAAGAGCGCGAGGGCGAACCAAGTCAGGTAGGGGAAGGCCCACATGCGGATAGGAAGGGGATGGAGTGCTTCGAGCTGACGGCGCAGGCGCAGCTGGCTGACGGCGATGAATACCCACACGATGAGCAGGGAGGCGCCGGCGGCATTGAGCATGAAGGTAAGAAGCCAACCCGTATCGGCGTAGTTGAGCACCACCATGACGGCCGAGAGGAGGACCGAGAGGGCGATAGCGGTGGTGGGTACGCCGTCCTTATTGGTGGTGGTGAAGATGCGCGGGGCCTCGCCGCGGGAGGCCAGCGAGTGCATCATGCGAGAGGAGGCGTAGATCTGGGAGTTGAAAGCAGAAAGCAACGCAAGGACGATAACGACCTCCATGATGCCGGCCGCGCCCGGGATGCCGGCGCGCTCGAGGACCATGGTAAAGGGCGATTCCGCGGCCGTGGAGGCATCGCCCAAGATGGAATAAGGCAGAAGGAACGTGATGACGATAACGGAGCCCAGGTAGAACACGGAGATGCGCAAGATGGTGGAACGCACGGCGTTGACCAGGGATTTTTCTGGGTCCTCGGATTCGGCGGACGCGATGGCGACGACCTCGATGCCGCCGAAGGCAAAGGCTACGGCCAAAAGGCCGGCCGCGACACCGCCGAGGCCATTGGGCATGAAGCCATCCTCGAGGAAGACGGAGGTGCCGATGAAGGAATGACCAGGCAGTAGGCCCAAGACGAGCAGCGCGCCGATGATGAGGAAGGCCACGATGACGATGACCTTGATAAGCGCGAACCAATACTCGAATTCGCCAAAGCTGCGCACGCGCAGCAGGTTGATGATGCCGAAGAGAACCACGCAGATAGCGGCGGGAATCCACGGCGAGACGTCGAACCAAGAGCCGATGAAGCCGGCCGCGCCGGTGATTTCGGCGCCGAGAACGGCCACGGTGGCCAGCCAATAAATCCAGCCCTGGGTAAAGCCCGCCCAGCGGCCGATGCCATGTTCGGCGTATTCGGAAAAGGAGCCGGAGGCGGGGATAACGGTGCCCATCTCGCCCAGCATCTGCATGACCAAAATGGCCAAGAAGCCGGCGATGACGTACGCGAGGAGCACGGCGGGGCCGGCGGCGGAAATACCGACGCCGGTGCCCAAGAAGAGTCCGGCGCCGATGGTGGAGCCTAGCCCCATCATCGTCAGGTGGCGGACCTTCAGGCCAGAACCGAGAGTGGAGGAGTTATTAGTCACTCCTCCATCATATTTCCCCGATTGGGCTATAGGAATCGGGGGTATTAATTCTTGTGCAACTCGTCGTTGAGCGCGACGGCCTCAGCCTTCCACTCTACGGCCTCGACCGCCCCGGAGACGGAGTTGCGGCGCAGCAGCATGCCGGAGGCACCGGAGAGCTGGGAGCCCTTGACGCTTTCGCCATTGTCGACGCCCAGTGCTTCCGCAATCTTGCCAAAGACGGCCACCTTGGTGCCGGCGGTGACGTAGAGGCCGGCTTCGACTACGGCGTCGTCGCCAAGCGAAATGCCGATACCGGAGTTGGCGCCGAGCAGGCAGCGCTCGCCGATGGAGATGACCTCCTTGCCGCCGCCAGACAGGGTACCCATGATGGATGCGCCGCCACCGATATCAGAGCCATCGCCCACGACGACGCCTGCGGAGATGCGGCCTTCCACCATCGAGGCGCCAAGGGTGCCAGCATTGAAGTTGACGAAGCCTTCGTGCATGACGGTGGTGCCCTCAGCTAGGTGAGCGCCTAGGCGCACGCGGTCCGCGTCACCGATGCGGACGCCGGAAGGTACAACGTAGTCCACCATGCGCGGGAATTTGTCTACTGAGTAGACAATGACCGGACCGCGGGAGGAGAGGCGGCCGCGTACCATCTGGAAATCGGAGACGGCGCACGGGCCATAGTTGGTCCACACCACGTTATTGAGGTGGCCGAAGATGCCATCCATATTCAGGCCGTGCGGCTTGA
>OCJN01000133.1_pt1 | contig 30890 bp, 33 predicted proteins | sample 1480731 | NCBI WGS metagenome assembly OCJN01 (sample SAMN05301479, study PRJEB22388) | human skin metagenome | isolation source: Infant 1 DOL 23 skin | host: Homo sapiens | place: USA: Pittsburgh, Magee-Womens Hospital of UPMC | collected 2013/2014 | reverse complement strand
TTTCAGCATTCAAACCCCTAGTAATCGAGGCTTGCAGCATACCTCGAACCAGGTCGTTGGCATCCGTTGTTGACGTGCCTAGGTCGTCAATTAGTTTTGCGATTTCAGGGTTAGCAAGAAGCTTCTGTTCAATCGCATCAATCTTGGCCTTATCAGCTTAGATCTCGTCTCGCCACAGTAGTCATTCTGGTCCATCTCCTTGTGCGGGTTAGGTACCCACACACAAACCATCAGACACTCTCCAAACCGGAACGATCTCATAAGACATGCGGAACGATGTCATGGAACCAGACACACTCTGGGGCACCATGTGAAGTCTCGAGACATCGTTCCGGTCGGTGTCTCGAGACTTTTCTTCGGTGGCAGTACAAATATTGTGAAGCCAAGGGCTTGAGGCGGGTGTCCGCTACAGTGCCCTTACGGGAGCTCCACACAGAATTTCTACTTTAAAGTAAAAATCGTGGAACTTAATGCTGGGCTATCTCGTTGATCGTAATGAGAAAGCTAATCTGCACCTCTCTTAGAAAGGACAACCGTGCGTTCAAGCAATCCGGTAATGAGTTCTCTGACCGAAAGCAGCAACCGCCAGAGCTCTGGATACGGGGATGAAGCCGCCCGCCCCATGACCGTTGATGACGTCGTCACCAAAACGGGAATTACTCTCGGCATTATCATTGTCGCCGCGGCTATTAACTTCTACCTAGGAACGGTAAACCTTGGTATTGCCATGGCTTTGACTCTGGTCGGTGGCATCGGCGGGTTCATTACCGTACTTGTAGCCTCTTTTGGCAAGAAGTGGGGCTCCGCTGCAGTGACGCTGATTTACGCCGTGTTTGAAGGCCTGTTCGTCGGTGGTTTCTCCCTTATGTTCACCAACGTGAGCTTCCAGGGTGAGGGAGGCTCAGCCATCATTGGCCAGGCCATCATCGGCACCATTGGCGTATTCATCGGCATGCTAATTGTGTACAAGACTGGCGCAGTGAAGGTGACCCCAAAGTTCACCAAGATTCTATTTGGCTTGGTTGCCGGCGTTGCAGTTATGGCACTTGTTAACTTCTTGGGCGCGATTTTCTTTGACTTCAACCCACTGCGTGATGGTGGCCCGATTGCCATTATCTTCTCACTGGTGTGCATCGTGCTCGGTGCTTTGTCCTTCTTGACTGACTTTGATCAGGCTGACCGCATGATTCGTGCCGGTGCACCTGCTAAGCAGGCGTGGGGCGTTGCGCTTGGCCTGGCAGTGACCTTGGTCTGGCTCTACACCGAAATTCTGCGTCTGTTGAGCTACTTCCAGCGCGACTAACCTTTCTGTTTGTCCTTGGCCCGCACTTTGGTGCGGGCCTTTTTGTTCTCTAAAAATGCTTACAAACTTGTAATTATTGGGGTAGTGCAGGGGGATAAAGTAAGGGTTTAATCTTGGGCTGGTCGACAAATCTGTCTCAGGTATAGCACAGCTAATGAGCAGGAAACTTCGCCTTTTAGACGTTATGGATGTGACGTATGGGGCGTATAGTTTTGTTAAATTGCCGTTAACCTACGTGGTTGCGTAGAAATTTCTTAGAGATTCATGCATGCTGTGTACCGGAACGGGAGATGCGAAGTGAAAAGTTCTCTGTTTCACTCGTCCTGTTCCTCTCGTCAGGAAGTGAGTGCGCGAAGGATTGTTGTGAAGCGTCAGGTCACCGTAGCAACGTTGATAGCCAGTAGCACCGTCATGCTGGGTAGCTGCGTTGCGGATATCGGTACGAGGAGCGCGTCAGAGGAAACTACGAAAGTGGAGAATGCTGGCGGCAATAGTTCGACCGAAGGCGCAAGGGGAGCCAACGGGGACCCGGGGGATGATGCAGACGACAACCAGGGGGAATCGGCACTTGTCGCTGGCGAGAAGAATGCGGAAGGCGCCGGCCAAGCGGGGGAGGCCGGCGCCACGGGGCTGAAAGAATCATCCGGCGTCCTGCCGCCATTGGGGGAATTCGATCCGGCTGATCCGAGTTTCGAGCTTTTCGATCCGTGTACGGAGATTCCAGGCGACAAACTGGAAAGTATTGGCTTTAGGCCAAGTGCACTTGATTACCGTAGAGATTCGGGGAGCACATTTTGCAATTTTGAATCGAGCGGAAAACAGTTTCCAGACGGCGTGCTGGTCTCGCTAGCGAGCGATTCGAATTCAATCGACGCAATGAATTTGAAAGAAGGGCTGCAGCAGTTTGGCAGCGGCGAGGAAGAGGAACTAATAAAGATTTTTAGATCGGAGATATTCGAAAAATCTCAGTGTGATGGATACGTTTCAACTAAACGAGGAACAGTTATCGTCGGTGTAAATGACATCGGCCTTCAGTCAACCACTCAAGAACGGTGCAATCTTACGGCATCATTAATTAAACAGCTTAGTTGAAAATTGGGGGAACAATGCGCGTAAGCGTTTCAAATATTCGCAGGACTACGAGCAGTATCGGGGATCTTTTCCGCAGAGCACATAAATTGAGGAGTAGAGCCAATAGTCCGCTTAATTCGAGCTTTTCATTGGTGTCGGGAATAGATCACGTAGGTGGTATTCATGAACGTGTGCTAGATGGTGACCCGGGATCGGCGAGGCAGTCGCTACTGAATTACGCAGCACAGGTTGAGTGGCTTTCAGATTCTCTGGGGAGAGAAGCACGCGGCTTTCAGGCCCAAGAGGACGCGAATAGTCGGGGAATGGATATTGCGGATGCGGGTGGCGATATCGGCGTTGAGTCTATGCCGATTATGAACCAGCCGGAGCCGGGGTACAGCCCATTTGGATTCACCATGCCAGTGGTGAATGTTGGGACTGACATCGTGAAATTAGCAACGGACTTAATGTCGACGCAGATTTGGGACGTGTCGGAAGCGAACGCTCGGTGGAGCTCGTTGGCGTCGGAAGTTGACGATATCGTCAGCGGTTTGGAAGAAGCAGCTGGGTCTTTAGAAAGTGAAAATGACAGCGAGGCTACGTCGAGAGCGGCGGCAAAGATTAGGGAAGTAGCGGCGTCGGGAAGCCACTTCGTGGCAAATGCCAATGTCATGGGGGAGAAGCTGACGGGATTCCATGCCAAGCTCATGGGGATCCAGCCGACCGCCATGGCCATGGCCATGCAAGTGATGGCTATCCCGGAACCGGCGGAGCGCAAGATTGCAGAAAAGGCTGCATTGGCGATGCTGCAGCCGGACTTGCAGCGATTTGCGGTAGAGGCCATGCCCTACCAGCACGCGTTAATGGAGCAGTCACCGGCGTCGGGAGGCGGAGGCATCGATGCGGGTCTCGCTGGAGTCGAAGGTGATGGACAGCGATACAACACCGATGCAGTAGTGTGGCCGAAAAAGATTGCGGAAGCGATCGCGCGGGGAGATTTGGGACCGGGGAACTTTGACATCGTAAATGGCAAGGTCAACGGGCTAGATGCAGTGGGGATGGGCCCGCAGGAGATTAATGATTTTCATCAGCAGATGCATGCTGGCGGCAGGAACGCACTGGAAAAGCTGGGCTTGGGAGATGAAATTGCTATCAGCGGCAACGAAGTGGCCACCCAGGGGGCATCGATGCTGGGTGTCACCGCGCCAAATGGGGCGATGGGCCAGGTTCCTAGTGGCACCGCACATCCTGGCGCCGCAGGAGTAAATGCAGGGACGCTGAGCGGAAGCGGTGTGGCTGCGCCAGCAGCCACCGCACATACCGCGAACGCAGGAATTCCCCCAATGATGGCAGCAGGAAGATCCACGGATGCGGGACGCAGTGTTCTGGGTGGGCAGTTGATGCGAGGTAGATTCGGCCCAGGCAATGCGCGCAGTGGTGCAGATATTACCCGTGCCGGAAGTGGGGCCCAACTGGGACAAGGTCTTGGACGCGGAGTTGGGGTCGGAGTTCCCCACGCCGGCGTTGGTGCGGGTGTGCGGGCTGATGCTGGCGGTGGTGGAGGAACCAGCGGCGGCTCGGGCATGCGCGCCGGCGTGGGAGGTGGCCCTAGTCTTGGATCGGGAAGCGGCGAAAGCGGTGCGGCGTCGCGTAGCGGCAATGCCGGGCGTTCTACAGGCGGGGTGCGGGCGTATGGACCGATGATGGGGATGCGCGGTAAGGACAGCGAGAGAAAGCGCGTAAAGTCCGTGACCACGCAGGTAGAACGAGACCCAAATAAGCGCGACCTATTAGGCGAGCCACCCGCTGTAGTGCCCGGTGTAATCGGGGACTGGGTGCGAGAAACGGATCCAGAAAAATAGCATAGAAAAAGGGCCGGGGAATTTCCCTCGGCCCTTTTGGTCTCTTATTACTGCGGCAGCTCGGTGGCGGTGCCGTTCAAGTGCGGCTGTGCCGGCTCCTCAGGGAGGTCAGACTCGACTACGGGTGCTTCTTCCACGACGGACTCGGGTGCGGAAGAGCTGGTTTCAGTATCTTCCTGTATTGGGGCCTCTCCGGTGAAGGTAGAGGCATTTTCTACCTTAGAATCAGAATCCTGCTCGTTCGGCGGGTGGCAAGCAGCGAGGGAGAGGCCGGCGGTAAAGACGAGACCAGCGGCAGCGTAACGGGAGAACTTCTTCATGGGGATATGCTCTTTCTCCAGAGTGGTGATTGGTTAGAGGTTTAAGACTCGCGTGGAGCAGCGGCCTTAGCAGAATCATACGGTGCTGCGGACTCGATGGTGACCGAAATGGTCTTGCCATTTGGAGCGGTGTATTCGCGGGTCTCGCCCTCTTGTGCTCCGAGAATGGCGGCACCTAGCGGGGACTGCTCGGAGTAGGTTTCCAGATCCTTGTTATCGGAAGCAGCGGCGCGGGTACCGATAAGGAAGGTCTCCTTATCGTCCTTGTCACCGTTGTAGTAAACGTGAACTACGGAACCGGTATGAGCCACACCCTCTTGCACGGCACCGCGCTCGGTAGTGGCATTCGCGAGAACCTCAGAAATCTGCTTGATGCGGGCCTCTTCTTGGTCCTGCATCTCACGCGCGGCATCGTAACCGGCGTTTTCCTTGAGGTCGCCTTCCTCACGGCGCTCGTTGATTTCAGCCGCAACTACTGGGCGGTGATCGATAAGCTCCTGCAGCTCGGCCTCGAGCTTCGCTTTGGTCTCTGGGGTGATGTACTGCTTTTGCTGCTCAGCCATTCTGCAACCTTCCGTAGATAGGAATTGTGGTCAAAGCCCCTGCTTATCCTTGGGGCCATAAGTAAAAGTGGAACCAGGCAAATGCCCAGTTCTAGGCGCTACAAATCCTAGCACACGCGGTTAACGGCTTTCCGCGTAGTCGGGGTTATCCATATCCAAGTATTCCGGGATATTGCCGGAGCAACCGTAGGCTCCACCGGCCACGGCGCGGGCGTTGGTCGGGACGTCGACTGCAATGCGTTGGGTTTCGTTTCCACCAGCGGGAACCGGGAACTCGCGGCGGCCTACTTCGGACTTGGAATAGTCAAAGGCCTGGACAATGCAATAAGCATCTTCATCAATGTGATTGCGGGTGACATCGACCCAAACGCGGGTGGAGTCATCGCTTAAAACCTTTTGAGTCACGATGGACACCTGCGCGTTTACGCTCTCCTTCTGCTGGAAATACCGGAAACCAAAGAAAAGAAGCGCGATAAAAATAGCGACAAAGATCAGCACTAGGGCCCTGTTAGTCCAGCTACCAGAGTTCTTTTCAGATGAGCCGCGGGAACCATAGCGGGCGGCTGAGCGAGATTTTCCGGCGGAAGTCATGGCTTCCACTCTAGTCGAGGACCACTGTTTTCCAATTATCTACTAGGATAATCATCTGTTCACAGAACCTAGATTAATAAGGGGATGGATTTTCGGTGAGCGATTTTCGCCTACTAGCTATCCACGCGCACCCAGACGATGAGTCTTCCAAGGGTGCCGCAACCACCGCGCGCTATGCCGCAGAAGGCAATGAGGTCTTGGTGCTGACCTGTACCGGCGGCGAGCGCGGCGATGTGATTAACCCCGCCATGGATCGCCCTGGGGTTAAGGAAAGAATGGGCGAGGTTCGCCGGGAGGAAATGGCAAACGCTGCGCGGGCGCTGGGCGTACAACATCGCTGGCTGGGACACGTAGACTCCGGATTGCCGGATCCGGTAGAAGGCAAGTCGTTGGAGGAACTGCTACCGGAGGGCTGTTTTGCCTTGCTGGGAGATGACGCCGTTGCACAGGAATATGTCCAGGTAATCCGTGAGTTCCGTCCACACGTCATCGTCACTTATGACGAGAATGGTGGGTATCCGCACCCAGACCACCTGATGGTGCATCGAGCATCCATGATTGCTTGGGAGAAAGCGGGCGATGCCGAGTATCACCCAGAGTTGGGGGAGCCGTGGGCGCCGCTGAAGCTGTACTATTCGCATGGCTTTGTCTACCAACGCATGAAAATGTTCCATGATTTGCTCCAAGAGGAAGGCAAGGCCAGTCCTTATGGGCCGATGCTGGCACGCTGGGACACTGCTTTCGGAGATATTATGGCGCGTGTAACCACCCAGGTGGAATGCGCGAACTACTTCAGCAACCGCGAGGAGGCTCTGCGGGCGCATGCCACGCAGATCGACCCGGCTGGTGCCTTCTTGGCGACGTCGGTAGAGGTCCAGCAGCGCCTCTGGCCCACCGAGGAGTTTGAGCTGGCAAAGACGCGCGTTTCTACCTCTTTGCCGGAAAATGACCTTTTTGCAGGCATCGAAGAGAAAGAAGAGGCCTAGAATATGAGTATGTATGGCTCTTTCGTTCTTGCCGCAAATGACGTATTGGTACTTGCCCAAGGCACCGAAGGTGCCGAAGGTGGCCCAATGGGCCCTGAATTTGGCAAGGCTTCGCCCATTGGCCTGCTGATCTTGGCGCTTATGGGAGTTGCTGTGTTGTTTGCGGGATGGAATTTTCACCGCCGTTATTCCCGCTTTCGCCGCCGCATGATGTTTGCGGAAGACCACGGCATTGATCCTTTTGATGAGGAAGCAGTGGATGAGGCGATGAAGGAAGCCGGCATTTACGATAACCGCAAGAAGTCCATTTTCTAGGCGGTTAGACTGATGAGCGTGAGTTCTCTCAAGCAGCTGGCTTACCCAGCTTATGAAGCCCGCCTAGCGCGCCTGATTAAGGGTAAACCGCAGCCCAAGCACATCGCTATCATGGCCGATGGCAATCGCCGGTGGGCGCGTGAGGCTGGTTTTACCGATATCAGCCATGGCCACCGCCAAGGCGCGAAGAAAATCGGAGAGATGATCTCGTGGTGCCGCGATACCGATATCGAAGTCGTCACCATCTATTTGCTGTCCACCGAGAATCTAAAACGCAGCGAACAAGAAGTAGAGCTGCTCTTTGACATCATCTCGGATGTGGTCAGCCATCTATCTCATAGCGATGTCGGTTGCCAAGTACGCCTTGTGGGCCACCTCGATCTGCTCCCGGATGATATTCGCCAGCGCATGGTTACGGCGGCAGCGACAACCAAGGACAATAATGGGGTCGTTGTTAATGTGGCCGTCGGTTATGGCGGGCGCCAAGAAATCGTCGACGCAGTGCAGAACCTTGTGCGCACGGAAGCAAAGAAGGGAACTTCCGCGTCGGAAATGGCGGATCGCGTCACCGCAGAGTCTATTGGTGAGCACTTGTATACCAAGGGGCTTCCAGACCCCGATTTGGTAATCCGTACCTCTGGTGAACAACGACTATCGGGCTTCCTCCTGTGGCAGGCTGCGTATTCGGAGATCTGGTTTACAGATACCTATTGGCCGGCATTCCGTAAGGTGGATTTCCTTCGTGCTTTGCGCGATTATTCGCAGCGCTCGCGACGCTTTGGAAAATAGCGGTTAGAGTTTGCGCATCCGCACCTGTTCTACTAGGTGATGCGAGCCCTTTCTAAGTACGAGGGAGGCCCGCACGCGAGTGGGCAGAATATTTTCCACCAGATTGGGCAAGTTGATGGACTGCCAAATTTCGCGTGCTTGGTCGCGGGCTTCTTCATCGTTCATGTCTGCAAAGGCAGAGAAGTGGGCGTTGGGCTCGCGGAATGCGGTATGACGCAGGGTGAGGAAGCGGTCGATGTACCACTGCTCGATGTCGTCGGTGCGGGCATCGACGTAGACAGAGAAATCAAAGAGATCTGCCACGGTGAGCGTAGGGCTTGTTTGCAGCACATTGAGCCCCTCTAAGATCAAGATGTCGGGCTGATGAACTTCCTGGTATTCCCCTTCGACGATGTCATAGGAAATATGGGAATACAGCGGCGCCTTAACCAGTGGTTTCCCTGATTTTACGTCTGTGACAAAGCGGAGCAGCGCGCGCCGGTCATAGGATTCCGGAAAGCCTTTGCGCTGCATGAGGCCGCGTTCTTTTAGCGTCTTGGTGGGGAATAGAAAGCCGTCGGTAGTAACCAGCGCGACCTTGGGGTGGGAATCCCAGTGTTGCAGTAGCACCTGAAGGAGGCGAGCCGTGGTGGACTTTCCCACGGCTACGGAACCGGCTACGCCGATGACAAATGGAACGTGCGTGTGGGGATTGCCCAAAAAGGATTCGGTGGCTGTGGTCAATTGCTGGCGTGCCATGACCTGCATATGGATAAGGCGGGAGAGGGGGAGGTAGACATCAGCTACTTCGTCCAAGTCAATGCGGTCTCCTAAGCCGCGTAGCTTTTCTACCTCGGTCTCCGTGAGCACCTGGGGCATAGATTTACGCAGTTCACGCCAGGTCTCACGGTCAAAGTCTAGGTAGGGACTCGAATCCAGTGTGCGCGCCATGGCTCTATTGTCGCACTTGCCTAAACTATGGGTAAAAGTATGCCCCCTTAGGGTGCATGGCACGATAAGATATGCAGCAGCCCATACCGCTTGATTTTGAGAAGGGGACCTCACTTTTATGGCTTCTTTTACCTCTGACCTCCGCGACCTCGATCCGGACGTATTTGGCGCAATTCAGGGAGAAATCTCCCGCCAGCGCGAAACTCTGGAGATGATCGCATCTGAGAATTTCGTTCCTCGTGCTGTGCTCCAGGCCCAAGGCTCTGTGCTTACCAATAAATACGCCGAGGGCTACCCGGGGCGTCGCTACTACGGCGGCTGTGAGCATGTCGATGTCGTGGAGGACCTAGCTCGCAACCGCGCGAAGGAGCTTTTCGGTGCAGAGTTTGCCAACGTGCAGCCGCACTCCGGTGCGCAGGCGAATGCGGCGGTGCTGTCTACCATTGCTGAGCCGGGAGACAAGATTTTGGGCCTATCCCTAGCACACGGCGGCCACCTCACGCACGGAATGAAGCTAAACTTCTCTGGCAAGCTTTATGATGTCGCAGCTTATGAGGTGGACCCAGAGACCATGCGCGTGGATATGGATAAGCTACGCGAGCAGGCTCTGAAGGAGAAGCCGAAGGTCATTATCGGCGGCTGGTCTGCCTATCCGCGCACTATGGACTTCGCAGCTTTCCGTGAGATCGCTGATGAAGTGGGCGCATACCTGTGGGTAGATATGGCTCACTTCGCCGGCCTCGTGGCTGCCGGCTTGCACCCAAGCCCGGTTCCGCATGCGGATATCGTGTCTACCACCGTGCACAAGACCCTGGGCGGTCCGCGTTCCGGCATGATTTTGGCAAAACAGGATTATGCCAAGAAGATCAATTCCAACGTCTTCCCTGGGCAGCAGGGAGGACCGTTGATGCACGTGGTCGCTGCGAAGGCTATCGCTATGAAGATTGCCGCGACTGAGGAATTCAAGGGGCGCCAGGAGCGCACCTTAGAGGGCGCTCGCATCCTGGCCGAGCGTCTTACCGCAGAGGACGCAAAGGCAGCTGGAGTGGATGTGCTCACCGGCGGCACCGACGTGCACTTGGTCCTTGCGGACCTGCGCAATTCTGAACTGGACGGCCAGCAGGCAGAGGATCTGCTGCACGAGGTAGGTATCACCGTTAATCGCAATGCCGTGCCGAATGACCCGCGCCCGCCGATGGTCACCTCTGGCCTGCGCATTGGTACCTCTGCGCTGGCGACTCGGGGCCTCGATGCGGAGGCCTTTACCGAGGTTGCAGATATTATCGGCACCGCCCTGGTGCAAGGCAAGAATGCCGATGTGGAGGCCCTGCGCGCCCGCGTGGGCAAGATTGCCCAGCACTACCCGCTGTATGAGGGCCTCGAGGACTGGAAACTAGTCTAGTCCTTAACCTCATGGCCACGGGCCTGCGCCATGGTGGCGCGGGCCTTCTGGAGCCATTCCGGCTGCTCTTGAAGGAGCTGATTGATTTCCGCTGTGGTCAGCGGCTTATCCATGTCGTTCTTTTTGAGCGCGGTAACGGAGATGCCTAGTTTATGGGCGACCTCGGGGCGGGGGTGAGGCCCTTCGCGGCGCAAGGTTTGCAGCCACTCGGGCGGGTTATGCTGCAATTCGCGCAGCTCTTCGTGGCTAATGGCACTGTTTTGAAACTCGTCCGGCGCGGCGGGCAGGTAGATACCTAGCTTCTTCGCCGCGGTCTGGGCACGCATGGCGGTGCCGGATGGTTGCTTATGTTCTTCAGTCACGCTTTTACCGTAGCACTTTCAGTAGACTGTCCTCTATGCTGCGCTTAGCTTTTGCCACCGGCACGGAGCCTGGAAAGTGGTTCCGCCGATTCGAAGAAAATACTGCTCACGGTGGTTTATGCACCGTTGATGCTGATGATGCGCTGGTTCCGCTTTTAGCTGGCGAGGTGGATTTGGCCCTTGTGCGTCTGCCGGATATGCGCGTCGATGACACCTTTCATGTGGTGCGACTTTATAAAGAGGCACCAGGCATTGCGGTTCCAAAGGACTCGGTCTATGCGGAGGTAGGCGAAGAGCTTATGCTTGCCGACGTCGCCGATGAACACCTTAACTACCGCCTCGCCGATTCCGGTCTTGTCGATGTCCCCGCGGTTCGGGAAGCCCTCCAAGTAGTAGCGGCCAATGTGGGCGTTGCGATTGCGCCTCGGCCCCTACTCAAGGTACTGAGCAAGAAGCAGGTGGTGCCGCTGGGGTTGAAGGATGAGTCCGTGCCGGTGACGGAAATTGCGTTGGTGTGGCGCAAGGAGGAAGACGGGGAGGCAATTCAGGATTTCGTGGGCGTCGCTAAGGGGCGTACAGCGCGGTCCTCGCGGCAGGAGAAACCGAAACGCAGCGCTAGGGAAAAGGCGAAAGCAAAGCAAGTGCGTAGAAACGTTAACAATTCGTTACAAAAGAGAAAGAAAGGCTCTAAGCTGCGTAAACGTAGGTAGTCCTTTATTGTTTGCTGTCTACTTCCTGTCTGTGTGGGTGGCGCCGGCTGAACGGCGCCGTTACGGTGGGCCTTGTTCGCCACGAAGGGCGATTTAACAACAAATTTAGAACTAACTTACTTTCTTGTTGAAAGGATGATGCAGTAATGCAGAAGATGACCCGTCGTATTGCAGGTGGCTTTGCAGCCGCAACCCTATCCGTTGCGCTCGTAGCTTGCTCCGATGCTGAGGATGCAGCTAACGACGCTAAGGACAGTGCCGGTTCCGTAGCAGCCGACGCTACCGACGCTGCTGGTTCCGCCGCCGCTGACGCCACCTCTAAGGATGACGCTGACGACGCAGACGATTCCGAAGGCGCAGAAGCTTCTGACTCCGATGATGCGGACGACAAGGGTGGCGATACCAAGTCCATCGCTACCGCTAACGGTGACGTAGACGTTCCTGCTGATTTCGCTTCCGCTATTGAAGAGAAGAAGGCTGAGTGGGGTGACGTAAAGAGCATCGAGCAGGGCGACGATGACGAGTTCCTCGCTAGCTTTGATAACGGCAACCTGCTGACCTTCGATGACGATGAGGGCGCTCAGCCAATCGTCGGCAAGATTGCTGAGACCTGGAAGGAACAGGGCGGTTTGGACGCAGAGGTAGGCCTGCCTAAGGCTGCTGAGGAGGCAGTTTCTGAAGGCAATGGTTGGACCCAGCAGTTCGATGATGGCGTCATCTCCTGGATCCAGGACGAGAGTGGCAAGTTCACCTCTTCCGTAGAGAAGTAGATCGCTTTTTTGAGTTCTTCCCTTCGCAGCATCCGCTGCGGAGGGATTTTTCGTTTTCTTAATGTTCATCTTGCACCCATGTAATTTCAACCTTCGGTGCCTACTTTGGGTGGCAACCCCGGGGAGTCGGGGTCATTCGGAAGAAGTCTGATCTACCGCACACTAAGGGAGAACCCTGCCACCATGTCTCGTCCCTCTGTACTTTCTACTCCGCTTGCCACTGCTGATAACACTGTCGCTACTAAGACCTATGTAGTGGATACCTCGGTCCTGCTTTCTGATCCTTGGGCTCTGCGTAAATTTGCAGAGCACGATGTGGTCCTTCCAGTCGTAGTTATTTCTGAATTGGAAGGAAAACGTCATCACCCGGAGCTTGGCTGGTTCGCCCGCCAAGCTCTTCGCTTTTTGGAGGAACTGCGAGCTACCTATGAAGCGCTAGACCAGCCGGTGCCCGTCAACGTAGATGGCGGCACCCTGCGCGTGGAGTTGAATCATCAAGACCAGTCCTTGCTGCCCACCGCATTCCGCGGTCCAGAGGGTGACCACCGCATCCTGGCCTGTGCCCTTAACCTCGCACACGAGGGTAAGGACACCGTACTAGTCACCAAGGACGTGCCACTGCGTGTGAAGGCCGGTGCAGTAGGCGTGCAGGCGGATGAGTACCACGCTCAGGATGTAGTTCTAACTGGCTATACCGGAATGGCAACGGTGCAGGCTAGCCCTGCTGTCATCGATGCCCTCTACCGTGATGGGGAAGTCATTCTAGATGGTGTCGAAACTGAAAAGGGTACTGCTGTGGACGAACTACCTGTCCACTGCGGCCTCACTTTGACGGCCGGCGCGCAATCCGCGCTGGGTCGTATAACTGCGGATGGCGTCGTCGAGCTCGTTCGCGGTGATATCAATGCCTTTGGACTCCAGGGGCGCTCGGCGGAGCAGCGCATCGCCTTGGACCTACTGATGGATCCAAACGTGGGCATTGTTTCCATTGGCGGCCGCGCGGGCACCGGTAAGTCGGCACTTGCATTGTGCGCCGGCTTGGAGGCCGTGCTTGAGCGTGGTGAGCACCGCCGCATCGTGGTCTTTCGCCCGATGTATGCGGTAGGTGGGCAGTCTCTGGGATACCTGCCGGGTACCGAATCGGACAAGATGAACCCGTGGGCGCAGGCAGTCTATGACACCTTGGAGGGCCTGGTGACTGAAAACGTCATGGAAGAAGTCCACGAGCGCGGGCTGATCGAGGTTTTGCCGTTGACGCATATTCGTGGTCGCTCTTTGCATGATGCCTTCGTCATTGTCGACGAGGCGCAGTCCTTGGAGCGAAATGTTTTGCTCACCGTGCTTTCTCGTCTGGGCAAGGGATCGCGAGTAGTGCTTACCCATGACGTAGCGCAGCGCGATAACCTGCGCGTGGGCCGTCATGACGGTGTCCAGGCCGTGATTGAAAAACTCAAGGGGCACGAGCTTTTTGCACATATTACGCTGCAGCGCTCTGAGCGCTCTGCCATTGCGGAGCTCGTCACTGACTTGCTGGAAGGCGGCGACTAGGCCGGGCTCGTTCGCGTTTGGCGATCTTTATGTGTACAGCGTGGCGAAGATGGGCATAGCCCAGTAATAATGTTGTACATGAGTGAGAACGCCAAGCAGACGTCTTCGGACGAAAAGAAGAAAGACTTCCGTATCCGTCCCTTCATTGCGGCGGATTATCCGCAGATGCGCGAGATCTATGAACAGGGCCTCAATACCGGGCACGCCACCTATGAGACCCGCTCTTTGACCTTTGAAGAATTCAAATCGGGCAAGATTATGCCTTCGGTCCACGTAGCAGTTGAAGCAGATGATGATTCGAAGGTCCTGGGGTGGGTTTCCGCGGCCCCGGTATCCACCCGTACCGTCTTCCACGGAGTAGTGGAGGACTCCATTTATCTAGGCGCCGATGCACAGGGCCGCGGCATCGGCGGAGCACTTTTGGACCGCTTGATTGAGGTATGTAAGGACCTACACAAGTGGGCTATCCACTCGTGGATCTTCCCAGAAAACTCGGGTTCTGCGGGACTGCATAAGTCCCGCGGCTTTGTAAAGGTTGGTACCTACTCACACATGGCGAAGATGACCTACGGCGAGCTTGCGGGCCAGTGGCGAGATACCGATGTGTATGAGCTGCTTTTGCCCAAGCCGGAGGAAAAGAAGCGTTAGCTTTCCCAGCGCACAGGAATAAAGTTAAGAGAGTATCCGTACCATATCTCTCTAAGGCTTTTAAATGTCTGTGCGTATTCGTGCCCTTGCCTTGTCCATCGTTGCGGCTATGACGGCAGGGCGCTTTCTGTTCCTGCAGCGGGAGCTGCGTCCTATCCCTCCGCAGGCTCGGTGCCCGTTGCCCAGTTGGATATCACCCAGGTTGACGGTGGTGTGGCTTAGGTTTTGCCACTCCTGAGCTGCAGTCCCATATCGAGACGGTGACCCGCCAAATGCATGAGCTGCGTGGCAAGGCCTGGGATGCCAATCTTCCGTTTGGCGGTGCCAGGCTTCGCGACGTCGCACCGGACCGCACCGCTTATATCAACGGCATATCCTGGAGCAAGGGATTGGAGTACACCGCAATGCAGCGCGCTGCGGAGGAAAACTTTGACTTTGAGCATCGCCGTGGAGACGGGGAGGATCCGTGGACGGCAAAGTCCGGCGCCTTCTTCGCAGAAAACCTCACTTCGTTACCCATGGAGCGCGCCATTGCCAGCTGGTCTACTGATGGCGGTTCTGGGAGCGAGTGGAATCAGCTCAACCACTCCAACGGTTCCTATTCTGGCGGTGCGGGGCATATCTACAGCTTGCTTGACCCAGCCAACCACTATTTTGCGCAAGCCTAGGTTGGAAACACGACGGCCGGCCATTATTCCGAGCACGCGGTGTCGGGCGCCCCAGAGCGCCTCGAAGGACGGCATGCATTTCCCATTGCGGTGCCGGAAACCGCTCTGGCAAGCGCGGCTATACGTTTTAGCGGCGGTACCCATGTGGGCGATTCCAGCAGCATTGGCGTAAGCATTGCAGGGTGGGACGGTGCCCGGTTAGGGGGCGGGGTCATCGGTAACCTCGTCCGATCCGGAGGTTCTTTCGGTGCATTCTGACGGGACTTATGAGGCCTTGCAGGAAGGCACGGCTGAGGTGCGTATTACTCCATACCTGCTGCGCAACGGGGAAACTCGCCCGGCCGGAAAAGCACTGAACCAGACGGTAGCGGTCACCAAAAAGCCAGCGATAAGCGGCATTGGTGGAGGATCGAGCGCCGGCGCGGCTATCGGCATCATTGCCGCCATCGTTGCCATTTTGGGAATTGGATCCCAAGTTCTGCGGCAGATGGGTTTCTGGCAATAAAAAATACCCCGCCGTGAGCGGGGTGTGGGGGAGCTACATCGTAGGAACGTCCCAGGAACCGAACCAGCGCTGCGCCGATAAGTGCATGTTATCGCTCAGTCCGCCAGGAGCATAGCCGAGGGCGGATTCAATGGGGGCGTCGGCAAGCGGGGCTAGGCATGCAGCTTCTCGTCTGTGGACTGTGCCCGTGCCGGTGAGGCACCGTTAGTCAATCGTCTCCTTCAGACGCTCCTCGCGAAGAGGCAGCAGAAGAACGAGGGCGACGATGACCAACGGAACCATCAGGGCGATGACCGGGGTCAGACCGTCATTATAGGAATTGAGGATTGCTTCCTCGATTGGCTTGGGGAAGGACGCGACCAAATCCGGGGTGAGGCTATTAGCGCCCCCGTCGGCATTGCCAAACTTTTCTGCATAGGCGGCGCCCTCCGGGCCCATCTTTTGGAAAGCTTCTGGCATGCGGGTAGCCATCTCATCCTTCATATTGTGGATGAACATGGAGCCGACCAGGGAAGCACCCAGCGCGGAACCGATCTGGCGGAAGAAGTTATTCGCTGCGGTTGCCGTGCCCACCTGGGATAGTGGGAAGGAGTTCTGGACGATGAGCACGAGGACCTGAATAACCATGCCTAGGCCGATGCCGAAGACCAAGAACTCGCAGCCCAGCTGCGTCAGAGAAGTCTCTACGGTCAGGTGAGACATCCAGAATAGTGCACCGGCGGTAATTGCTAGGCCGATGATGGGGTAGACCTTGTAATGGCCGGTGCGGGCGATGATAAAGCCCACACCCGTGGAGGTGCCGATAAGGCCCACCATCATGGGGATCATCATGAGACCGGCCTTCGTCGGGGTTAGGGTATGAACCATCTGCAGATAGGTAGGCATATAGCCTAGAACGCCGAACATTGCCAAGCCAAGCACCACGCCGGACAAGGTGGTAAGGGCCATATTGCGGTTCTTGAACAGGCGAACTGGAATGAGCGGTTCCTTGGCCCGCAGCTCCACCAGGATGGTGATGATGGCGCCGACGATGGTGATGGCACCCAAGGTGAGGATCATGGACGAGCCCCACTCGTACTCGGTGCCGCCCCAGGTGGTCATGAGAATAAGGGAAGCGGTGGTGATGGCGATGAAGGTTGCGCCGAGCCAGTCAAAGCGCTTCATGTCGGCCTCACCGACGCGCAGGTGTAGCACCAAGGTGCACACGATGATGGCGAGGATACCCAGCGGAATGTTCATCCACATGCCCCAGCGCCACCCCGGGCCGTCGGTGAACCAACCACCGAGGACGGGGCCGAGGACGGAGGAAAGGCCAAACACGCCGCCCATGATGCCCATGAACTTACCGCGCTCACGGGAGGAGGTGACCTCGGCGATGATGGACTGGGAGGAAATCATCATAAAACCAGCACCAAAGCCCTGGACTGCGCGGGCGATAATCAGCAGCGACATGGAGTTGGCAAAGCCACCCAGCGTAGAACCTACGACGAAGGTGGCGATACCGCCGATGTAGAGCCACTTGCGGCCCAGCATGTCACCCAATTTGCCGGAGATGGGCATGGCGATGGTCATGGTGACCAGGAAGGCGGAGATGACCCAGCTCATGTGGTCGACGCCGCCGAGCTCACCAACGATGGTTGGAAGAGCAGAAGAGAAGATCATTTGGCCCAAGGAGCTCATCAGCATGGTGAGCATCAAAGCCGAGAAAATCAGCCCGAGGTTATCGGCCCGGGACTGGCCCTGCGAGGGGGCCTTAGTGGCCGTATCTACCATCGCATTCCTTTCATAAAGTCTGTTATTAGTGTGAGGGAAGTATCGAGACGTGCGTGAAGGTCTTTGCTGCAATCCGCATCGGGAGATGCCAACGCCAACCAGAGTGCCTCGCGGACGAGGCCGGCGATGAGCATCGCCTCGGTGCTCGAAGAGCAGCTATCGAGGACGCGAAGCTTCGGTTCCTTGGTGAGGCGCTCTTCAATGAGATCGATGAGCTCAATGGATTTTGCCCGCTTCCGGCTTATTGCCGCAGCGGCGGCATCTGGATCATTGGAGATGCGCTTGCGGCGATCCCGGATGGTCGGGTTGATGTGGTGTCCTTCCATATGTTGCCTGACGAGCTGAAGGACGAGGCCTACCATGCTGTGCGTTGGTTCAGTGAGGAAGAACTCCCGCATCTCCTCCGTAAACTCGGTGCTCGGAGCGCCTAGTACGGCGGATTCTTTGGAGTCGAAATAATTGAAGAAGGTGCGCCGAGAAATACCGGCTACCTCGCAAATCCTCTCAATCGTGACCGCGCTAAAGGACTGTTCATCCACCAGTTTCGTGGCGGCATCCTCTATGCGCAGGCGCGTCTCGAGACGTTTCTGCTCGCGTAGTGATAGTTCTTCTTGCACGCCATGCAACTTTACACTCGGTGCAAACTTGCACCAAGTGCAATGTTGGTGATTTTGAAGCTGTAATCTCCTTTATGTGAGATGTGCCATGGCGCTTACCGACGCCCCTCATCCCAGACATGCTAAAACCCGCCCAAGTCCTGCCCGGGCGGGGTAGCGGTGCGGTGAATGCTTAGAAGCTATCGCGGTCGCGGTTGGTCATGCTTAGCACGTTGAGGCGCTTATCCAACTCTTCTTCGGTGAGGTTCTCGCCGTCGACAAAGCCCAAGTCAATAACGGCCTGGCGGACGGTAATCTTCTCATGTAGAGCGTGCTTTGCTGCCTTTGCCGCGTTCTCGTAGCCGATAGCAGAGTTAAGCGGAGTCACGATCGAAGTGGAAGACTCCGCAAAGTGCTTCATACGCTCCTCATTAGCCTCGATATGATCGATGCACTTATCGGCGAAGACGCGAGAGGAATTGGCCAGCAGGCGAGCGGACTCGAGCACGTTGCGCGCCATCATCGGGATGAAAACATTGAGCTCGAAGTGGCCCTGGGCGCCACCGAAAGCTACAGCGGCGTCGTTGCCCACTACTTGGCCGGCCACCATGGTGACGGCCTCCGGAATGACCGGGTTGACCTTACCCGGCATGATGGAGGAACCCGGCTGCAGGTCCTTCAAGTGGATTTCTGCCAGGCCGGTCAGCGGGCCGGAGCCCATCATGCGCAGGTCATTGGCAATCTTATTAAGAGATACAGCGACCGAGCGCATAGCGCCGGAGAACTCGACGAGGCCGTCGCGAGCGGCCTGTGCCTCGAAGTGGTTCTCAGCCTCCTTTAGTTCCTTAACGCCAGTGAGCTTCTTGAGCTCTTCGGTGACCTTGGCTCCGAAGTCCGCGGAGGTGTTTAGGCCGGTGCCGGTGGCAGTGCCGCCGATAGCCAGCTCACCCAAGCGCGGCAGGGTGGCCTCGATACGCTCGATGCCCAGCTCAATCTGACGGGCGTAGCCGCCGAATTCTTGACCGAGGGTAACCGGGGTGGCGTCCATCAAGTGGGTACGCCCCGCCTTGACCACGTCGGCGAATTCCTTGGCCTTCTTGCTCAGGGACTCGTGCAGAACCTTCAGACCTGGAATGAGGTCATTGACGGCTGCTTCCGTAGCGGCCACGTGGGTGGCGGTAGGGAAGGTGTCATTGGAGGACTGGCCCATATTCACGTGGTCATTAGGGTGAATCTCCACGCCATTCTGGTGTGCCAAGGAGGCGATAACCTCATTGGTATTCATATTGGACGAGGTGCCGGAACCAGTCTGGAAAACGTCGATAGGGAAAGCATCATTGTGCTTGCCCTCAGCGATTTCGGTAGCGGCGGCAATGATGGCATCGGCCTTGTCCGCATCCAACTTGCCGGAGTCCTTATTTACCTGGGCGCAGGCTGCCTTAAGGAGGCCAAGTGCACGAATCTGCGCATTTTCCAGGCCGCGGCCGGAAATAGGGAAGTTATCCACTGCACGCTGGGTCTGTGCGCGCCACAGGGCCTCTGCGGGAACCTTAACTTCGCCCATAGTGTCATGTTCAATGCGGTATTCAGTCATGTGAAGATCACCTCAGTTAATTGGGGAGTGTGTGCTTTCCAGTATGGCGGAGATCTATGAGGAGGGCCGCCTTCGGGGGTGAACCCTACTTTTTGGTTGGGGTGGTGTAATCCACTACGGAATACTCCTGCAGCTTCGACAGCTTATGGATGGAGTCGATGTAGCGAATGGTGCCGGACTTGGAACGCATAACCAGTGAGCGGGTAGTAGCGCCGGAATTGCGGTAGGAAACACCGCGCAGCATGTCACCATTGGTCACGCCGGTGGCAGCGAAGTAGCAGTTTTCAGAGGAGACCAAGTCAGTGGTCTTGAGAACGCGGTCCAAATCGTGGCCAGCAGCGCGGGCCTTTTCTGCTTCCTCTTCATCCTTCGGCCACAGCTTGCCCTGGATTTCGCCGCCCATACAGCGCATAGCGCAGGCAGTGATGATGCCCTCTGGGGTGCCGCCGATGCCCATCATCATGTCGATGGAGTTGGAATCCTGGCAGGTGGCGATGGCGCCTGCAACATCGCCATCCATAATGAGGCGTACCTTGGCGCCTGCGGCGCGAATTTCAGAGATGAGCTGCTCGTGGCGCGGACGGTCAAGGACCACCACAGTCAGATCTTCTGGGCGAATCTTCTTAGCTTCCGCGACGGACTTGATATTCCACTCCACGGATTCGTTGATGTCGATAGCGCCCACGGCCTCGGGGCCGACGGCTATCTTTTCCATGTAGAAGACTGCAGAAGGGTCATACATGGTTCCACGCTCGGCGGCCGCGATGACGGAGATCGCATTGGGGCGTCCCTCTGCCATCAAACGAGTACCGTCAACCGGGTCCACGGCGATATCCATGGCTGCACCCTCGCCGGTGCCTACCTCTTCGCCGTTAAATAGCATGGGGGCCTCATCCTTTTCGCCCTCACCAATGACAACGACGCCGTTCATGGCTACGGAATTGATGAGCTTGCGCATTGCGTCGACCGCCGCGCCATCGCCCTCATTCTTCTGGCCGCGGCCTACCCAGCGGCCGGAAGCGAGTGCTGCTGCCTCGGTGACACGAACCAGTTCCATCGCCAGGTTGCGGTCAGGAAGATAAGACGTATTTTCGGACATGTGTAGTGGTTGCCTTCCATAGTTTTCTCATCGAGGGGTGTTCCCCTTGATGCTCTACCTTTCCATTCTCGCACTTTTTTGCTCTAATGGGTTCGATTTTGCGCCCCATTTGTGGGGGATTGACAAAACTTTCGGGGCAGAAGGGGCCGTGTGGCTTTTTGAAAGCACGCCGTGCGATACTTAGGCGCGTGGCTGCAGAAGAAAGACCAAAGATTTTTGAAGGTGCGAAGGACATCTCCTTGTCCCTCGCCGTCGTGGTGATCATGATGCTGCTGGCCGTGGGAGCGACCGGCCTCTGCTCGATTAACTCCGAAACTCAGCAAGGGGCGGTGCAGGAAGTAGATGAGCAAACCTTCCTTGACACCCAAGCCCGTGCGGGGGTTGGTGCTATTCGCAATCCTGAAATGCCAGAGGGCTGGGAGGCCAATGCTGCCCGTCGCGTTGATATGGGCGGAGAAAACGCCACCGTGGTCAGCTGGGTAACCGCTGACCAAGGGTTTGTGGAGTCCACACAGACGCAAGTTGCGGCCGATAGAGCAGGGGAGGCCTACGACGCCAACTACCGCGGAATCGAATCCGACCGCGAGATCAAAGGGCACCAGGTGCGGGTGCTAGAAAGCGATGATGATTCCGTGCGCCGCCTGTGGGTGACGGATTTGGGCGATGCGCGCCTTATCATCTCCGGCGCCGCGGGCGATAGCGATTTTGAGGCTGCTACCGCTGCGTTTATCGACGCCGCACCTATAGCCGAAAAATAACCTCCGCCAAAGCCTCCGCATCCAGGCCACTGAGGCGTGTCTTTCCGGCAAAGACATCGATGCGCTCACGCTGCGAGCGCTGCGGATAAATAGCAATCTCGCGTACTTTGTCGTCCGTAAAGCGCAGCACCACGGAGCGGGAGAAGTAGCTCACCTCATTATCGTCGCGGGTGTGTGCAGGACCGAAGAATTCTTCTACGAAATCTCGGGAATCGCCCGCCATGATGGAACCGGCGGCCGCGGATTTCGACACAAAATCCACGCGCTCGCCTGGATAACCATAGATCTGCACTACTCGTCTCCTTCAGCGTCTGCGTCCTCGGCCTTATCGAGCGCGTCTTCCACACGCTTCGCCGCGCCGTCGAGGTGCGCCTCGCACGCACGGGCAAGGGCCTCGCCGCGCTCCCAATACTTTAGCGACTCATCCAAGCCCATCTGCCCAAGCTCGAGAATCTTCACGGTCTCAATAAGCTCATCGCGGGCTTGCTCATAGCTCAATTCTTCTACTGGGGTAAAAGCATCCTGGCCTGGCTGGCCGGTACCAATGGTGTCATCGGACATGATTTTCTCCTCGGTTGGTGATTAATCGGCGGCCTGGGAGGCCATAGAAACTGCGGTAATAGAGCCATCGCCCACTCGAATGCGCAGTTGAGCGCCAGGCGGGGATTGCTTATAAGAGGTGACAACCTCGGGCCCGGAACCGTCCTTGGGTACTACCTGGACAATGGAGTATCCGCGGGCGAGAGTCGCCGACGGTCCCAACGCCGATACGCGGGCGCGCAGCGATTCCACGTGGCGGGTTTCCCGCTCCACCATGACTTCAATTTCTCGCCGCATGGTAGCGCGGGTTCGCTCCACCTCCTCGCGGCGCGCACGGATAGGGGTCATCGGGTCTGCCATGACAGGCCGGGAACGAATATTGTCGAGGCCGCGACGTTCCCTTTCCACCCAGCCGCGCAGCGCGGCCGCCATGCGAGAGCGAGCCTCTGCGACGATGGCGCGTTCCTCGGCCACAGAGGGCACGACGCGTTTTGCGGCGTCGGTAGGCGTGGCGGCGCGCAGGTCGGCGACGTTATCGAGCACTGGGCTATCCGGCTCGTGGCCAATGGCAGAGACTACCGGGGTGCCGGCCGCTGCCACTGCGCGCTGCAGTGCTTCTTCCGAGAAGGGCAGCAGATCTTCCACGGAGCCGCCGCCACGGGCGATGATGATGACGTCCACCTCAGGATCCGCATCAAGCTGCTGGAGCGCATCAATAACCTCAGGTACGGTATTCGCACCCTGAACCGCGGTATTGAGGACGCGGAATTGCACCGCCGGCCAGCGGTCATGGGCTACCGCCATCACATCCCGCTCTGCAGCAGAACCACGGCCGGTAATCAGCCCAATTTTGTGCGGTAGGTAGGGGAGAGGTCGCTTGCGTGCGGGATCGAAAAGGCCTTCAGCAGCTAGCTGTTGGCGCAGCTTTTCAATGCGAGCAAGTAGATCGCCAATGCCCACATGACGAATTTCGGTGGTCCACAGTGAAAAGGATCCGCGTCCGGCGTAAAAGGCGGGCTTACCGTGAACAATGACGCGGTCGCCGTCTTTCAGCGGTGCTGACAATGACTGCAACATCGATGATGGGCAAGTCAATTGCACGGACTTTTCCTGCTGTACGTCACGCAGAGTGAGGTAGGACAGCTTCCAGGTGGGCTTGAAGTTAATTTGGGTCAACTGACCCTCTACCCACAGGTAACCCAGGCGCTCGATCCAGCCCTTGACTTGGTCATTGACCTTGCCAACGGGCCAGGGAGTATCCGGAGTATTTGCCGGTTGATTCACACAGCCTCCCTTTCTTCAGTCTGCCGTGTTCTTCCGTCTAGTTTAGGGGCCAGCGCGGTCTATTGCCCCGCTCGGGGTAGCCAGAAAGGTGACGTTAGGCCCCACTATTGTTTTGCGTAGTGTTTCGATACTCTGGGAGCCATGACTGATGGTAAAAATGTTCTCCTTGCGGCCCCGCGCGGATACTGCGCAGGCGTGGACCGCGCGGTCGAGACCGTAGAAAAGGCGCTGGAAAAGTACGGCGCGCCCATTTATGTACGCAAACAAATCGTGCACAACCGTTACGTCGTAGAATCTCTGGCAGACCGCGGCGTCATCTTCGTCGACGAGGCCTCTGAGGCACCAGAAGGCGCCCACCTAGTCTTCTCCGCCCACGGTATTTCCCCTGCCGTGCGCGCAGAAGCAACGCAGCGCAAGCAGCTTACTTTGGACGCCACCTGCCCATTGGTTACCAAGGTGCACAAGGAAGCCCAGCGCTTCCAGCGCGATGGCTACCACATCCTTCTGGTTGGCCACGAAGGCCACGAAGAAGTAGAAGGCACTGCCGGCGAGGCACCTGAGGTCACCCACCTCGTGGATGGCATCGGGGGCGTCGCCAAGCTGCCAGAGTTCCTGCAGGATGAGAAGCTTATCTGGCTGTCCCAGACCACGCTATCGGTGGATGAGACCATCACCATCGTCAATAAGCTGCGCGAGCGCTTCCCGCACTTGGAGAACCCGCCTTCAGACGATATTTGCTACGCCACCCAAAACCGCCAAGAATCCGTCAAGGCCATCGCCCCACAGTGCGACCTGATGATTGTGGTGGGCTCTAAGAACTCCTCTAACTCGGTGCGCTTGGTTGAGGTGGCGCTTGAGGCAGGCGCCAAGACTTCCCACCTCGTGGATTTTGCCAAGGAAATCGACGAATCTTGGTTGGAAGGCGTCCAGACGGTCGGCGTAACCTGCGGTGCTTCGGTGCCTGAGTTGCTGGTACGCGAAGTACTGGAGTTCCTGGACGAGCGCGGTTATAGCGACGTAGAACAGGTAACGACCTCTACCGAGACGATTACCTTCGCCCTACCGCGCGACCTGCGCCCAGCACGCACCTAAGTAGCGTTTGCCTATACGGCAGTTAAAACGGAAGAAAGGCCCGGAAACGGGCCTTTCTTTTGCTTTAATCCTCGTCGTAGAGGTTATCGTCCCAACCTTGCTTGGGCTGTTCCTTCTCCTGCTGAGACACCGGAACGGAATCGCCAGCGCGCCGGGCTGGATCCGGGCGCAGTGGATTGTCGCGTTCCTCTTGTTGTATTCGGCGACGCTCTTCACGGTCGCGACCACGTAGGCGATCCTTGGGCGCGGGGCGTGACTTCTTCAGCGTGTGCGAGGCGCGGCCGCGCTGCGGAGCGGCTTGAGACTGCTTGGAGTTCTTTGCCGGTTTATCGCGAGCCATCAAATCTGCAACCGATAGGCGTTCCTCGCGGTTGCGTCGGTCTTGTTCAGCGTCGGCACGGCGGGAAGCAGTTTCCATTTCGGCGGTGCGCTTGGCCGTCTTGCGGAAGCGCGCCCAGCGCAGCCAGGCGATGAGTGCCGCGCCCACCAGGGCAATAAGGAGCCACAGGAACCTCTGGACAAGGGGGAAAGCGGCGGTGACGATCGCCGTCTTGGAAAACGCCGATGCACCCTCTGGCAAATTGGCCTTGGTGATAAAGAAACCGGCCACGACCACCGTTATGGAATACACAATGGGGATAGAAGCCACGGTGAGGAAAAGACCCCGCTCTTCTACGATGAGCGCCACCAGCAGTGAGCCGATGACAAGAAACGCGAGGTAAGCCCACCCGATGGAACCCATCAGAATGGAAATAAACGCGCCGGTGAGCAAGAGCGCCGCGAGCAGCCCAAGGCCCTTGCCCAGCGCGATGCTGGGGAGACCGGAGCTTTGGGCGGCGGAGGACTTTCTTTGCTTGGCTTGTGACACGTCGGAAGATCCTACCGGTTGCCGCCGGCCTATGGCTATTTCCACGCACGAAAGCGGCGGATTTATAGTGCCGAATTTCCGCGAGGCCACGTATCAATAGGCAAGGGCTCCCGCGGGGTGCGATCCGTGCGGCCCGGGATATCCATCTCATGCAATTTGCGGGCGGTGACGCCCACTCGGGAATCGAGCGAGGAAAGCGTGGCGTTATAAGCTTCGACTGCCTTTTCCAGGTTATGGCCCACCTTTCCGTAGTGATCAGAAAGCGTATTCAGACGCGTATACAGTTCGCGCCCCAAGCGCTGGACCTCCTTTGCCTTGGCGGAAATATCTTCCTGGTGCCACCCCATGGCCACCGTGCGCAAGAGCGCAAAAAGCGAGCTGGGGGTGGCGATCACTACATTGCGTTCAAAGGCGTACTCGATAAGTTCTGGGTCCACCGATAATGCGGCATCAAGGAAGGGGTCTGCGGGAACGAAGAGGATGACAAACTCGGGCGTTGGTTGAAATGCCTCAATATAATCCTTCTGCGATAGTGCCTGGACGTGGCCGCGCATTAAATGCGCGTGGCGGCGGAGGAAGCCGGCGTGCTCTTCTGGGGCATCGGTTTCTAGGGCGTCAAGGTAAGAGGTAAAAGGAACCTTGGCATCGACGATGATGTGGCGGCCACCGGCCAAATTGATGAGCATGTCAGGGCGGACGACGCGCCCGCCCAATGGGGCGGAGACCTGGCAATCAAAGTCCACGTGTTTGGTCATACCGCCGAGCTCAACCACGCGCTCCAATTGCACCTCGCCCCAACGGCCACGCACATTGGGTGAGCGCAAAGCGGTCACTAGTTTGTCGGTGCGTTCGGTCAGGCGGGAGGAGGTGCGGGTCACCGCCTGCACCTGGCTGGAGAGGGAGGCGAGCAGCGCGGTGCGGTCTTCCTCAATTTCTTGGAGCTGAAATCCCAAGCGGTCCATGGCCTTTTCTAGCGGTTGGAGTTCGGCTTGGCGGCGCTGCGAGTCTTGCAGCGCGCGGTGCTCGGCGCTCGGCGCGGAGCGCGTAGCGGAGTAAGAATGGGCTAACCAGCCCATTACCGCACCGAGGATGAGGCCGATAAAAAGTAGCAGCACGGGCAAAGTGGAAGTCATGGCTTCCAGCATGGCACGCGCCGCCGACACGACTCACTATTTTTTCGAATCTCCGTTCAACAGGCCTTCGAAGGCATCGCGGGCGCGGCGCAGGTTTGCGCGCATGCCGGGCTTTTCATGCTCCTTGGGGGTGGATTCAACATTGAGGGCGGCGTCGAGGGAAGTGGAATCGCCGTCCGCGGAGACGTCGGCAAACGCGCCTTCTGGGGCTGCATAGTCCGGCATCTTGAGCCATGCCTCGCGCTTATAACGCCCTTGGTCTTCGGTGTAGCGGCCGATGAGATAACCAGCCACGGTAGAAAAGTCCAGATCCGCGGCGGTCTTTTCGCCCGACTGCAGCTTCATCATGTCTTGGCCGTAGCGGTAGGCCACCGCAAACATCGCGGCCGCCGGAACCGCGAGGAAGCCACCTATCAGTCCAAAGAGAGCTGAGCCTACCGTTACGGAAACCAGGACGATGACTGGGTGCAGGTCCATGGCCTTGGACTGCAGCCAGGGCGAGAGGACATTGCCTTCCAACTGCTGGACCAGCAACACTAGGCCGAGGACGAGCAGAGCCTTGGTGACGCCAAGGGAGACCAATGCGATGGTGACGGAGAGGGCGCCGGCCACGATCGCGCCGACGAAAGGAATGAAGCCCGCGATAAAGGTGATGATCGCCAAAGCCATGGCCAGCGGAACGCCGATAAGGGCGAGGCCGACGCCGATAAAGACGGCGTCGACAAGCGAGACAACTGCTTGCGCGCGAATGAAGCCGCCCAGCGTATTCCAGGCGCGAGTAAGCAGCTCAGTAAGGTGCCAGCCGGCGCGCTTGCCCGTGGCATCGCGCAGCCAAGGAAGGAACTTGGCGCCGTCCTTCAAGAAGAAGAAGGTCAGCACCAGCACGATGAAGAGCGTGACCAAGATGGACGTGGCGGTGCCGATGCCGGTAAAGACCGAGCCTGCGATGGCGCCGGCACGTTGCTGCAGCCAGGACGCCGCCTCGTCGATGTAGCTACTCATGTCATCGCTATCGAGGTTAAGCGGTGGGCCCTGGGCCCAGAGCTGCAGGCTTTGGATGCCGGAGACCGTCTGCAAATACAGTGACCGGGATTGCCGCATGAAATCTGGGGCAACAAACGCAATGAGGCCGCCAACAGCCGTGAAAGAAACCAAAATGGTTACGGCGGCCGCCAACGCGGCGGGAAGGCCAATATTGCGCAGCTTCTTCGCCACCGGCGCCAGAACGGTGCAAATAATAAGGGCCAAAAGCACCGGCAAAAGGCCCTGCCAGAAGTTACCTAGCAAATGGTAGAGGGCGTAGAGGAAAACGCAGATGATGAGCAGCCGAACGGCCCATAGGGAGGCGGACTTAACCACCTCGCCGGCGATGACGGAGCGGTCTACCTGATCACCCGGTGGATGTGGGGATACATCTTCCAGCTTGCTGGTGTCGAAGCTTTCATCAAACTTATCGCCCAAGCCCGCTTGAGGGTCATCGGGCAGCGGTTGGTTATCAGAATTCACCCCACCATCTTGCCTTAAAAGAAGGCGGGTGCGTTAGGATTGGCCCCGTGAGTCTTACACTAGGAATCGTCGGCCTGCCCAATGTGGGCAAGTCCACTTTGTTTAATGCCCTGACCCGTTCCGAGATCCTGGCGGCGAACTACCCGTTTGCCACCATCGAGCCCAACGTGGGCCTGGTGGAGCTGCCGGATTCCCGCTTGACCCAACTGGCGGAGATGTTTAACTCTGAGCGCATCCTTCCTGCCACCGTGTCCTTCGTGGACATCGCCGGCATCGTCTCCGGCGCTTCGCAGGGTGAAGGTATGGGCAACGCGTTCCTAGCCAATATCCGTGAGGCAGACGCCATTTGTCAGGTAGTGCGCGCCTTCTCTGATGACAATGTCATTCACGTCGATGGCAAGGTGGACCCGCGCAACGATATCTCCGTTATTAATACCGAGCTCATTCTTGCGGATCTCCAGACCATCGAAAAGGCCCTGCCGCGCCTGGAAAAGGATGCGCGCAAGAATAAGGATTTGGCCGCCGAGGTGGAAGCAACCAAGAAGGCCCAGGAGATTCTGGAAGATGATCGCACCCTCTTCGCCGCGGCGAAGGAAGGCGAGATTGACCTCGCACTCGTGCGCGATCTGCACCTGATGACGGCTAAGCCCTTCCTCTATGTCTTCAATTCGGATGAAGCAGTGCTTACCGACGACGCTAAGAAGGAAGAACTCCGCCAGCTCGTCGCCCCGGCTGAGGCCGTATTCCTCGATGCGCAGACCGAAACCGAGCTGCTCGAGCTAGAAGAAGACGAAGCCCGTGAGTTGCTCGAGGCCGTAGGCCAAGATGAGCCGGGCCTAGCCACCCTGGCTAAGGCAGGATTTGCCACCTTGGGGCTGCAGACCTACCTCACCGCCGGGGAGAAGGAGGCCCGTGCGTGGACCATTAAGCAGGGCTCTGCCGCACCACAGGCAGCTGGAGTCATCCACACCGATTTTGAAAAGAAGTTCATTAAGGCCGAGATCGTTTCCTTCGATGACCTTGTAGCCGCTGGCTCCATGGCTGAGGCTCGTGCGCATGGCAAGGTCCGCCAAGAGGGTAAGGACTACATCATGCAGGACGGCGATGTATGCGACTTTAAGATCGGCGGCTAATTCCAGCCGGTCTGAGCTTGGTTTTGGCGGTGGGCGAGGGGCTTGTCCGCAGAAGCGAAAAGAAGGTAGCGAAGACGAAACTTCCGCGTTACTGTGGGCGGCGCACCCGAACAAAGGAGGTTGCAACATGGCTGAACTAGATAACAAGACCATTGCCATCATCGCTACCGATGGCTTCGAAGACTCTGAGCTGACCTCCCCGTTGGAGGCCGTGAAGAACGCCGGCGCTACCGTGCGTGTCCTCGCCCCAGAGGCCGGCACCATTACCGGCAAGAAGGGTACGGAGATTTCCGTTGACGCCGCTACCGCTGACTCCACTGGCGAGTCTTTCGACGGCATTATTCTGCCTGGCGGCACCGATAACGCCGACCTCATCCGCTTGGATAAGGCTGCGGTGGAAATCGTGCGCAACCACATGAGCAAGGATCTGCCGCTCGGCGCCATCTGCCACGGCGCATGGATCCTGGCTGATGCTGAAGCCCTCAAGGGCCGCACCCTGACGTCCTTCCCGTCCCTGCAGACCGACCTGCGCAATGCAGGTGCCACCTGGGTAGATGAGGAAGTCCACTGCGACCAGGGCTTGGTCTCGTCCCGCACTCCAGATGACCTGCCAGCCTTTAACGCCAAGCTGGTAGAAGAGTTTGCAGAGGGCCAGCACTAAAGCTTCACGAATTTAAGCCACGGGAGTTTCCCGTGGCTTTTTTCGGGTTAAGTAGCAGAATGTGTGTCCGTTCGGCGTGTTGCGGGGCGGGTACACGGTTAGTTACTTCATGGGGCCTTTTCTGATTCCTATCGAGTGTTCGTACTCGGTTGGGATAGCGTTGTCGTAGAAGGCTGGTCGGCCTGTTTCTTGGTCGGCTTTGTTGTGGTCTTCTTCGGCAAGATCGTTGACTTTGGCGAGTTGATCTTGGCCATAATTGCACTGCCTGGCGATATTTAGCGGATCGTCAGGCAGTTGCTTTTTGGTGTGGAGGTACCACTCAAGCATTTTTCGTTGACGTTCCCCAGACCTGCCTCGGTGCGCATCGGCGATGCGTTTGAGCTGGGCGTTTATGCCGCCTTCAAGACTGTTTGTCGTTGAAGCCCAGCGGTTAGGATCAAGCGCATTCGGTGGTGGCTTAAGGTAGGTAAACAGCCAATTGTTGCGCGAGAGGTGCAGCAGTGAGTTGTAGGCTTTGCGTACCCGTAGATGAGTCCATTCCCACTGGTTATTGGGTGTTCGGCGTTCTTTTGGCACGGGTGTTTTCTCGTTGAGGAATGCTTTGAATACCTGACCGAAGTCGTGCAGGCGTAGCGTCCACTCCCGTGCCTGGTCGAGCGTGGTGACACGGGTTAGTTTCAGCGCCAGTGCGTAGATGGTTTTGCCAGCGTCGGTGCGCGGCCGTGAGGTGGTGTAGCGGCGGATGACGCGTTGTGCGTGGACGAGACAACGCTGAATCATCACGTTTGGCCAGCAGGCTTTAATCGCGGTGAGTGCGCCTTGTCCGCCGTCGAGGACGACGCAGAGTGGCTCGGCGATTTTGCGAAGTAGCTGCGTGTATGCGTGGGCTGTTTCGTGTTTGGTCCAGTGCCACGCAATGACGTGGTCGCGGCTGGCTGCCACAAGTAGGCAGCCAGCCGCGGTGTAGGTGCCGTCGATGAAGATCTGATCGTAGACGCGCTGCGGGGCACCGTCGTTGGGGACGTCGATGAGCCAAAACGGTTCGAATCGGCGATCAAGTGTCCAACGACTCACCCTTTGTTGCCCGGCGAGTTCAGACAACGTCGCTGTGGAGGTGACATAAGAGACGAAGGCTTTAAAGTTGCGGGCCTGCGTGAGATCGGTGCGAGTTCGTGTCGTGGAGCTGCCGCAGTTCGGGTCTTTGCACCGCCACCTGGTTGTGCCTTTGGATGTGGTTCCGTTTTTCTTCATTTGCCCAGCACATACCGGGCATCGTGGTCTGTTTTTACTCACCCGGAAAGCACACCAACCCCCGGCTAGCACATGCGGGTGCCATTCCGATGGATTGAACACGAAACGGGCGGATATAAGCATAAAGACCTTATATCCGCCCGATTTACCCAGCCTGAGCAGCAAGATCGCTGTAACTCAGACACACTTTTTGCTACTTAACCCCTTTTTTCGATCTTGCGCCGGTGTCACATGCCCTATAAAGTTAGGATTTCCAGAA
>OCJN01000130.1_pt1 | contig 31608 bp, 28 predicted proteins | sample 1480731 | NCBI WGS metagenome assembly OCJN01 (sample SAMN05301479, study PRJEB22388) | human skin metagenome | isolation source: Infant 1 DOL 23 skin | host: Homo sapiens | place: USA: Pittsburgh, Magee-Womens Hospital of UPMC | collected 2013/2014 | reverse complement strand
TGGAACCGTCACTGGGCTGCTTGGTGACGCCGAGAATCTCACGGAGGAAGAAGCAACTGCGGCAGTATTAAGCGTCATGGGCATCATGGGCGTACTTTTGGTTATCAGCTTCTTTATTCAGCCGCTCTTCTCGCTAATGCAATGGTTCGCCGCCGACGGCGATAGCGTTGGTGACGCCGTGAAGAATGGCTTTCAGGCAGGTAAGAACAACTACGGTCAAATGTTGCTGCTCGCAATTTTGAACTTTTTCATCATTATCGGCGGCTTCTTGCTTCTGGGTATCGGCCTCATCGTGGCTTATCCGGTTACGCTCTTGGCGCAGGCGCATATGTTCCGCCAGTGCGCCGAGCGCAATACGATCCCGCAGGTATAGCACTAGATAGGTAAAGGCCACCGTTCCCTTTATGGGGCGGTGGCCTTTGGCGTGCTTGGCGACGTCGCAGCGCTCTTGGCCGGCGCGCCTACTGCTGAGAGCGTTCCAACGCCTTGTCGTAGGCGGAGGTGATAAGCGTGCCAAATTCGCGGAATTCCTCGCTGCGGGCAGCGGAGGAGCGGAATACGAGTCCGACCTCGCGCTCGGCTGTGACGTCGGGGGCGAAGTGGGCTATGGCGACATCCTTGCCATGGCATTCGGTGGCTAGGGCAGACTCGGGGACAAGGGTGCAGCCCAGCCCGCCCATGACCAGCTGCATGATGGTGGTTAGGGAGGAAGCGCGGGTAACAGAATTGGTGGCCTCGGCCGGGTTGATATTGGCATGACGGCAGAGATCGACGACCTGATCGCGCAAGCAGTGGCCGTCGTCAAGCAAGAGCAAATCTAGGTCCTTAAGCTCTGCGAGCTGGACATCTTCGCGGCCGGCGATGGGGTGATCGGGAGGGCAGACGATGGAGAATTTCTCCGTGTACAGCGGGCTATCTACCATGCCGGTGGCCTCTGAAGGAAGGGCCATGATGGCAAGGTCCAAGTTGCCGTTGCGCAGGCGGGTAATGAGGTGCTGGGTTTGCTCTTCTACAAAGCGAGGCTCGAGATCCGGGTAGGCCTCCACAAGCATAGAGAGAAGATCGGGGAGAATGTAGGGGGCGATGGTGGGGATAACGCCGATGGTTAGCGGTCCGGCAAGGGTGCCGTTGGCGCCGCGGGCGTGGGCCAGGAAGGTATCGGCAGCCTCGAGGGTGGCCTTGGCATAGGGAAGGAGAGTCTCACCGGCCGAGGTGACGATGACTTTGCGGGTGGAGCGCTCGATGAGCTGCAGGCCTAGACCCTGTTCGAGGGCAACGAGGCCCTGGGAAAGGGAGGGCTGGGAAATCTCTAGTTTGGCGGCCGCTGTACCGAAGTGCTTGTTTTCCGCAACGGTGACAAAGGTGCGCAGCTGAGCAAGTGTAGGGCGATACTCTTTATTATGCATGCCTATCACTCTAACACCTACCTATAGGATTTACTATTGACGCGAGCGGAAAAGATGGTATAACTGATCGTGTTGGGCCGGACACGGTCCGGCCCCGCTGCTTGCACGCCAAGCGGCAGGAAACTTAGAGGAAAAGCCTTTGCTTAAGGAGTTGAAGACTATGCCTATTATGACCGTCGGCGAGAAGTTCCCAGAGTTCAACCTCACCGCCCTGACCGGTGGCGATCTGCACGACGTCAATGCTAACCAGCCGGAGGATTACTTCGAGCAGGTTTCCCTGGATAAGTACGAGGGCAAGTGGAAGGTCGTCTTCTTCTACCCGAAGGACTTCACCTTCGTCTGCCCGACCGAGATCGCTGCCTTTGGCAAGCTGGACGAGGAATTCCAGGACCGCGATACCCAGATTCTTGGCGGTTCCACCGATAACGAGTTCGCTCACTTCAACTGGCGCGCAACCCACCCAGAACTGAAGGAAGTTCCATTCCCAATGTTCTCCGACGTGCGCCACGACCTCATCCGCGCACTGGGTGTAGAAAACGCTGATGGCGTTGCTGACCGCGCTACCTTCATTATCGACCCGGATGGCGTTATCCAGTTCGTGTCCGTTACCCCGGATGCCGTTGGCCGTAACGTAGACGAGGTGCTGCGTGTGCTCGACGCCCTGCAGTCTGAAGAGGTCTGCGCTTGCAACTGGGAGAAGAACGACCCCACCAAGAACATTAATAAGATGGACGTCGTTCAGTCCGCTCTCTAAGTCTCGCTGAGATGCAGGTTTACCCCGCTTTCGTGGCGGGGTTTCCTTTTAAATCCAGCGCAGAAAATTCCTATCAAAACCTCGAAGGAGAAAAGCTATGTCTATTGATAATCTGAAGTCTTCCCTGCCGGAGTACGCTAAGGACCAGAAGCTCAACTTGGGTGCCTTGACCCGCTCTAAGGACCTCGATGAGGAGCAGCTCTGGGGTTGCCTGCTGGCGTCTGCTGCCGCAACCCGCAATGACACCGTGCTGTCTGAAATCGCCGAGGAAGCTAAGGAACATCTCTCCGAGGAAGCTATCGAGGCAGCCTATGGTGTAGCTACTGTTATGGCGATGAACAACGTTGCCTACCGCGCTAAGGGCTGGTTGGGTGATGATTACGCACAGGTGAAGTTCGGCCTGCGTATGAATATCATCTCCAAGCCAGGGGTAGACAAGGCTAATTTCGAGCTGTGGAACACCGCAGTCTCCGCCATCAACGGCTGTGAGCATTGCCTGGGTGCCCACGCTCACGAGCTCAATGAAGCCGGCCTGAGCAAGGAGCAGGTCTGGGAGGCCGTCAAGGTCGCAGCCGTTGTTCAGGCTGTGGCACAGGCGATCCAGATTGAGGCTGCACGCTAAAATCCTCAGCTTATAGCCGCCCTCGCGCTTGCCGATGCCCCTCATTCCGGGGCCGCGGCAGCCAGGGCGGTTTTGTCGTATCCGTTGGCTAGTACTCCACGCTTAAGTCCGCTAGGCGGACTTCACCAGCCTCGTCGGAGGCATCGAGATCCACCGTAGCGACAAACTGGTAGGCGTGGTCGTCGGCCGGATCCTTGATGATCTGGCGCACGGACCAGACTCGCGAGTCAGTATCGGTCAGGCGGAAGAACTCGGGCCCGCGAGCCGCAGGGCCGGAATCGATATCGTCGTACTCATCGAAGTAGTCATCCAAGATGGCGCCGAAGTCCGGTACCTCGTCCAGATAGTCGAGCAGTTCCGCCAAGCGGTCTTCCTTTTCTAGCGCGAAGAGCTGCACCAACCGGAACATGTAATTGCGCACCATAATGGTAAAAGCACGACGATTGGCGGTGAGGGCGGTGGGATCCTCCACGCCAAAAGCAAGCTCGCGATCCACCGTGTCTTGGTCAATGGGGGAGTCTTCGCCTGCCATCTGCGCCCATTCGTCGACAAGCGAGGAATCTACCTGGCGGATGAGCTCGCCCAACCAGACCACGATGTCCTCGAGCTCTGGGGTGTTGTACTCGTCCGGAATAGACTGCTTAAGGGTACGCCAGGCGTCGGTCAGGTAACGCAAGATCACGCCCTCGGAGCGGGCCAAACCGTACGTGGCGACCAAATCCGAGAAGGTCATAGCGTTTTCGAGCATGTCGCGCACGACGGATTTGGGCCGCAGCTCGAATTCCTTTACCCACGCATTGGTCTCAGCAAAGGTATCGTAGGCCTGCTCTAAAAGCTCCTCGAGTGGCTTCGGCCAGGTGATATCCTTCACGATATTCATGCGGTCTGTGTAGTCCACCCCGTCCGCCTTCAGCGCGGCAATCTCTTCGCCGCGGCGTTGCTTCTGCTGGGCGATGAGCACCTGGCGCGGATCATCCAAAATGGATTCGAATACAGAAATAACGTCGAGATTATAGGTCTCTGCTTCCGGATCTAGCAGCGAGAGTGCGGCCAAGGCGAATGGCCCCAGCGGCTGGTTGAGCGCAAAATCGCGGGGCAGCTCTCGCACTAGGTGGTAAGGGCGGCCGTAGATATCCAACCCTTTGGTGGATTTTTGCACGACTCCTGAGTCCAACAGCCCGCGGAAGAGATCCAGAGCAGTGAGAATGTCCTTATTCTGCTTGCTGCGATTATCGTGATTGTCCCGCAGCAGGTGGCGCATGTGCTCATAGCCATTGCCATGTCGTGCCAATACATTAAGCAGCATCGAGTTAGAAACGCGGAATTGGGAGGTCAGCTGCTCGGGTTCAGCTTCAGTAAGTCGCGCGAAGGTCTTTTCGGACCACGAAACCTCGCCTTCTCGTGCGGACTTCTTCTTCAGCTTCTTAAGCCTTTTGGGGTCGTCGCCGATCCGGCGGCGCTCTTTGGCATTTTCAATCTCGTGCTCGGGAGCCTCGACCACAACAGTGCCCTCGGTGTCATAGCCCGCGCGGCCAGCACGCCCCGCAATCTGGTGGAACTCGCGCGATTTCAGGATGCGCTGGCGCTGACCATCGAACTTGGCAAGCCCAGTCATGAGAACGGTGCGGATGGGAACATTAATACCTACGCCCAGGGTATCGGTGCCGCAGATGACCTTGAGCAGTCCCTTTTGCGCTAGGCGCTCTACAAGGCGGCGATACTTGGGGAGCATGCCCGCGTGGTGGATGCCGATTCCTTTGCGAAGGAGCTTGGAAAGATCCCTACCAAAAGCAGTGGTGAAGCGGAAACCACCTATTTCCTGGGCAATGGTCTCTTTTTCTTCTTTGGTAATAATCCCTGAAAGGGAGGTGAGCGCTTGGGCGCGCTCAGCTGCCTCGCGCTGGGAAAAGTGCACCACATAAATGGGAGCCTTCTTATCGGCCAAGAGCTCTTCAATGGTCTCGTGCACCGCACTAAAAACATAGGAAAAGTCCAACGGCACGGGGCGGGTCGTGCCGGCAACGAGGTCGGTGGCACGACCGGTGCGACGAGTGAGGTCTTCTTCCAACCACGTGGTATCGCCCAGAGTGGCGGACATGAGTAGGAACTGCGCCTTGGATAGCTCTAGAAGCGGCACCTGCCAGGCCCACCCGCGGTCTGGCTCGGAGTAGTAGTGGAACTCGTCCATTACCACCTGATCGATATTGGCCTCAGCGCCATCACGAAGAGCTATATTGGCCACGATCTCGGCCGTCGCGGCGATGATGGGAGCGTTGCCGTTGACGGTGGCATCGCCAGTCATCATGCCCACATTTTCGGCGCCGAAAATATCGCAAAGGGCAAAGAACTTCTCGCTCACTAGTGCCTTAATCGGAGCGGTATAAAAGCTGCGCTGGCCGCGGGCCAAGGCAATGAAGTGCGCAGCATTAGCCACCATAGATTTTCCGGAGCCAGTAGGCGTGGCGAGGATGACATTATCGCCGGCCAAGATGCCGAGCGAGGCTTCTTCCTGAGCCGGATACAAACTAATGCCCCGGCCGGTGGTCCACGAGGTAAAGGTATCCCAAATCGCCTCGTCCACGAGGGATTCGGGTACTTCCGTTAAATCTGGCAGCAGCTGAGATAAGTTCACCCCCACCACCTTAGCGGCGATGGGGGTGGGTTAGTTAGATATCGTCACCTAAGTCGCCCTCACCCTGAGCAGGATCGGGGCCATCCTCGCCATCGTCGTCCTGTGAGTACTCATCCTCGGCGGAATCTTCGCGGTCATCGATCTCGGTATTGATGATCTGCTGGCTTTCTTCTTTATCCAAAGAGGCCAAGAAGGCTTGGAATTCTTCGCTGATTTCTTCGCCGGTAGGCACGGCTTCCTCGCCTGGCATGATCGCCTGCGGGTGCTCTCTGCGGTAGCGCTCCATATATGCGTCATACTGCTGTTCGAGCTGCTGCACCACGCCCTCGATTTCTTCCGAGCCACCAACTTGTTCTTCCAATTGGTTTTCCACCCGGGATATATCCGCCTCGATGCTACCCAAAGGAATATTGAGGCGTGCCGCCCGAGCCACCGAATCAAGCAACTGGAACGTAGCCTGTGGATAGGGCGAAGCCGCTAGGTAGTGCGGTACGTGGACGGTATAGCCAGCCACGGTGCGGTCCTTATCGGCCAGTGCCTTTTCCAAATAAAGCGCAGCAGAGCCAGGGACCATCATGGTGGAATCCATCGATAACATGTGCTCGGTTAGGCGAGAGGACGTACCATGCGCCGTGACCACCGTGGGGCGGGTATGTGGCACGGGCATCGGCGCAGCATAGAGCATGATGGTGTCCTCGATGTTGAACTTTTCCACCAGCTTAACCACAGCCGTAGTAAATGCCTCCCAGCGCATATCCGGCTCCGGGCCAGATAGAAGGAGGAAGGTTTTGCCGGAGTTATCCCGCAGGACCTTAATACCGAGGTCCATCGACTCGATTTCTAACGCCCGATCCTTGTCAATCGTGATGGCGGGGCGACGTGAGCGGTAATCAATAAGTTCATCAGAGTTAAATGACGCCAATTGGCGGCCTTCCAAGGCGGCCTTGAGATGGTCCGCACTTGCCTCGATGGCCTGGCCAGCGTCAGCATAACCGTGCATGGCAACAATCATGGTAGGGCCTTGTCCGTCACCGGAATCATCCCTAATCACCGGAGCCGGGTACTCCAGCTCATACATGCGGCGATCTTCTTCGTGCATGTTGTGTTACCTCCTTGCATTCTTACCTAACCCAACACCGCGGGCGTCCTCATTATTCCCGCCCGCGCTGCGAGGTTAAATAAACAATTGTGCCCCAAACTGTCGCGCATTGCCAGCGCAATCCCGGCCGGGGTGTGGACAAGCCGCTTTCCGACGCCCCCTTTACCCACCTATCCACAGAACACCACGGTCGCTCGTGCTCTGGCCTATACAAGCCTGCATGCGTAGCAGAAGCTGGGGCCATGAACATTACAACACCAACGCAGCCCATCCGTACGCCCGGCGATATCCTCGCCAATATTCCAGGAATCCTCGGATTCTTTCCCTCCGAATCAGTCATCCTCATCTCCATCCAGCCCAGCCCCCATGGATATAGCATTGGACCAGTAGCCCGCCTCAACTTGAACGATATCCCCGACGCCTTGCACGAAGTGATGGATGCATTTCATTGCGGAAACCCCGAAATCATCTTCTGCTTCGTCCTCTCACAGCGTAAAGAAGAAGAGCTTTGGGATATTTTTCACTCCCTTTACCGCTTTCAAGACCGCTCAGGACTGGGCATCGATGCCTGTTGGCTGGCCGAAGAACTATCAACTGATACCGCATATGACCTCATTTTTGGCCACGCCACCGAAAGCGGTGAAGGCCCGCTGCAGAATTGGATGGAAGGTACCATTCCAGCCATCTCGACGAGCCACTCGATGCGCGCCTGCGTAGAAAATGGCCTGCTCCCAGAACTTAATCGCAAAGACTTGGTCCGGCGCTTTAAAGACCCGAACCCGTACTTCGGGGAGGAAGAAATCGGTTCCATGGAACGCTGCGCTAAAGAGATAGCCGGACAGCTGCGTGCCGGGCACGGATACGGAACTACAGATCCAGTGCAATTGGTCAAGCACCTCATTTCCGATGTCCGCTATGTGCTCAGCGAGGTCGAATCGCTGGAGGAGACCTTGGAAAATGAAGAGTTGCTGTGCGTAGCAGCCATGTGGATGTCTACCACGTGGACCCGTGACCTAGTCATTGCTGAGCTAGTGTCCGCACCGCAGGAAGCGGGAGACCTCCTTTTAGCGGTGGCGCGTACTTTTCAAGGGCCCATCCGCTATAACGCCCTTGCCTTGTATGCGGCTAGCCAGGTATCCCATGAATTTGGAATTTATGCCGGTCCTGCACTTTCCGTGGTAGTAGAAGAGGCGCCCCATCACAATTTGGGGCGCCTCATAGCGCAGGGATATCGCAGCGGAATGGGACAGCGGCTAGTCTCCAGCCTGTGTCACGGTTGCGAGCTAGCGCGCGAAGCGGCGGGCCTTCCAGTCTCTAGCTCTGCTTAGAAACCGCGGCGTCTAGGACTGCTGTGCGGAATGTGCCTTATCGCCTAGCTGTCGGGTGAAATTCCATGCGTCGGTGACGATGGTTTCCAAGTCCGTGCGGGTGGGGTTCCACCCTAGCTCCCGCTTGATCTTCTCAGAGGAAGCAATGAGTGTGGCTGGGTCGCCTGCGCGGCGCGGAGCCACCTCGGCAGGGATTTCGTGGCCGGTGACCTTGCGGCACATCTCAATGACCTGCTTGACGGAGTACCCGTCACCAGAACCTAGGTTGTAAATGCGGTGCTTACCTGAATGATTGGATTCAAGAGCAAGCACGTGGGCATCGGCGAGGTCGCGAATATGGATATAGTCTCGGACTGGAGTGCCATCTGCGGTATCCCAGTCATCACCGAACATGAAGATCTTATCGCGGTGGCCTAATGCCACCTGCAGCACGATGGGGATGAGGTGGGTTTCTATCTCGCGGTTTTCACCGATATTCCCGTAGGCACCGGCCACGTTGAAGTAGCGCAGGGAAGTAGCGCCCAATCCATAAGCGTGGGCGAAAGAGGTGATCATGTAATCGATGGCCAGCTTGGTGGCACCATAAGGATTGGTGGGCTGGGTCGGCATCTCCTCCGTAATCGGCACCTGGTCAGGCTCACCATAGGTTGCAGCGGTGGAGGAGAAAACGAGGTTTTTAACATCGTTATCCCGCATGGCGTTGAGCAGCGTCAGAGTCGTTACGACGTTGTGCTGCCAGTACTCACCCGGCTTTTCCACGGATTCGCCCACTAAAGAGCGCGCGGCGAAGTGAATAACGCCCTCGAAGCCACCTTCTCCTAGGACTTCGGCGGCCTTGTCCGCCACGTCGCCTTCGACGATGCGGGCGTCCCCAGGGACGGCTTCCCGGTTGCCGGTGGAAAAATTATCAATGATGGTTACGTCATGGCCTTGCTCGACTAGTACTGCGGCACAGACGCTGCCGACATATCCGGCGCCACCGGTGACAAGAAGTTTCACGGTTATACCTCCACGCGCACTGCGTGCGCCAAATCGTCCGAAAGCACTACGCTGCCGCCTTCCGGTGTCGACAAGGTAATTGTGCCGCTGTTATTGACTACCGTCACCTTGGCGCCCACGCGAATGCCAGCATCGGTGAGTTCCTGGAAGGTTCCATCATCAACCTGCAAGATTTCATTGACTTGAATGACGGTGGCAGCAACCTGCTCGCCATTGGGGAGATCGACCGCGCGCGTGCCTTGGTCAGGCTGCGGAGCATCGAAACCAAGTGCAGACAGCGCCGGAATAGGATTACCAAATGGCGACCGAGTCGGATCATCGAGAACAGCCACCATGCGCTTTTCTACCTCTTCGCTCATCACGTGCTCCCACCGGCAGGCTTCGTCGTGGACCTTGGCAATGTCGAGCCCGAGGACGTCGGTAAGCAAACGCTCTGCCAAACGGTGCTTGCGCATGACTGCGGTAGCCAGGTCGCGGCCCTTGTCCGTGAGATCCAAACTGCGGTCGGTACGCACGTGCAAAAGGCCGTCGCGTTCCATGCGAGCTACAGTTTGAGAAACCGTAGGCCCAGACTGCTCCAAACGCTCCGCGATGCGGGCGCGAAGGGGAGTAATACCTTCTTCCTCTAGCTCGTAGATGGTGCGTAGATACATCTCCGTTGTATCAACTAGGTCCCTCACGTGGGCATACCTTTCTGTGTGAATACAGTTTCGCGGCAAACTTCCCGACCAAGGACGGGAAAGCGCTTTCTAGACTCTGCAGTCCAGATTAGCCTACCTAAGTCTTTGCTCGCCGTGTCGAACTCTGCCGCTGCCTTTCTAACGCCAAACCCCGAGTCCATAGCCGCATTGTGCCGAATGGACTCGGGGAGAGGGTCTAGCCGCGGAAAGCGGCCAACCCGGATTAAAGAGCGTATTCGCGCAGACGATCGGCGCGGTTGCCATCGCGCAGCTTCGCCATAACTTCGCGCTCAATTTGGCGCACACGCTCGCGTGACAGGCCGAAGCGGCGACCAATCTGATCCAAGGTGCGCGGAACACCATCATCGAGGCCGTAACGCAGGCGGATTACGTCTTGTTCGCGCTTTTCCAAAGTGTCAATCACACCGCGAATATCGGAATGGCGCATGGATGCTACGACCGCAGTTTCCGCATCGGTAGCCTCGGCGTCTTCGATGAAGTCACCCAAAGGAGCCTCTTCATCGGTACCTACCGGCATATCGAGAGAGACTGGGTCACGCGACTGGCGCAGCAGCATCTCAATCTTGTTTTCATCAATGCCGGACTCCTCCGAGAGCTCCTCATTGGTAGCCTCGCGGCCCAGAGATTGATACATTTCGCGCTTGATGCGAGACAGCTTATTGACCTGCTCGACCAAGTGAACTGGGAGGCGAATGGTTCGGGACTGGTCAGCCATTCCGCGGGTAATCGCTTGGCGGATCCACCAGGTGGCATACGTGGAGAACTTGAAGCCCTTGGCGTAATCGAACTTCTCCATGGCGCGAATAAGACCGAGATTGCCCTCCTGGATGAGATCTAGCAGCGGCATACCGCGGCCGGTGTAGCGCTTTGCCAGCGAAACCACGAGGCGTAGGTTGGCTTCGAGCAGGTGGGAGCGTGCCTTTTTACCTTCGCGGGCGAGGATTTTCAGGTCGCGCTTTTCTGCACGGGTGAGCTTTTCAGCGTTATTGAGCTTGTACTCCGCGTACAGTCCAACTTCGATGGCCTGAGCGAGTTCTACCTCATCTTCCGCGCTGAGCAGTGCGGTCTTGCCGATGCCGTTGAGGTAGACACGTACGAGGTCGGCAGAAGGATTGTCGTTGGTTTGGTTGCGGCGAGATCCGCGATCTACTTCCTGTTCCTCATCAGTAGCGGCACCTGAAGTGCCTTTGGCGGTGGTGGCAGATGTCTTCGTCATAATGAAGCCTCCTGAAATTGTCGCCGGTTTCACAAGGTACAACGGCGTCTTTAATAATTTAGTTCCCGTTGCGGCAAGAATCGCTAAAACGAGACGTTCCCCATGTCACAAGCCCACCTTTTCGGGGGAGATGCGTCATGGGGAACGAAATTGAACCGACGTTGACCAACGCCGTGGAACTATTAGCCGCGCACTTTTACGAGATAGCGGTAAATAGTGGGTTCTGAGACACCGAGGCGCTCTGCTGCGGCCGCAATTCCGCCTTTAAGGAGAAAGAAGCCCGTGTTCTCGAGCTCTGAAACCACTTCGAGGCGTTCATCGCGTTGCATGCGATTAACCGGGGTGCTCTGCTTAGAAATAGCTGAATCCAGCATGGAGTCCACAAGGTTTTCGACGTTGGAGCGAAGTGACTCGCTCACTTCCTCGTCTGATGCCTCTTTTACTGCTGCTTCATTATCTGGAGCCGGGTCTGGCACAGCGACGGGCCGCTGTGGCTGCTCGTCTGCTCCAGGATAGCCGCCGAAAGCCTTGGATTTATCGAATGCGGGATCATCGGCATTGCCGATCAGTGCTGCGGCCGCATCGCGGATGTGCACCAATTCGGATACATCAACATTTATGCACAGCATTCCGCGCATATGTCCGGAATCGTCTCGGATGAAGTAGCTAGAGGAGCGGCAAATCTTGCCTTCCGCATTGACGGCGCGGTAGCCGGTCATCATAGGGATTGCTGCGGCATCGCCCTGTTTCATAAACCATAGAGCGAAGTCGGTCACGGGTCCGCCAAGTTGCCGGCCAGAGATGTGGCCATTTGCGATGGCCATGATCGATTTATCGGGGACGTCGAGATCGTGGAGCACGATTTCGGTGTTGGGGCCCATTGCCTTTCCGAGGAATTCGACGAGGGGAATATACTGCTCGAGGAAATTTTCTTCGGAGGCATGGCCGCTAGGGAAATTCATTAGCTGAAGCATGTCCTTTAATTCCTGTCAGGTTATAGAGAATGTAACACACGGAATCGATTCGATGGAAGGAGGGAACAGTGGCAACTAAGCCGGGTGAGCACAAGCGGCTTAGTGCTGTGCTCACCCGGCTCATCGCTTCTCTACAGGGTGGACTCTATCCACACACCGGGACTGGTGGGTGAACTGCTAGAGCCAAGCCACCTTGTGAGGTCTCCCTGTACTTGGCGTTCATATCCTTACCCGTCTTGTACATGGTCCAGATGACTTCGTCCAAAGAAACGCACGGCTTGCTCTCACGCTCTAGCGCCATGCGGGCACTGGTGATGGAGTCGACCGCAGCAACAGCGTTGCGCTCAATGCAGGGTACCTGAACTTGTCCGAGGACCGGGTCACAGGTCAAGCCAAGCTTGTGTTCCATGCCAATCTCAGCTGCGATGCATACCTGCTCTGGGGTAGCGCCCATGAGCTGGGCGAGTCCGCCGGCAGCCATGGAGCACGCTACACCAACTTCACCCTGGCAGCCGACCTCAGCGCCAGAGATGGAAGCGTTCATCTTGTACAAGGAAGCAATCTGGTTGCAGGCGAAGATGTAATCAGCGAACATCTCCGTGGTAACTGGCTCGACAAACTTGTCGTAGTAAGCCAGAACTGCGGGGACAACGCCGCAGGCACCGTTAGTCGGAGCGGTAACAACGCGGCCGCAGGCTGCATTCTCTTCGGAAATAGCCAATGCGAACATGTTGACCCAGCTGAGGATATTCAGACCATCGTGCGGTTCGGACTGCTCGAGGCGACGCTTAAGGGCAGCGGCGCGACGGGGGACAAGCAGGGAACCAGGCAGCGGACCATCGGTAGAGGAGCCGCGCTTGATGCCGGTGTACATGACATCGCGAACCTTCCGCAGGTGCTCATTGACCTCATCTTCGGAGCACAGTGCCAATTCGTTGGCCAATCCCAGCTCGGGGAGGGTCATATTGTTCTTCTCGCATAGCTCGAGCATTTCTGCAGCGCTGGCGTATGGGAAGGGGATATCAACCTTGACGTCCTTGCGCTTGGCAAAGTCCTCCTGCTTGACGATGAAGCCGCCGCCGACTGAGTAGTAGGTCTTGTGCAGGATGTCCTCTTCGCCAGCGAAGGCGATAAGGCACATGCCGTTCTCGTGCATCGGGAGGTATTCGTCGTGGAAGAAGAAGCCGCCGTCCTTGGGGAATTCTACCTCGCGGGTGCCGCCCAACATGAGCTTTTCGCTGCTGCGGACGTTCTTCATGAATTCGGAGATGCCGTCGATGTCAACGGTCTCTGGCTCCTCACCGGCCAAGCCGAGGAGGATGGCTTTGTCAGTGGAGTGGCCGATACCCGTGAGAGAGAGGGAGCCGTAGACATTTGCCTGAACTCGGGTGACCTTGTCAAAGAGGTCCTTTTCCTTGAGCTCGTCTACGAATGCCTTGCCGGCCTTCATTGGCCCAAGGGTGTGTGAGCTTGAGGGGCCGATACCAATCTTGAACATATCGAAGATGCTGATGAACATTGTTCTTTCCTTGAATCCTCTGCGATTTTCTCGTCTGCGGCGGTGCTTAGAAGGCGTGGACGATGGAGTAGATGATGGTTGCTAGGGCGACAAGGCCCATGAAGAAGACGAAGTAGTTGGAAGCCTTGCCCTTGTAGCGCTGGAGAGCAGGAACCTTGTGGATGGCGACCATTGGGATGATGAAGAGCATGATGGCAATCGTTGGTCCACACAGGGTCTCAATCATGCCCAGGATGGAGGGGTCAGCCCAAGCGACGAGCCAAGCGGTAACCAGCATGAAGATGAGGGTGATGGTGTCGAGCTTGTGAGCAGACTGAGCGTCATCCTTGCTTGCGTTCTTGCTGCTCTTAACGACGAGGCCCTCGAAACCTTCGGCGGCGCCAAGGTAGTGACCCAGGAAGGACTTAGCGACCGCAATCATGGCGATGATGGGGGCAATCCACTGGATGAGCGGGTTGTCGAAGTGGTTAGCCAGGTAGGACAGAATGGTGATGTTTTGTGCCTTAGCTTCTGCCATATCAGCCGGGGAGAGGCTCAGGGCGCAGGAGAAGACGAAGAACATAACCACGACGACCATGAGGATTTCTGCGCGGAGCAAGGTCTTGCGGGACTTGGCTTCTGCGAACTTACCGTAGGTCTGGCGGCGGTCAACGGCGAAGGAGGAAATCATCGGCGAGTGGTTGAAGGAGAAGACCATAACCGGAACCAGGAGCATCAGGGTAACGCCCATGCTGTGGCCAGAGGCTTCGCGAGCAACGTTCAGGTCGAAGGAATCGAAGAGCGCGGTATTCCACTTCGGGATGAGGTAAAGGGAAAGCAGAACCAGGATGCCGATGAACGGGTACACCAGGTAGGACATGACGTGCACTACGACGTCCTTACCCATGCGGACAATCAAGATGAGGCCACCAACGAGCAAGAGAGAGGTAAGCCAACGGTGTGGCGGGGTAACGCCTAGCTGGTGCTCTAGGAAGGAGTTGACGGTGTTGGTGATGGTGACCGAGTAGACCAGCAGGATGGGGTAGACCGACAGGAAGTACAGGATGTTCATGAGAACGCCGGCCTTCTTGCCAAAGTGCTCTTCCACGACGTCCGTAAGGTCACCGTCTGGCTTGGAGCTAGACAGAACCAAGCGGGTCATTCCGCGGTGAGCCCAGTAGGTCATAGGTAGTGCTACAACCGTCATGATGAGCAGTGGAATGATGCCGCCGATACCGGCGTTAATAGGGAGAAAGAGGACGCCGGCGCCGATTGCGGTGCCGAACAGGGAGAGCATCCATACGGTGTCTTCCTTATTCCACTTCGGCGCACCCTTTTGGCCATCGAATGGGGTATCAATGCCGGGCGCTGGTGAAGCTTCCTTTGCAGCAGGTGATGCTTTGGAGGTCTTGAGGTTTTCGGGCATCTCGGCCCCGTTTTCTGGGTGCTGGGCCTCGTTGCGCCGCTTGAGTGAGTGGGACATTTTCTTTCCTACATCTAGTTGGTCGGCCGAAGCGGTGGGGCTTCTGCAACCGTGACTGAGAAAAATTTTCTCACTCAACTTTGCGTTAGTAGGACTTTGAGGAATTATCTCGCATCCCGCGTATCCAGCCCTTTTTGCTTCGCTGTGCCTTCAGTATAGAACAGAACCTCGCAGGGTGATAATAAATTATCGCACTGCAAGTAGGGCATTTATCACTCTCTGAGAATTTGCATTCCGCAGCACTTTATGCCCCGCTCTACACCTAGACCGAAAAATGGCGTATATCACGGAAACGTTTTCAAAAGGGCCTGCTTAACAGGTTTTAATTTTGCAGGTGGAGGAAAATGGGGGACGCGGGCTAGGTCTCAACCAAGACAGTGAAAGGGCCCTCATTTACAGAGGAGACGCGCATTTTAGCCCCGAATTGACCTGTTTCTACTGACACGCCGCGCTCTTTAAGATGCTCAATAATCGCTGTAATGACCGGTTCAGCTTCCGGACCTGGCGCGGCATCTGCCCACGAGGGGCGTCGCCCCTTGGCAGTTCGGCCGTACAAGGTAAATTGGCTGACCACAAGCACTGGCGCTGCGGCATCGATAACTGAGACTTCGCCGTCCAGAATGCGCAGTTCTGCAATTTTGCGCGCCATTTTCTCCGCCCGCGGCCGCCAATTATCCAGATCCTCGCGCGAGACGCCCACGAGAGCGAGGAGTCCGCCGGTAGTGGGGCAATCAATGGCCCCTACGGTTTCTCCATCGACGGTTACTGTAGCTTCCGAAACCCGAGTCAAAACTGCGCGCAAGGCTTATTTCTCCTTATATCTAGCGGATGGGGCAAAGGTGGGACTAGTTAAGGTCCGTTGAACTGGTGTCCAAGAGAAGATCTGCCGGGATAAGCAGACCGTGGCGGACCATATCTATGACGGCGGGAAGGGCAGCGGCGGTAATTTCTTCTTCGTCGAATCCGTGCGCCGCCGCATATAGCCCGATGGTTTCTTCTAGGTTCAGCCCCTGCGGGTTGAGCCCAGCGACAATCGCCGCGATGTGTTCATCTACCTCGTGGCTCCAGCGCGGGCCGTCCGAGCGGGTCAGGCGCAGGGCAGCCCGGGTGAACCCCTGCCGCAAATCTTCATCTGGGGTGCTGATGTCTTCGCGTGCCAAGCCGGGCCGTACCTGGAAGTGCTTTCCCTGCAGTTCGCCCGGTACGAGATCACGCAGCCAGGCCACACGGGCAAAGTATTCTTCAACTTCGGGACCAAGCGGATCGCTAAAGGCCTGCGGCATTTCTTCGGCCAAGATATCTGCAGGTTCATCGTCACCAATGCGTTGGATAGCCACGAAACCAAAACCAATGCCATTTACTTCGTGGTCCTGGAAATGCTCGAGCCAGGCGCGGGAGCGCTCTTGCCCCTCAGAGGAGCGAACATCGAGGGATTCATCTTCGAGCCAGGTGGATACATAGAGTGCGGGATCTGCCACGTCACGCTGAATGATCCAGGCAGCGATCCCCTTATCCGGCAACCAGGAAGCAACGCGTTGCTGCCATGTTTCGCCGCTGGTGTGCACCCAGGCAGCCAGAAGGTGGGCGGTTCCGCCGGGGGTTAGGTGTTCGGTGGCTTGTGAGACAACCAATTCGCTTGCACCGTCGAGGTTCAACCCGGAATCGCGGTAGACGTGGCCGACCTCAGGCAGACCTACAACAAATGGTGGGTTAGCCACGAGGCGGTCGAAGCGGCGGCCAGCTACAGGTTCGAACCACGAGCCTTGTAGAAGTTCCACCTTGTCGCCCTGACCCGCGGCCGCAATGGTGGCCGTGGCCAAATCCAATGCCCGCTCATGTACGTCAGTCGCGGTGATTTTTTCTGCACAATCGATTTGCCCCAGCAATTGGACACCCGAGCCGGTTCCCAAATCGAGAAGGCTGCCGACTGGGCTTACTGGCGTGGACTGCAACAAAGAGAGACTGGCCGCGCCTACCCCAAGCACGTGGTCAGGGCCAGGTACGTGTTCCACTAGGGATGCATCAACGTCGGAGAAGATGAGCCGGTTAGCGCCCACTATATTGTGGGGGCGGATGTCGAGGGCAATGTAGGCCTTGCCGTGGGCGTCGGCAAGCGCGACGTTGGCATCCAGCAATTGGGTTGCTAGACGCGCTCCTACGGCCTCACCCAAAAGCGTGGCTGGCAGGTGCTCGTGCAGGAGGAAAAAGCGGATCAACAAGTCCATCTGAGATTCGCTGTTCGCAGATAGCGCCACAGGTGCCGGTTCGCCGCGGAACAAGGCTTCGGTAACTTCCGGCCCTAGGTGGCCGGCCACGCCATCGGTAGTAAAACCGGCAGTGGTAAAGACATCTGAAAGTTCTGGGGCCAGCTTGGCTAGTGCCGCGGCATTGAAATCGGGTCCAAAAGCAGTCGTCATATGGGCAGGCTTCCTTTACTCTTCTTCGTGGTCGATGATGTCGTGTTTGGCCTCAATCGGCCGAGCCGTGCCGCTGGAGACCTGTGGTGGGTGTGTCTGGCCATAAAGCTGCCGATTCATGGCCGGCTTGTACACGTTCTTTTCGCGCTTGTCTTTCTTTTCTCCCCGGCCGTTGCCAATTACCACGGCGATCCATGGGAGGGGAAAGGTCACGCCCACCACGATGGCGGCCAGTAGCCACCAATGCATATAGAGGAAAACGCCTGCTATGAGCAAGGAAGGAACGCGCAAGAACTGGAAGATTCCGTACTGAATTTCGCGGCGCTTGCGATCCTGGCCAGGCGTGAGCTTGGCATCTGTGATGAGGTAGCGCTCTTTTTTGCCAAACAACCTAGACCCAGCTCCCCTCGTGTGAAGCGGAGATCCCTCGATAAGGGGAGAGGGGTGCAGCGGCTAGCATGCATGACGTGTACATGTTCTCCAAGGGTAGACGCATGACTCGCAAAGTTCGATGCCGATGCGGCAAAATAGAGGGCGTGACTACGACTACGAAGACAATTGAACGGCCAGATATTCGTGAAGACACTTCGACGACGGATAATGACACGCCGAAGTTCTTCCATTACGTCAAAAAGGATCACATCCTCGATTCCGCAGTGAACGGCAAATACGTCGTTGCGCTGTGTGGCGAGACCTTCCCGGTGACCAAGCAGGCAAAGCCGGGTTCTCCGGTATGCCCCGATTGTGAGCGCGTTTATAAGGGTCTGCGCCGCAAGTGAGGACCTTTAAGAAGACGAACCTCCGCGCCTGGCAGCAATCCGCGCTCGATAAATTCCTCGCCACTAAACCGCAGGATTTTATGGCGGTGGCGACCCCAGGCGCCGGAAAAACCACCTTCGCGCTGCGCATTGCCACCGAGCTCATGGAAGACCGCACGGTCGAGCGCGTCATTGTGGTCGTGCCGACCGAGCACCTCAAAACTCAGTGGTCTAGCGCTGCCGCCCGGGTAGGTCTGGCTTTGGATCCCGCGTTTAGCAATTCCTCCGCGGTCAATCCTTCGATGGATGGCATCGTGGTGACCTATGCACAGGTAGGAATGCACCCCTTTAAACACCGCGCGGTGGCTTCTGCTCGGCGCACGTTGGTGATCCTGGATGAGATTCACCACGCCGGTGATGCCAAGAGCTGGGGCGATGGTGTCAAGGAAGCCTACGACGATGTCAACCATCGCTTGGCGCTTACCGGTACGCCTTTCCGCTCCGATGATTCGCCAATTCCATTCGTCCAGTACGTCGACGATGGGGAGGGCCACAAGGTCTCTCGCTCGGACCACACTTATGGCTATGGCGATGCGCTTGCCGACGGCGTCGTGCGCCCCGTTGTCTTCCTTTCTTACTCCGGCGAGGCCCGCTGGCGGGATTCGGCTGGCGAGGAACATGCCGCCCGCCTGGGCGACATTATGAATGCGGAGCAAACCGCCCGTGCCTGGCGCACCGCGTTGGACCCCAAGGGCGAGTGGATTCCTGCTGTGCTGCAGGCAGCGCATACCCGTTTGATGCAAATGCGGCGCAATATGCCGGATGCCGGCGGACTCGTGCTGGCATCGGATACGACAACCGCACGCGCGTATGCCAAGATCCTCAAGCAACTTTCCAATACGCCGGTGTCGGTGATTTTGTCTGATGACCCCGGTTCCTCAGACCGCATCCAGGAATTTTCTGAGTCCACCGATGAGTGGATGGTGGCGGTGCGCATGGTATCTGAGGGCGTGGACGTCCCGCGCTTGGCGGTAGGCGTTTATGCGACGTCCGCCTCGACCCCGCTGTTTTTCGCCCAGGCCATCGGCCGCTTCGTGCGCTCTCGCATGCCGGGCGAAACCGCTTCCGTTTTCCTTCCTTCGGTGCCTGTCTTGCTGGGCTTGGCAGAAAATATGGAAAAGTCCCGCGATCACGTGTTGGGTGAGGAAAAGCCGGACAAGGAAGGCTGGGACGATGAACTGCTAGAGCAGGCGAATCAGAAGAAGACCGAACCGGACATGCTGGAGAAGTCTTATGAGTCGCTAGGCGCCGAGGCTGAATTCTCCGGACTGCTCTATAACGGTTCCCAGTTCAACACTGGGGACATGACTACCGATGAAGAAGCCGACTTCCTTGGTATTCCCGGGCTGCTCGATGCGGACCAAGTCAAGGACTTGCTGCGCAAGAAGCAATCCGAGGAAATGGACCGTCGCGAGGCGGAGGAAAAGGCGCGGCGCGCGGCTGAGGCCGAGGAAGCTCACCGTCGCAAGCTTTATGGCATGGACTATGCGCCGGCCTCGCGGAAGAAGGCTGTGGAGGCGGAGTCAAGCGATACCGGGGTCGTCGATGAGCTAGGTCAGCTGCGCAAGGAACTTAACACGGTAGTATCCATCGCCGCCCAGCGCTCCGGACGCCCGCATGGTGCTATCCATACCGAGGTCCGCAAGGCCTGTGGCGGCCCGCCCACCGCGCTGTGCAATGCCGACCAGCTACGCGAGCGCATCGAATACCTGCGCAAGTGGTAGCTCGCAAGTGGTAGCTCGAGTAACTTTGCCGTTGAGGAGCTAGAAATTAAGCCCGCACCGAAATGGTGCGGGCTCTATTTCTCGTGCGGTTGCAGTGATTAGTCGAGGTAATCGCGCAGAACCTGAGAACGAGACGGGTGGCGCAGCTTCGACATGGTCTTGGACTCGATCTGGCGAATGCGCTCGCGGGTAACCCCGTAGACTTGACCGATCTCGTCTAAAGTGCGCGGCATGCCGTCGGTCAGGCCGAAGCGCAGACGAACCACACCAGCTTCTCGCTCGGATAGGGTAGTCAGCACGTCTTGGAGCTGATCTTGCAGCAAGGTAAAGGATACGGCGTCGACCGCAATGACAGCCTCGGAGTCCTCGATGAAGTCGCCCAACTGCGAATCGCCTTCGTCACCGATGGTCTGATCCAAGGAAATGGGCTCGCGGGCGTACTGCTGGATTTCGAGCACCTTTTCCTCGGTGATATCCATCTCCTTTGCCAGCTCTTGCGGGGTGGGCTCGCGGCCCAGGTCCTGCAGAAGCTCGCGCTGGATGCGGCCCAGCTTGTTGATGACTTCCACCATGTGCACCGGGATGCGGATGGTACGGGCCTGGTCTGCCATAGCGCGGGTAATGGCCTGGCGGATCCACCAGGTGGCGTAGGTAGAGAACTTATAGCCCTTGGTGTAGTCGAATTTCTCTACGGCGCGGATGAGACCCAAGTTGCCTTCCTGAATGAGGTCCAAGAAAGCCATGCCGCGGCCGGTGTAGCGCTTAGCCAAGGAAACCACCAGGCGCAGGTTGGCCTCCAGCAGGTGGTTTTTGGCCTTGCGGCCATCGCGGGCGATGCTGCGCAGGTCGCGCTTTTCCATGGGGGAGAGCTTGGCAGCCTTATCGCCTTCGGCGCGGGCTTTTTCCATCTCATCCATGCGGTGCTGCGCGTACAGGCCGGCCTCAATGCGCTTGGCTAGGGAAACCTCCTGCTCGGCGTTGAGGAGGGCCACCTTACCAATCTGCTTGAGGTAGGCGCGTACGGAGTCAGCAGAAGCGGTTAGTTGGGCATCCTTGCGCGCCTGGCGCAGCGCCGCGGATTCTTCCTCATCCCAGACGGAGGAGGAGTCTTCCTCTTCTTCCTCATCGTCTTCGTCCAAGTCCTCTTCGAGGTCATCGTCCTCGAGGTCTTCACCGGCTTCGAAGTCATCATCATCTTCGATATCCGCATTGGTGGGATCGAAGTCGACGTTCTCGTCGCGCTCGTCCTCCTCGAGCTCGTCATCTACCTCCGGCTGTGCCTGCTTCTCGGACTCTGCCGGGGACTCCTGCTTTTTCGCCGCGGATTTCCGGACCGTCTTCTTGGTGGCCTTCTTGGCAGACTTCTTAGTGGTCTTCTTGGCCGACTTTTTAGTGGTCTTCTTGGCTGTTTTCTTAGCGGTCTTTTTCGCCGTCTTCTTAGCCGTCTTTTTCGCAGTTTTCTTTGCCGTCTTCTTGGCGGTCTTCTTTGCAGGAGTAGATGCCTCAGCGGCGTTTTCGCCCTCGCCGAGTGCCTGGTCTGAAGATTCAGTGGCTGCCACGTACGCCCTTTCGACTTGCTTTTTGATTGAAACAGCTCAGTGCGCCCTTGTCGGGCGCTCGTGCATCAATGTGATGTTAACGCGTTGTGGTCTTATGCAGGCCAGACGCGCCCTAGAGCTATTTAACTTAGGATCGACCGCCCAGTATAGAGGATCTTTCCTTTCTGCCGGTGGATAGGGTCACCCACAGGGTGCGCATTTACGGTTTCAAACCGTTTACTGCCGCCATTGCGGCGCCGACAATTCCTGCGCGATTGCGCAGTTGTGCAGGCATAACAGGGGTATCAATGTCAAGGTGGGGTCCCCATTTTTCAAACTTGCGCGAGATTCCACCCCCGATGAGGAAAGCCTGCGGGTTGAACAGCTTTTCATATTCCGCAAGAACCTTGTTGAGACGCTTTGTCCATTGTTTGTATTTGAGGTCTTCGCGGTCCTTTACGGCCGAAGACGCAAGCTTTTCAGCTTCATCGTCGCCCACGATCATGTGTCCCAGTTCAGTATTAGGAAAAAGTTGGCCATCTAAAAAGAAAGCCGAGCCGATGCCGGTGCCGAGCGTTAGGAAGATAACGGAGCCTTGCTTGGCGATGCCCTCTCCGTAGGCAACCTCTGCTAGGCCCGCCGCGTCGGCGTCGTTTAGCACAGCAAAATCTGCATCTAAGTAGTCGGCAAATAGCTCTGTGGTCTTGACCCCAATCCAGTCCTTGGAAATATTCGCAGCGGTCTCGACTTCTTGATTGCGAACCACGGAAGGCAGGGTGATGCCGACGGGACCGTCCCACTGCTTTTCCCGCACGATTTGAGCTACTACCTTGGCGACATCATGCGGCGTAGATGGCTGGGGGGTGGCGATTTTCATACGCTCGCCCACGAACTCGCCGGTGGCAAGGTCCACCTCAGCGCCTTTAATGCCGGAACCGCCGATATCGATGCCAAAGGAATGGCCAGAAAGTGTAGTCATGCCCGACAGTCTAGAAGAAGGCACAATAGTTGGCATGACTGAGCAGATCGATTTTCTCCAATTGCGAGATTTTGCCGTCTCTACTGCCAAGCGCGCAGCCGAATTGATTACCTCGCGGCGCGCAGAACTTGTAGCCGGTGATGGTATCGCGGCGCATACCCAGACCAAGTCCAGCAACGTCGACCCGGTAACGGAAGTCGATACCGCTGCAGAGGATTTCATCGCCACCACCATTCGCACCGCACGTCCAGGGGATGGAATTTTTGGGGAAGAAGGCTCCAATGTGGACTCCACCAGCGGTGTTACCTGGATTGTGGATCCGATTGATGGCACTGTGAATTTCCTCTACGGAGTGCCAGACTTTGCAGTTTCCATCGGTGCGGAATATCAGGGGCGCCTAGTAGCTGGCGCGGTGGTCAACGTGGCACGTGGGCGCACTTATGCAGCCGCGGCCGGACAAGGGGCCACGGTTACCGGTCCAGACGAAAAGCCCCACCTGCTTCGCTGTGGCCAAACATCAGATCCCGCGTTGGCCTTGGTAGCTACCGGCTTCGGCTACGGTTCCCAAAGAAGGGCAGCGCAAGCACAACTGCTTACTAAACTTTTGCTCGAAGTGCGTGATATCCGCCGTATTGGCGCTGCCGCGTTGGACTTGTGCCGCGTGGCTGAGGGCACTGTCGACGCTTACTTTGAGCACGGTATTAATGCCTGGGATTTTGCCGCCGGGGCAATTATTGCCCGCGAGGCAGGTGCGGTGGTGCACCATCCTGGCTTTGATAAAGGTTCCGCTCAAGGTGAGCTCACATGGGCTGCGGGGGCAGATTTGGCCCCCGCCTTTGAAAAGCTTTTAGCAGCACACGGCGCTACGGGCGCGTTGCGGGGGTAAAAGTTTCTCGCGCCGGCGAGCGGTGAGATGACATCTAGCCATTTGTGCTTTACTATGCGCGATCGATAAAACCCATTCCTTAAAGCAACTTGACCATAAGGGGCGTGCATTATGGCCACCGATTATGACGCACCGCGCCGCCGCGCGGAAGATGAACTCGAAACTGATTCCTTAGAAGGACTCAAAGCCGCGGAGAGCGACAACAACGGCATGGATGATGACGGAGAAATTGTCGAAGCCTTCCAGCCGCCATCGGTCGATCTCACCGGTGAGGAACTTAATGTTGAGGTAGTACCTCGTCAGGAAAACGAGTTCACCTGCGCATCTTGTTTCCTTGTGCAGTCCAATAAGCGCTACTCCCACGATGAGGACGGCCAGCCTATCTGTAAGGATTGTGCCTAAAAGGGACACTTGGCAGATACTAAACCCCGCACTCGGCAAAAGTTTTTAAAGCCGAATGCGGGGTTTGTTTTCGCCATCAAAATTACGGTGGCGCTAGGCCATTAAGTCGTTGCGAACTAGTGCTGGTCCGGGACGAAGGCGTGGAGCAAAGCTTCCGGATCCTTTGAGGCGATGAGCCAATAAGGAGTATCGTCCTCAGGATCATTGAGCACCATCATGGCGTGTTCATCCACCCAAGCGTGGGAAACCAGGAACGCTGCGGGATCTAACTGCGGGCCCAGCGCATTGCGTCGCGCAGACTTAGGGACGGTAATAGACCGCGAGACCACATCATTGGGCAGTTGGGCATCTTTGACTGTGAGCCAACGCGTACCATCTGGGTCGCGCTCTACCTTGACAACTGTATTGGACCACGTAATTAGTACCCAGACGGCGATAGCGCCAAGCAATACCGCGGGAATAACAATCCACCACACGGAGCGGTTAAGGCCGGCAGTAGCGGAAGTAAGTGCCACGATGGCGGCTGCGAAAAGCCAAAAGTACCAAGGGACCCACTGGCGTTCGTGGTAGAGCACCTGAGGGGCCTCCGTGCCCTGTGCCGAAGCGGCGCTCGAGGGTGTCGGAGTTGCGGAAGTAGCAGATGAATCAGACACGTCTAGTCAGTCTAGTCCACAGGGGGCGCAGAATGAACCTCCCAAGGCAGGTAGGATTGGCCAAGTGACTGACTCGTTTCCACATTCTCGACCAGAAAGCCCGTTTGGGGACATTAAAGTAAAGCGTTTGGATAAGGAGCTTCCCCTACCGCACCGTGCCCACCGCGGCGATGCAGGTGCGGACCTCTACGCGGCAGAAACGCTGACCCTGCAACCCGGTGAGCGCGCTCTCGTCGGCACGGGGATCGCAATTGCGCTGCCGCTAGGAACAGTCGGTTTGATTCATCCACGTTCCGGCCTCGCCGCTAAGCAGGGGCTGTCCGTTGTCAATACCCCGGGAACTGTGGATGCGGACTACCGCGGGGAGATCAAGGTGTGCCTTATCAACCATGACCGGCATACCCCAATCGAAATCGAGCGCGGTATGCGTATCGCCCAGCTCGTGGTTCAGCGCGTAGAGCTGGTTGGTTTTGCTGAGGTTGAAGAATTGGATGACACCGTCCGCGGAGCCGGCGGCTATGGCTCCACCGGTGTGTAGCTAAAGCGATAGAGACTCCACGAAGCTTTTAGGAAGGACGAAAACCATGGGAATTTGGCCCTTTGGAAAGAAGAACAAAGAAGAAAAGAAGACCCAGGACATGCCTGCGGCAGATAACGAAGAGCCGTCAGCCCCAAAGTCTGCTGGCAAGGAAGCACAGGACTCTTATGCTCCGGTAGAAGATACCGCAGCAGATGCAGCGGCGGCCTCTGGTAATCAGCCTCGAGAATTCGCCCATGATGCCATTAACGGCCAGACTGGCCCCTTCGATGGCGATTCCGTAGATATTGAGACCTTTGACTTCAGCGATTTTTCCATTGGCGTATTGGATCTGGGCTCCCTGCGCATTCCACTTCCTAAGGAATCCCAGGTGCAGGTGGAAATGGGCGAGCAAGGCCCACGGATGCTGCACATCGTGACCAAGGTAGGACGAATTACTCCGGTAGCCTTCGCCGCTCCACGTAAGCCAGGTCAGTGGGCAGAATCCGTGGAGGAAATCAAGGAAGGCATGAGCCGCGATGGGCTTAATGTTGCTACCGAACCGGGCCCTTGGGGCGCTGAGGTCGTAGGCAAAAATGACAACGGTCAGGTACGTGTCATTGGGGCTGATGGTCCTCGCTGGATGCTGCGCATGACCCTAGCAGCACCGTCTGGTATGGAAGCTGAACTAGCAGAACTGGCCCGTGAGGTAGCTGCGCGTACCTTCGTCTACCGCGGCGAAGATCCCATCTTGGCGGGAAATGCGTTGCCGGTCATCATGCCCGAGCAACTCGTGGAGCAAGTAAAGAAGGCCATGGACCAGCGTCAGCAGGAACAGCAGGCAGCTGCTAATGCCCAAAACCACCCCGAAAACAATGTGGGCGGCCCAGACCCTGCCGCAGAAGCAGAGACGGAACAACACCTGCGCGATTTGGGCGGCACCCCACAGGAGGGTGAGAATGGATCGTCCCCGCGGAATCCCGATGAGGGCTCTGCACCTGATAATCAGAACTAAACAAAGCAGTAAACCACGTGACACACTCTTCCTCGCCGCAATCCTTGCCGGACGCTAAGACTCTTGAGTCTGATGAGGCTCAGTCTGAACCGACTTTGTTAGAACAGATGGGTGGCTTTTCCGGACTCGTTTCGGCCACCTTGCCGGTAATTGTGCTGATTCCTGTCAATAATTTCTTCGGGCTGGGGCCAGCCTTGGCAGCTGCGCTAGGCGTGGCCGTCATCATCGCTATCTGGCGGGTGGTCCGTAAAGAGACCCTGCAGCCGGCCATATCGGGTCTACTGGGAGTGGCTCTGTGTGCAGCCATTGCTTGGTTTACCGGTGATGCAAAGGGCTATTTCTTGTACGGCATCTGGATGTCGTTGGCGCTGTGCATTGCCGCGGTATTATCAATCCTTTTCCGGTGGCCTGCAGTGGGCGTTATCTGGAAGGGGATTAACGGCGAGGAAATGCTGTGGCAAAAGATCCCACAGGCGCGCCGGGCTTATGCCATAGCTACCGGCGGATGGGCGGTAATTTTTCTCGCTCGCTTTGTAGTTCAGCGCGCCATCTATGATGCCGATGCAACCACAGCTTTGGGCGTGACCAGGATCTTGATGGGGTGGCCATTGACCCTTCTGATCACTGCGCTCACCGTGTGGATGGTGCGCCGCGCGGATGCTGCCGTTGAAGCGGCCACGCCAGCAAGAGAGGGTACCCACGCAGAACCACAACAGGAGTCTGAGGCAGAAAATGACTGAATCTACGATTAGTCGTGGCGATATTCTTGAGGTCACCATCGACCGCATGGCGCACGGTGGCGAAGGCATCGGCCAGGCCCCCGATGGGCGCGTAGTTTTCGTTCCGCGCGCATTTCCAGGCGATGTCGTTAAGGCTAAGGCTGGCCGCGTAAAAAAGTCGTTTATTAAGGCGGACCTAGAAGGCGTAATTGCCCCGGGACCTGTGCGCGTACCATCATCGTGCCCAGCTGCCGCACAAGGAGCAGGTTGCTGCGATTTTGCAGAGCTAGATCCAGCCGCCGAAACCGGCATCAAGGCAGCGATCTTATCGGAGCAATTGCGCCGCACAGGTGTAGTAACCGGTGAGGGGCTGGAAATTGAACAAAACACCCTTGAACCGGTGAGGGGATGGCGCACTCGGGTGCGGTGGGGCGTCGACCAGCAAGGGCGAGCTGGAACCCGTGAGCGTCGCTCAAATGAGCTCATAACAGGGGCCGCCTGCACGCAGCTAGCACCGGGGTTGGCTGAAGGCCTTGTCGGAGAAGGTGCTCGTCGCTTTACCCCAGGCGCAGAGGTCATTGCCGTTTTCGATGGTGAGGGAAATCGCCACGTAGTAGAAACCCGCAAAGCCCCGCGCGGTCGCCGCGTGGAAACTATCCGCGAGGTGGTTGAAGGAAACGGCAAGGTGCAAGAATACGTAGGCGGGCGGGAGTTTAGGTTTCCCGCCACCGCCTTTTGGCAGGCGCATAGGAACGCGCCGGCGGTGTATACCCAGCTGGTAGCGGACTGGCTCGGCGGCCGCGACTACCAGGAGCACACAGCTTGGGATCTCTACGGTGGCGTGGGCCTTTTTGTTCCGGCACTGGCCACTGCGGTGCATGGCAAGGTCATTTCCGTGGATTATTCGCCAGCAGCAACCGCGGGAGAGCAGCCGGGCCTTGCGGAATTTGATGTGGAAGTAAAGTCCGCGAAGGTGGAGCAAGTCGCTGAGCAACTTCCTAAGCCTGGCGCTGTAGTCCTAGATCCCCCACGCACTGGCGCGGGAGAGGACGTGATCCGCTCCGTGGCTGCTGCCGCACCCCAGGCAGTCATTCACGTGGGATGTGACCCTGCCACCTTCGCCCGCGATTTGGGATACTGGGATCGGTTCGGATACGAAATCGAAAAGATGGCGCTAATCAACGCATTTCCCGGAACACACCATTTCGAAACGATTGCGCTCATTACGCCCGCCTAGTGTGCCGCATGGGCGCCCGGCTGTAGCTGGGGGCGAAGCCGCGCTGTCCCAGAACTACGACCGATATAATAATTACCAACCGGCGCGGGTACGGTAGAAAAGAAGAACTAAGCACAGAAGGAGTTGAAGGCCGCTCCATGACTATCTTGGATACCATTAACTCGCCGCAGAACCTCAAGGCACTGTCTGCAGACAAGCTTGAGGAGCTTGCGGCAGAGATTCGGCAGCGCCTCATTGAAAAAGTGTCCGTCACGGGCGGACATTTGGGGCCCAATTTGGGAGTGGTGGAGCTAACCATCGCGTTGCATCGCGTATTTGATTCTCCGCGCGAGCCCATCATTTTTGACACCTCGCACCAGTCCTACGTGCATAAGATGCTGACTGGCCGCACGGATCAGTTCGATACGTTGCGGCAAAAGGACGGCCTTTCCGGCTATACGGACCGCGGCGAGTCCGAGCATGACTGGACCGAATCCTCCCACGCTTCGGCGTCGCTGTCGACGGTGGACGGCTTGTCTAAGGCTTTAAAGATTCGCGGCGATGGTCACCGCAATGTCATTGGTGTGGTCGGCGATGGTGCTCTCACCGGCGGCATGTGCTGGGAAGCGCTGAATAATATTTCCGAGGACAAGGACCGCAATGCGGTCATCGTAGTCAACGACAACGGTCGCAGTTATTCGCCCACCATCGGAGGTATCTCTGAAAATCTCGGTCGCATCCGCTCACAGCATGGCTACGACGAGCTGATGGAGCAGGGCAAGCGCCGCCTGAAGCAAATGGGTTGGGTCGGTGAGCGAGCCTTTGATGCTCTCCATGCTATGAAGGAGGGAGTCAAGTCCACGGTCTTGCCCACCGAGATGTTCCCGGAACTGGGCATGAAATATATCGGACCCATCAACGGTCATGATATCGAGAGCTTGGTCCACGCCCTGACTTATGCCCGCGATTATGAGGGGCCCATCATCGTGCATGTGGTTACTGAGAAGGGACACGGCTTTGCCCCGGCCGTCAATGAGCCAAAGGATCAGATGCACTCCACCGGTGCTATCGATCCGGTCACCGGTGTGGCTAAGGGCACCAAGCAGCCTGGCTGGACGGCGGCCTTTTCGGAAGAGCTTTTGGCCGCTGCCGAAAAGCGCGAAGATATTGTAGCCATTACCGCTGCTATGGCAGGTCCTACTGGGCTTTCGCCGTTCCAAGAGCGCTTCCCAGAGCGTTTCTTTGATGTAGGCATCGCTGAGCAGCACGCCATGACCTCTGCTTCTGGTTTGGCGCTTGGAGGCATGCATCCCGTCGTGGCAGTGTATTCCACCTTTTTAAATCGCGCCGTGGATCAGGTCATTATGGATATTGCGCTGCTGAAGCTGCCAGTAACCATCGTGCTCGACCGATCCGGGGTTACCGGTTCCGATGGAGCATCGCACAACGGCGTGTGGGATATGGCTCTCATGAGCATCGTACCGGGCATGCATATTGCTGCCCCGCGCGATGGTGCGCGCCTGCGCGAGCTCTTCCGCGAGTCACTAGAGATCGACTCCGGCCCGTCTGTAGTCCGTTTCCCCAAGGGTAATCTGCTACCGGATATGGAAGCAGTGGATACCTTGGGCGATGGCGTAGACATCCTCCACTACGGCGAGGCCGATGCTGGTGAGGACACCCCTGAGGTGCTTATTATCTCCATCGGTGCGATGTCCGCACGCAGCATCGAGGCAGCAAAGCTGCTGGGAGAGCAGGGTATTAACGTCACCGTTATCGACCCGCGCTGGGTTGCACCGGTAGCAAGTTCCGTTGTGGCCCTCGCCGCCGACCACGATCTGGTGGTTACGGCAGAAGATGGCTTGATTCGCGGCGGCATTGGCTCCATGATTTCGGAGGCCCTCGGTGCAGCTGAAGTAGATACGCCCGTGCGCCGGCTCGGCGTACCGGGGTACTTCCCCAAGCACGGTTCCCGTGGCGAGGTGCTGGAGGAGTTCGGTCTGACTCCGGAGCTCATGGCGGCGTCGATTAGCGAGTGGCTGGAAAACCTCACCGCAGATGCCAATGCGCTAGGAGAAGAAAACTAAACCTAGCGGGGATAAGCAGTGTTAGAAAAGTCCGTCTACGATGCGTGGGGTGGTCATTTCTATTTGCCATTCGCGCGAGCCTTCTGCCCGTAAGAAGGTGGCGACGTCGTCTGGCTGGCGGATGGTGCCGGCAACAGAATCAGGCCCGCGGTGGCGCTTATTGGCTTGCATGCCCACCTTCGCCCACACTGCGGCACGGAGGGCGGCCGGGCGGATAAGAAGCTCGGAAGGCATACCTAAATCAGTGGCGAGATCCGCGATGTCCGCGCGAATGGTCTGGTATATCTCCCACAGGTCTGGGTAGTCCTTTGCCCAGATGGTTTTGGAGGGAACTGGTTGCGGAGCGCGGTGGATACGAGGCCGCTGCTGCGGGGGAACAGCGCGTGCTTGATTAAGTACCGCCATCCAGCGGGCGGTAGCTCCCCTTTGTCGGCGCGGAAACCCCTTGATGCGGGCAAGTTCGCCGCCGGTGGTGGGAAGGGCGCGCGCAATTTCTACCAGCGTCTTATTTGCTAGTACTCGGCCGGGTGCAGTATCGGTGCGCCGTGCGATAGCGTCACGCTTGAGCCACAGTGCCCGAGCGGCGGCGAGCTGGCTGCCGCTGCGGAGGCTGGAAGTTCCTTTCAGATCCCGCCATGTTTGCGGTTGGGGAGCAGTGTCACCGGCATGTTCTTGGACTATGGCGGAAAACTCTTCCAGTGCCCAGTCCATTTTGTCTTGTTCGGCCAAGATATCGCGCAGAGATTCGGCCAGCTCGAGAAGCAGCTCTACATCTAGTGCGGCATACGCCTTGAGCTCCTCGCTAAGCTGCGGGGTTGACCAATCAGCGTCGCCGTAGCCCTTTTCCAATTCGACGTCGAAAAGCTCCGCGACCATAGTGGCCAGATTGGGGCGTTCAAAGCCAGCGAGCCGCGCCGCTAGCTCGGTATCAAAGACGGAGGCAGGGAATAGTCCGAGCCACCCGAGGCAAGGCAAATCCGAATGAGCGGCATGAATTATCCATTCCGTCCCGTTGAGCACTGGGGCAAGGGCGGATGTGAGCTCTTCCCGGTGGCCTTCCGGGGCAAAGAGCATTGTGCCCGCGCCGCGCCGGCGAATCTGCACCACGAAGGCGCGGTCATCGTAGCGATAACCGGAGGCGCGTTCAGTGTCAATAGCAAACGGGCCCGTACCTGCGGCTAGGCGGGCCGCGGCAGCGGTGAATTCCTCCGGGGTGGCAAGGGTTGGTGGAATGCCCTCTAGCGGCCGGCTGCGCAATTCTGGCATTCTAGCGGCCGAGCTCGGTAACGCCTTCTGGGGGGAGGCCGGCAACGTTGGCTAATACCTTTGCAAAAGCCTGTACGTGTGGTGCCAGATCGAGTCCTTCGGCGGTCCACGAAGCACGCATTTCGATTTGGTACGCGCGTGGTGGGCCGCCAATCTCGCCAAAACGCACGGACGCGGTGGAGGTGACGGTGCCGCCCAAGTTGGTGTGGCCAGCGCCTTCCTCTTCTAGGCCTTCATTGAGCCATTGCCAGGCCACATCGGGCAAGAGCGGATCGCCTGCTACGGCATCGTCCATATCGGCCTGAATATAAGCCACCAAGCGCATAGCACCTTCCCAGGCTTCCTCAGCGCCCGGATCATGGAGCAAGATGAGGCGGCCAAAGGCATCGCCTTCTGTATCAGTGGGCACGATGTCAGGGCTGTCTTCGCTTCCCACCTCAAGGCCGATCGCGTGGCTAAACGGCGCAAGCCGTTGCGGTGGGCGAATGGAGCCGAGGGTTATCTCGGGGCGCAGGTCGGCCGCGTGCATGGACTCCACTGCTTGGGTGAAAGCGGCGGGGGTGGCTGGCTCGTGGCTGTCCGCCTGCCCGTGCAAAGGGGTAGGGGTGGAAGCCTCGGCGCTGCGTGGGGTGGTCGATTCGGAATTGCTCACGACGTTCAAG
>OCJN01000129.1_pt1 | contig 31849 bp, 34 predicted proteins | sample 1480731 | NCBI WGS metagenome assembly OCJN01 (sample SAMN05301479, study PRJEB22388) | human skin metagenome | isolation source: Infant 1 DOL 23 skin | host: Homo sapiens | place: USA: Pittsburgh, Magee-Womens Hospital of UPMC | collected 2013/2014 | reverse complement strand
CTCATCTCTAGTATAACAAAAAAGCCATCAATTTGATGACTTTTTCAGTAGGCTCTTTTATTCTAGCTGTTCTTTTTAAAATAAATCATTTAGTTTATCTGCTAAATCTCGTTGCTTACTAGGATATAAGTGGGAGTATGTGTCAATAGTTGTAGTTATTGATGCGTGACCTAATCTTTCTTTGACAACTAGATAATCTTCACCTTGATTTATTAAGAGAGATGCGTGCGAATGTCTAAAATCATGTATTCTTATTTTTTTCAAACTATTATCTCTGGCAAGGATTTTTTTGTATTGTTTTTCAATTGAATTTTTTGTAAGACTAATTGGGCTGTTCTGAAATATTTGAAGCTCTTCGGTGTTATTTGTAAATACTTTTAATTTTTGTTTCTGTTCTGTTTTCCATTCTTCTAATGTCTTTATTAGTTTGTTATGAATAATGATTCTTCTAGTACCAGCTTTTGTCTTTGTACTACTAATATGTTCCTCACCATTATTAACGTATACTGACTTAATTACATGAATTGTACTTGTGGGAAATTCTATGTCCCTCCACGTAAGTGCAAGTGCTTCTCCTAGTCTCAGTCCAGTGAAGAATATACTGTAAAAAGTAGTTCAACATTATATTCATCTTTCTCAAATAGAGAAAGGAAATGCTTAAATTCTTTCACAGTCCAAAAATTCATTTTTCTTTTTTCTATTGGTAGTTTTTTAAGTAGTCTAACAGGATTATCGTTATAATACCCTTTTCTTAATCCTACATCTAATATTTTTTTCAATAAAATCATTATTTTATTGATTGTGTTCGGATTCAAATACTTATCAGAGTTTTTGGCATTTTTTTCTCTTAAATCTTCTCGAAATTGATAGATATCTTCATAAGTGAGTTTTGAAACATCATAAACTTTTGAGAAGTAATCTTTTATATGCTTGTTGTAGTTATTTTCTTGTGTATCGATATAACTCTTTTTTCTATTATTTGTTTTATCTTCTTCTTTTAATAGCTTATAAAGAATATCTATTGTTACTTTTGAACCAAAGCTTTTTTCCTTTAGTTCTACACTTCTTAAATACTGTTCAGCTTCCAGAGCTTCCCTTTTCGTTTTAAAGCCTTTTCTAACTATTCTACGTTGTTTAAGCGTGACAGCATTAATACCATTCGAAACATCGACAATCCAAGAACCATCTTTATTTTTACGAATAGCCATATTCTATGCTTCTTTCTGCAGTTCCAGTCCTAGAAGTTCTTCTGCAATAGTTGCTGGAATAGTACCGATTCGTTTATTGTTATAGATAGAAAAGCCACGATTGACTAGTAGTACTTTCCCAGTATGTATAATTTTTCTTGCGGTACCAGGGCTGAATCCAAGTTCAATCAAATCATCTTTTGTTACGGTTTTAATCATTGGTTCTCCTTTGATAATTTTATAAATTTACTCCCCTAGCCATTGAATTATTTTTGCTTATTATTTACCAAATGAATAGCATCAGCCTTATAATACATCGTTTTGCTAATCATTGAAGCTCGAAGATTTTCAAATGTAACAGGTACTTCATCCATTGCTTGAATATAATCATTATCAACTAATGGTTCAGGATTGTCAACGGATACTTGTGTTGATTTCTTCTTAAATGGTCCATCTTTGATAGTAATATTATATTTCCAACCAACAATCTTTTGGGTATTAAATCGTCTTTCGCTTCCATCACTATTTTTGATAATCTCGCCATTTTCATCGGCTCCGACTTCTGTTTCAAATTTTGGAAGTACCTCATCCAATTCAAATTTCGTTCCGATGTTATCGAAATTCCAGTCATTTTGTGATAGCATTTTTGCCATGTTTAATTTCTCCTTTTTATGTTATCCTTAATTTTTGGTATTAAATCTTCTCTTTTGAAGAATATTACCCTTTCTATGAGTTGACTTGCTAACTCTGGAGGAAACTCCAAAGCTTCTAATTTTTCAAAGTTCTCTTTCTCTTGTTCAAATAGTAATCCATTTTCATAGAGAAACTTATATGCTCTTAGAATGGCTCCAGAACCTTTAAAGACAAACCAATCTAACTTTTTTTCTAGTTCTGTCTTTGTTTTTGAAATAGTAATAGTAACTGGAGTTGACGAACCTAAGAATTTTTCCCAAGACCTTAGAGGCTTTGAAAATTGACTATCAGTATAAAACTTCACTTTATCCTTTAGATATCCCTTTGTAAAGTTTAGAAGGTCTATTTCGCCCTTAAGCCATTCTTGAATGAAGTAGTGGGCTCTCTCTTTCCTAAGTTCTAACTCCGTTCTTATCCAATTTTCAATAAATCTCTTGCTGACACCGAGCTTAGATGCTCGTTCTAAGCGTTTATCATATATTCTAAGTCTTTCATCATCATCATTAGGTTTTCTTAAATATAAGGTTTGTCCCGTTTTCTCATCTCCGTACGTAATGTAGTAGTTACTCTTACCATATAGGAAGCGGTTTTTTCTACAAATTTTAGAAAGTTGATTTGGAGTGAAGTAAGGAATTTCAATAAAATCGTCTATTGCGATATCAATTCTTCTTACTGAAAATGACTTATAATTGGAATATAGATTATCCAAGAAGTGACGTTCAGAAAGTCCCTTTGGGGTTAAAACCATATCTCGATAGAATTCTAATGCTTGTCCTGACATGACAAGCATGAAAGAATTTTCTTCATCACCATAGTAGATACGAATATTACCATAGTTTATCTGAGAGTCATATTCATAGTATTTAAGACTGCCCTTATCTATAATAAATAGCTCTGTATCAAGAAGTAAGATATCTTCAACTATCTCTTCCAGTGAAAAGTCGAATGTATTAAACTGGATCTGAATCCAGTCAAAAACAGAACGTAAATTCTCGTTTTTTGCCATAAATTTTGACTCAACTTTTTGCCTAATTTCACCACCTTAAAAACCGTGAAAAACCTTGATAATAATGCATTCTTTCGATAATACACCTGACTTGCAGAGGGTGGTGTTACTACACACCCTCACCAACCTTGAAAAAGCTCTTTGTTGTTCGTCTGCGCTTACAATTTGTTACGGTCTGCGGTAACATACTCGCTGACCGTAACAAACCTACTTGCCGAACTTCCTTCGAGCTTTTTCCCAAGCACCAAATGGAAGTAGTTCAAGTGTAGAGAGAATTTCTTCTTGCTCTTTTTCCAATCGTTGGAATTTTATTTGCAGTTTTTTATTACTAGAATACAAATTCTTAAAATTATCATTCAAGGTAATAAAATCTTCTTTAAGGGTTTCGAGTTGCTGAGTAAGGGTGTTTTCCTTATGTTTATGAATATCTCCATAAGTTTCCCTTATAGCATCTTTTAATGACATCTCGTTTTTCAAATAAGCAATCGTCCTGAAATCCTCAACATCATCGTCAGTGAAGTTATAAAAACTTACAAACTGCCTACTATTCCTTGCTTGAACTTTTTTAAACTCATGACCACTAATGTCCTTTATCAAGGTTATCCATTTTTTAGCAGTACTGACAGAGTTTAAACCGTCAACCGAGGAAACAAGTTTATTTATATCCATATTCCCCCGTTCTAACGAAAGTGTGGTATAATGGTTTTATAGAAATTTTGTTTAGTCTTTGATTTTGTCGTGATTATCAAAGACTTTTTAATACAATCATAGGCATTTACCTCCGATAAAATTTTTATTATTTAGAAATGTCGGTTTATCCGACATATTTATAATACACTCGTTTTTAGAAATTGTCAAGAAAAATGTCGCAATATTCGACATTTTAAATTAATTAGGAGAAAATATGAGCATTTTTGGAGATAATATAAAGAGATTAAGAAAGAATAAGGGGCTGAAACAACAAGAAATAGCCGAATTACTGGGTGTAAAACGAAATACATATAGTGACTGGGAAAATGGAAAGACGGAACCCAAACTGGAAAACGTTGTTAAACTAGCTCAAATTTTTAATACGACTACTGATGAGTTGTTAGGACAAACAATATATTCAAAAGTAAAATTAGTTAGATTTTTGGATGACTATGATGTAAGTGATATAAGAAATTGGTCGAAAGAAGAGAGAGATAGTTTTAAATTTGCCATTTTATTTGAAATAATGCAAAGAAATGATAAAATTGGTTTGCTAAACTTAAAAAATAATTTAATTGTAGAGCATAACTTAGATAAAATTGAACGAGAAGTAATTAACACTATTTTTAAAGAAGTGCAATTGGAGTTTCAAGATTTTCCAAATTAATATACAATTTAATTAAAATCTTTGATGAAGTTCAAGCTAGCTATAAATATGTAGAAAATAGTTTATAGGATACTGTAACTAAAAAATGGCCTTATCAAGAAGATAAGGCTATTTTTCTTTTACTCAACTTAATAGTTCACTAGAATTTAGTATCACTTATAAGAGTGTTTTAAAGTTGTATAGTACTCCAATTCATCATTGATTCTCATCACATAAAAAATGACAATCTGAAGTAACTCTAAATAATTTTGTAAATGTTCTTCTTCTTTTTTATATCCAAATTTACCATGAGAAAATTTATTTCTTATCTTTAAGCCGTTACCATATTTTTTATCATCCAAAATATAAGATAAATAATTACTTTCATATTCAGAAAAAAGATTATCTGAATATTCACAATACCCTTTCTTACAAAGGTCTTCTGCAATATCTAGTATCAATTTATCTTTATAGTATAGGCAATAAGTACCTGACTTCCATAATTTATTCAAAATGTTAATTTCTTGGAAATTTGTAAATTTTATTACATCATTTGATAGTTTTAAAATGTTCTTTTCTATTAGAATTTTTATTTGTTCTACCTGATAATCAGCAAAATCTGTAATCTTTATACCATCTATTATATGTTTAAAGAAGGTTTTGTTGTCATTTTTTGATGAAATGAAGCCAAGTAGACTCTGTTCAGAAAAAAGCGCAGAGAACAATACAGAATTATCAGGAGTGTTGTTCAATTTGATAAATTTTTTCTCATTGAATGATTTTAATGAAGCATAAGAGGAGGCTTTAGATTTAATCTCTAATAAATCTTGGTTGATTTCCCCATTTCTAACAAATAGTTCGTATTGGTCTAAGATACTATCCATTTCACAAATTATCGATTTTCCTCTTTCGTAATAAGAAGATTCTTTATTGGAAGCATGGAAATGAAAACCTTTTATATCTAACTCTGTTTCAAGGTAAATATTGAAATACCATTCTATTATCTCTTCGACATCAATTTCATTTTGTTTTAAGTAATCAAAATATGCCTGAAATAACAAATTGTGACAAAGTTTTAATTGAGGAAAATAAGAATCATAATGAGCATTTGATTTGTGAGAAAAGTAACGAGTGAAACTGAATGTTTCTTCATTCGCAACTAGCCAAGGCAATCCCGATTCATGATTAAAGAAGCCAAGTAAATAAATATAATTATTTAGTAATGTCGGAAAATCATGATGTTCATCTAGTATAATTTTATTTAAAAGAATACCATTCTTAATAGGCTCATATAATTTATCAGAATCTAAAGACTTGATACCAACTGATATAGAGTATTGGAACCCTTCATTAGTTTCAAAATGTTTTTCCCAAAATTTATCACTTTTTCTTTTAGCTAAAAGCTTAATCTCATCATCAAACTCATATTTGCTTAATTTTTTATACTCAACAATTGATTGTAAATAGTTGGGGTTAATACTATCTGTCTGACAATATTCTCTTGCTAGATTATTTATCTCTTCATTTGTGATACCTAATTTAATGTATAAACCATTAGAATCTGTGAATTTTCCTGATTGATGATTCAAGAAAAATTCTATATTTCTGGACAGAGAGAGAAAATTTTCTTTGATAACTTGCGGAAATAGGTCAATCAGTTTTGTAACATTTTTAAGATTTACTGTCTGGATATTATATTTTTTAATGTATGATTCAAACTGACTAACATCATCTTTATTAATTTTTCCTAAGAATAGTACTAACTCCCAGAATATGTCTTTATAAAAAATATCAATGCTATCATAGTCTATTTCAAAAATGGTAATTGGGAAATTCTTGGATATATCGTTATGAAATTTTGAAATTAGATGTTTGAATTTAGAAAATTCATTTTCTTTTTTAATTAATTTCAGGATTAAATAGGTTTCTATTAAATTATTAATTTCAGTTGAAGGTCTATAAGCTTCAATGTAGTTCAGAGCTATATCGTATTGATATGGCTCTATTACATTGTTAGAAGTGTGAAATCTTTGGTTTGACATATACGTGGCATTCCTTTCTATTAATTAGGTCTTTATACCATCGACGATTTTTGTTAAATCATAATTTCCCATATCCGCTTTAGTATTATAATGATGAGCTTGTAGGATATAGTTACTTAATGTTAGTATACCATTAAATTATTTATTTATAAGATATTTTTAGTGTCAGAGAACATCAAATTGAGACTTCTCTTCGGTTACCAAAAAGTTACTAAAATTTGAAAAATTGCTCTATTTTGTGAAAACTAAAGACTTTAAAACCTTATTAAATCAAGGTTTTAAGTTGAAAAAATGTAGGAATTGAACTCAAAATTCCTTTCTTCAAAAAAGTATTTTTGATATACTATATTTAATTAGAATACAAAAAATTTTGGAGAGAAGGAGATACAAAAGGGTGGACAAACAAACCATTTTTTACTGCTATAGAATGACTCATGATTATGGTATCAATCCTTGTGTTTTTACAGAAAATTATGATACAACTCCCCATTTACTTACTGAAGGAGGGTGTATGCTTCAGTTAAGAAGGAATATCAAAAAGAACTGGGCTGATAAAATAAACTCGAAGTCTGTAGATGCTTACATAATGGCTGTAGCAGGGCATTCAAACGATGGAAAACAATGGAGAGATGAGCAAGGAATGTTTATCACTCCAAAATATAATCATCTAATTTTTGTTGCTAAAATTAGTGAAATTTTAACAATGAAAGAATATTTACTATCTCCAAAATCTAATAATAGAAGAGATGCTTATACTTATCAATGGCTGATTGAAAAGAATGGATTAAACCAATCTAGTTTTATGAATGAAGTAGTGATTCTTGCAGACCGTTTTAATTATTTTGGTAAGTCTCCACTTAAAATTCCTAAAGAAATTTTAGATTTTTTTCCGATGGGAGAGCGAGCAAGAATTAATGGGAAACCATTCCCAAGATGGAATGCAAAAAATGGATTTTATAATTCGGAAGAGAGATTTACTGATGTATTAGAATTAATGGAATTTGCTGAGACTATTCTTGGTTCACAAAACAAAGTAATGAATTTGCCTTATCACCCATTCTTTATACGAGGAAAAGAATTTTGAAAATAATTTTATCAAGAAAAGGATTTGATTCATCTAACGGTGGTATCCCGAGTCCTATACTACCTGATGGAACCCTACTTTCGTTACCAATACCTGCTAAATTTGATACTATATCTTTTGACGATTTAAACTATAATGGAGTATTATTTTCAGATATATTAAAACAATTAAAAGGGAAGGAAGATAAAACAAATCATTTTAATTGTCATCTTGACCCGGACATAAGAGAAAATATTAGGAATAATTCTGTCTCTAATTGGAAGCCAGCATTTGGCCAAATTAAAAGTTCTCAGGGAATATTACGAAATCATAATGTTTCTATCGGTGACCTTTTTCTATTTTTTGGATGGTTTAGACAAGCTGAAGGGGATATTTACAATGGAACATTGTGTTTTAAGAAAGATGCACCTGATTTAAATATCATTTATGGTTATTTGCAAATTGGTGACATGACGAATGATAAAGAATGTTTGCAGAATATGTACCCATTTCATCCTCATTCTTGCGACCATATGAGTAATTTGCAATCAAATATACTTTATATCCCAAGTGAAAACTTATCATTTTTACCTCAAGAAAAAGGATATGGAACTTTTAATTTTCATGATGACAGAGTATTAACAATGAATGGTAAATCAAGAAGTGTATGGAAAGAGATACCAGCGCTTATGCCTGAAAATATAAATGGGAATCATAAAAATTCTGCCAAAGATTGTGGTTTAAAATATTCTGGTATATGGCAAGAAAAAGTTTTGTTAGAAAATGAATTATCAAATTCTTGGGCTAAAGAGTTATTTATGTTAAAATAATAAAAAACACTTACTCTAAAAATGTACTGACCCCAAAAAGTTAGACAATTAATTTATCCGAAGGATTTAGTTCTGTATTGCACAAGACTGAGTCCTTTTGCTATCTTTATAAGTTTTACATGATTTACTTGTGGTTTATCCTCATAATTTCCATAATGGCTATCGGTATTTTATCCCTTGGAGTAGTATCTGGTATGGGAGGAAAACTTACGTTTGGTTTCTTTGTTTTATCTTTTTTAGGTGTAGTTCTATTTAGTGTCTATATTTTTAGTATTCTAAAAGAGATAAAGGAATTAAAGCAAATAAAAGGTAAGTGAATAGATAGACGTAATCTAATTTGAATTGTCTTTATCTGGGCTATACATCCGTATCTTGAACAGGTTACTAAAAAGTTACTAAAATTTGAAAAATGAGTCTATTTTGAAAGATTCAAAAGTCCTAAAACCCTATTAAATCAAGGATATAAGATTAAAAAAGTGTATTCATAGAACTCAAAATCCAGTGTCCGCAAGGACGTGCCGGTTCGACCCCGGCCGCCGGTATAGTAATAAAGACAAGGTTTTCGAGCCTTGTCTTTTTATGTCTAACCTATATTTAATTACCATTTTATACCAATTTCTTTTTTTCTTCATCTATCTGATAAAGGTATTTTGTTTGAAAGTTATATAATGAAGTTAGACAACCATAATTCTTAAAAGTTAGATGCTTAAACTGGTTAATAACTTATTTAACAGTTACAAAGGGACTTTTTTGTCAAATGAAAGCCTAATTAAGCCTAAGAAAACACCTCTGTGTTATACTTGTTTTTAACCACAGACACAAGAAAGCCACAGATATGCGAATAAATTGTATTATAAAAGCAAAATATTTGATAATCGAAAGCAATCATCTAATCGAGGAAGAAAGAAGGGAAGTCTAATATAGAAGTTGTTACTCTTGTCGGGAGAACTCCCCCACTATCATAACTAAAAGTTTTCGCCTGATAAGTTAGTCAAGGTTAAGAGAGTTAACGTTGGAATTTCAACTGTGAAATATTATTATATTTTTGGAGCTTCTGTTGAAATAGACTTTGCTTTTTCTTCTAGTATTGTTGCTTCCTTACCATATATAGTTTCTGGAGTTAAATTGAGAATCTTAAGTTGATTTTTAATCAATTCTACACTAGATGGAGAAATCTTTAGAGCAACACCCATTTTTTCTCCATCATCTGCGGTAAAATTAATCCACTCAACACCTCTATGGTATCTAGCTTCGTGCAGAGTAAATACTCCTGATTGTCTTGATATCCTTTGTGACTTCAAATCATAATCACTTTTTACAGCAAAGGGAATTGTAACAAACGGAGTGTCATTCAGATCTGAAAAACAGTAATCAAATAGTTCATCATCAGCTTCATCTATACAGTATACCTCACTTACCGTGCGATTCCCTTCTTTATATTTCATTGCTGAATTCTCATTTAATCTTGTGGGATTTAAGATATAGACAACTGGAAATTCATCTTCGTTAGTGTACTCAAAGCCATCTACCGCGAAGTACAAAGCTATCAGAGGATCAGTAGACCAATCTAATGCTGGCGTCGGCATTCCATAATGTTGAGCAAGAAAAGTATAATGAAACAGATTAAGCCTGTCATCTAGAATTGTTTCTCTCAATTCATCTCTATACTGTTTTAAAGCCACGTTGAAATCCATAAAATTTTTGTATTTTATTGGATGTATAGAGCCATCATCTGGCATATCTAAAACTTCCTTTCTAAAAAGACTCGGCCGTAGTTTCCAGTCTTGGCTTCTATGCCCCCTATACCAAAGTTCGTGAGGGTTATTCCTTGCATAATCAAAAATGAGTGTTAGGAATTCCTCCACACTAGTAATTTCCTCAGAGTTGTAATAAATCGGCATAATAATATACTCCTTCATATTAATTTGATTTTTTAATATTATATCATAAATAATTAAGAGTTTACAGCTAATTTAGGCATAAGAAAACACCTTTGTGTTATACTTGTTGTTCAACTACAAACATAAGAAAGGCATAGAGAAGGTGCTCCTCTAATTGGAAAAGAGAACTAATGAAAATCACGATAGGTTCATTCGTAGATGGTTACCTAAAGGAACTAAGAATTATCCTGAAAAATACTTGAGCTACAAGTTTTCTAGAGAATTTCTCTTGCTGGCTAACTTGAATTTGAAATTTAGTAAAGTTATTTTGTTTTTATTGTTTCTTAAAAATGGTATAATTAACTTTATTAATTCTTAGCTTAGATTTGGAGATAAGGTGAAAGCAATAGAACTATTTGCTGGTGCTGGTGGTTTAGCACTAGGTATCGAAAAAGCTGGATTTGAAACTATTGGTTTAGTTGAGTTTGATGAATCTGCCTCAAAAACATTGAAATTTAATCGTCCAGAGTGGAATGTTGTTCATGATGATATTGCTAATATTTCAAAACTCGACCTTGAGGATCATTTTTCAATCGCTAAAGGTGAACTTTGAATAACCTGAAGATTGTCGATATCATCAATAAACTCTTTTAGTAATGTAGCTTGTTCTTGTTTCCAATCTCTCATCATATCTGCTAATTTGTTATTAATTGTAATGTACCTTGTGCCTGCTCTTGTTTTTGTTGAGTTTATATGGTTTCTTTTATTCAAAAAGTAAGCCGTTTTAGTAACATGAATAGTGTTAGTTAATAAATTTATATCATGCCAGTTTAAAGCAAGAATTTCCCCCATTCTCATACCTGTAAAGAAAGCAAGTGTAAAGAAAAGATCGTAGCTTTTTTCTTCTTTGGTAATAAGTTTTCTAAATCTAGCAAATTCTTCTACACTCCAAAATGTGATTGTCTTCTTATTGATTGGTAACTTTCTCAAATTTTCAACAGGGTTTTTATCAATTAAGGACTTTCTCACACCGGTATCAAATATTTTTTTGAGAAGTATTATTATTTTATTGAGAAGTATTATTATTTTATTGAGAAGTATTATTATTTTATTGATAGTGTTATTACTTAGATGTTGATTATCATTTTGTTTTTTGGTTTAGTTTTTAAGTATTCTCTGAATTCAAAAATATTTTCATAACTTAACTTATTCAGATTTACATTTTGAAAGTATGGTTTTATATGCCTTTCATAATTATTTTTTTGAGTACTTAGGTAACTAATTTTTCTATTATTTTGTATGTCTTCTTCTTCAAGCAATTCAAAAAGCATATCAGTTGTTATTAAAAAATCAAAACGTTTTTCTTTCAAGTCAACAATTCGGAGATGTTGTTCAAGTTCTAAAGCTTCCTTTTTTGTTTTTGAACCTTTTCGAACAACTCGGATTCTTTTTTGCGTTATAGGGTGAAATCCATCAGATATATCAACTGTCCAAGTTCCATTTTTTTCTTTCCTAACGGTCATTTTCTATACCTACTGAAATATCAAATCCTAGTAGTTCATTTGCAATAGTAGCTGGGATTGTACCAATACGTTTATTTTGATAGACATTAAAACCTCTTGTGCCAAGAAGTTTCTTACCTTGCCGTATAATTCGTTTAGAGGTGCCTTCGGAAAATCCAAGGGCAACTAAGTCATCTTTATTTATTGTTGCAATCATTGTTTTACTCCTTAATATTTTATTTAATTTTTTTGTATTTTACATTATTATCAATATATTCGCCCCCTATATAAATTTTACTGTTATATTCGCTTTCATATACGATTTCTTCATTTGAGAATTTATAATCAAATGGGACATAATTTGTATTAATGATTGGTTGTTTTAGATTGTTTGAAGATAAATAAGGATGTTTTCCAAAATTATCAAGGAGTTCTTGACCGATTACTTTTTCAAAATACTTTGTAACATATCTCCCTCTATTATCTTTGCTATCAACATTAACTTTATTTATTCGTACTGCTCCATGTCCCCAAAGTTTGAGTAACTGATTATGAGGGATATAGGGAACATCAAAAAGCAAAATATGAGCATGCCAAGCACCACGCTTTTGTTTTTCTAAAACTGCTATATATTTTAATTGATTTTTCTTTGTTTGAAAAATGTTATAGTTAAAACGCTTAATAAATGTTTTTAGTAAGTTTTTAAATTTATTTCTATCTTGGATATTTTCTTTTGTGGTCAAAGTCAAAAATGATGTATTATCATCAAAATTACAATCCACTAACCTAAGTAACTTCCACTTTGCATTTAATCGAGTTTGTTTCATTCGTTGAAGACGTTTCCTTTGTTCTTTTTCAGTCAGTTCTTCAAATGTTCTTCTTTTTCTTGGTTCACTTTCATTGGCAGACTCCTTATGTTTTCTATTAGTAAAAATTGCTTTTTCATATTCCCAAATTTCAATATAAGAAGAAGTACGTATGATTTTCTTATTATATTTCATAGTATTTAATCCAAAATTAGTGGGAATGTCTTAGATGAATTTCGCCAAAATATTGTTTATATAATAAATAAACTAGAAGGGACTTTGTCCCTTCATTATCAATTTTTTTCTGCAGGTAAAATATCAGAACAGTTAAACCACAAGTTTCCATTATACTGTCCCATATTTAAATCTTTTAAAATTACATGTCTAGTTTTATTATTAGACATTTCTTGCTTTGACAAGGTGGGAGTAATAGTTTTAACTTTAACAGTAATCATTTCCATAAAGAAATCGCTACTATCGTCTTGGATGGAAACATTAAGTCTTAGTGCTTCTGGTTTTCCTGTTTCCCTATTAAGTTCTTCACTATATCCTTTAACTGCGTAAAATTTATTACCAAGTAGTTCAGTTTTCAAAAAATCATTTAATTTCATTTCGTATATCCTTTCTTATATCACTGCTTTGCAGTGAGGAACAGTTAAAAGCATTTTGTTCTCTTTAGTTCGTGCGTCCGCGGATCTCCGTGCCATTGCGAGCTACGGCAATTTGCCCCCTCGCTCGCAGACACGACCTAACCGCCCTCAATCGAACTGCATGCTTTCAACTCTTATTATTAATTATTTTAAAAATTTGAAAAAATGAGTGTGTCGTTGTTTTTCAAATTCTTCAAATCGTTTCTCAAGAGAAGCGACACGGCTAGCTAAAGATTTATTAGCGTATTTCAAAAATTGTATTTCAATGTTAGTATCCTTTTCGTTTTTCTTTTGAAGAGAATGTAAGTATAAGATTTGACGCTCTAAATCAACCTCATTTGAATCTGATACATCTCCCCAAATTTTTTTTATTGATTTATCCAAGTCGTTAGTTTTTTCCACTTGTTTAGATAGTTCTACAAATTTAGAAACTTCTTCTTTGGTAAAATCGAAGAATGTCTGTACGCTACGATAACTAACTTTAGCCTTAATTTTTGTAAATTCATAGCCGGATAAAGTTTCTATTTTTTTTCTCCATTTTTTAATAGTACTGATGGATTTACCTGTTTTATTTGCAACTTCTAAATAGTCAATAATACCACCTCCGATAATTTTAAAATGTTACATTATTTCGAAAAAATGTTATACTAGTAAGGTAAAACGATTTTTTACCCATTTTTATGATATCAAAAAGAATTTTACCTGTCAATAAAAAAGTAAAATGTTTTTTTACCAAGGAGATATTTTTATGAAACCTTTATTTAACTATACAAATATTATTCGTGCTGGACAAATAGATATAAAATCAGTGAGATTAAAAGCTGGTTTAACCCAAAAAGAATTAGCGAAAATAATTGGAGTAACTAAGCAGACAATTATAAATTATGAAAAAGGCACAACAGAGCCTACTTGGGAAAGACTAGAGGAAATAGCTTTAGCCCTTAATGTGGATATTGAAGATTTTTTTCCATATAATGAAATGGGACAAGCAAAAGGTGATTTTGCTTGGGCAGAACATATGGATAGATTGAATAATAATTTTATGTATAGAAGATTGGCAGAAGAAGAAGTTTATCTTAATTCGCTATTTAAGTATGTTCGATTTCAGCAAGATCTAACAGAAAACAAGATAACAGAAGAACTGCTAAACAAAGAATTATCCTTTGATAGCAATGTTTCAATCTCTCTTGAAGATAAAGTGAATCTAGTTAAACTTAAATTATCTGAACAACTTGATGAAAACAAAGAACGATTGATTGAATTGTATAAGATTGCTGATTCAGAAACGACTATGGAATTGATGAGATATGACATCAATAGAAATTTATCTAAAAAATAAAATCTATACCATATGATAACCAAAAATAGGAAAATTACTTTTTTTACAATAAAAATCTATGCCCCAAAGTCTGATTTAATGATATTTATAATGTTGTAAAACACAATGTTTCGAACTCAAAATCCAGTGTCCGCAAGGACGTGCCGGTTCGACCCCGGCCGCCGGTATAGTAAAGAGCTAAGGAACGTAGTTAATCTTCGTTCCTTTTTTATATTATTTTTGCTATAATTATAGTTATTCAAATTTTATTTAGATTATGAAAGTGTAGGGAAGTATGTCTCGTTCTATCGATTTATTAAAACATCGGTATCTGAAAAATATTAAAGAAAATCCTGAATTGTTTATTGGGGTTGAGCTGGAATATCCTGTTGTAAACTTGGAAGGGAATGCAACAGATGTTGAAGTTATAAAAGATTTATTTCATTATTTACTTTCCGCTCTGGATTTCACTGTAGAAAAGGTAGATGATTTTGGCAATCCTATCCAGTTAGTGGATCCGAAAAGTCAGGATGCTATTTTATTTGAAGTTTCCTATACAACGATTGAGTTTGCATTTGGTAAGGCCGAAACAATTCAGGAGGTCGAAAATCGTTTTAATAATTATATGGATGTAATTCAAAGAAAATTAGGCGAATCCAATCATGCTATCGTTGGCTGTGGAATTCATCCTAACTGGGATAAAAATGAGAATTGTCCAGTGGCATATCCACGCTATCAGATGTTGATGGATTATTTGAATTTGAGTAGAAATGTTACTAAATCAGATTTACATAATTTCCCTGAATATGGGGCTTTTATCTGTGGGAGTCAGGTTCAGCTGGATATTTCAAAATCCAACTACTTACGGGTGATTAATGCTTTTACTCAAATTGAAGCGGCTAAGGCTTACTTATTTGCAAACTCTGAGTTTACAGGTGCGGATTGGGATACAAAAATCTCAAGAGATATTTTCTGGGAAGAATCTATGCATGGTATCTATCCAGAGAATGTTGGTGTCAATGCTAGCCTCTTTAAAGATGAGGATGATTTTTTTGACTATCTAGATCATTCTGCAATTTTTACTGCGGAACGTGATGGACAAACCTATTATTTTTATCCGATTCAGGCTAGGGACTATTTGGCTACACCTGAAATCCAAGCATTTGATCTTAATGGGGAAGAGGTTCTTATTTACCCTCAAGAGAAAGACTTTGAAACTCATCGTAGTTACCAGTACCAAGACTTAACGACTCGAGGAACAGTTGAGTTTCGTAGTGTGTGTACTCAGCCTCTAGATAAAACCTTCGCTTCTGCTGCCTTTCACTTGGGATTATTAGTTAATTTAGATAAGTTAGAAGCTTACTTAGAAACAGAACCTTTCTTTAAAGAATTTGGTCGTGATTACAAGTTTTTAAGACGACAATTTTCTAAGAAAAAGCTTACAGATGAGGAAAAAACAACGATTTTTGAATTTTCCAAAGACTTACTCCTGCTAGCTGAGGAAGGACTGGAGATGAGAAATAAGCAAGAAATGACCTACTTACAGCCTTTGAAAGAAGAATTGAGCCTATAATTTCTCTTGTAAAAGGAGAATTTTCTGAAAAATCATGATATAATGGATGAGACTATAGATAAAGGATAGAGAGTAATGACATTAGTTTATCAATCAACGCGTGATGCCAACAATACAGTAACTGCTAGCCAAGCAATTTTGCAAGGTTTGGCAACGGATGGTGGTTTGTTTACACCGCTTACTTATCCAAAGGTAGATTTGGACTTTGACAAATTGAAAGATGCTTCTTATCAGGAAGTTGCTAAGTTAGTTTTGTCAGCATTTTTAGATGACTTTACAGCTGAAGAGTTGGACTACTGTATCAACAATGCCTACGATAGTAAATTTGATACTCCATCTATTGCGCCTTTGGTGAAATTAGACGGGCAATACAACCTGGAACTCTTCCATGGTTCTACGATTGCCTTTAAGGATATGGCCTTGTCTATCTTGCCATACTTTATGACGACTGCTGCTAAGAAACATGGTTTGGAAAATAAGATTGTTATCTTGACAGCAACATCTGGTGATACTGGGAAAGCTGCTATGGCAGGGTTTGCGGATGTTCCTGGCACTGAGATTATCGTCTTTTATCCGAAGGATGGTGTCAGCAAGGTACAAGAGTTGCAAATGACCACTCAAACTGGCGACAATACTCATGTTATTGCTATTGATGGGAACTTTGACGATGCGCAGACTAACGTGAAGTATATGTTTAATGATGTGGCTCTTCGTGAAAAATTGGCTGCCAACAAGTTGCAATTTTCATCAGCTAACTCTATGAACATTGGTCGTTTGGTACCACAAATTGTTTATTATGTTTATGCTTACGCTCAGTTGGTTAAGACAGGTGAAATTGTAGCTGGTGAAAAGGTTAACTTCACAGTACCAACAGGAAACTTTGGAAATATCTTGGCTGCCTTTTATGCTAAGCAAATTGGTTTGCCAGTTGGTAAATTAATCTGTGCTTCAAATGACAACAATGTTTTGACAGACTTCTTCAAGACACGTGTTTACGACAAGAAACGTGAGTTTAAAGTAACAACTAGTCCATCTATGGATATCTTAGTATCTTCAAACTTGGAGCGTTTGATTTTCCATCTTTTGGGTAATGATGCGGTTAAGACAGCTGAACTCATGAATGCTTTGAATAGCCAAGGTCAATATGAGTTGACTAATTTTGATGCAGAGATTCTTGACCTCTTTGCAGCTGAATATGCGACTGAGGAAGAAACAGCGGCAGAAATCAAGCGTGTCTATGAGTCAAATTCTTATATCGAGGATCCACATACGGCGGTTGCCTCGGCAGTTTATAAGAAATACCAAGTGGCTACTGGCGATGCGACTAAGACAGTGATTGCTTCAACAGCTAGTCCCTACAAGTTCCCAGTGGTTGCAGTAGAAGCTGTAACAGGGAAAGTTGGCTTGACTGACTTTGAAGCTTTAGCTCAATTACATGAAATCTCAGGAGTGGCTGTGCCATCAGCAGTTGATGGCCTTGAAACAGCGCCAGTTCGTCACAAGACAACTGTGGCGGCTGCGGATATGCAAGTAGCGGTTGAGGCTTATCTAGGACTTTAAGACAGAAGGAGTAAACTCGGTTGGGAAACCAACTGAGTTTCTTTTCATCAGGAGGAAGGATTGTTTAAGAAAAATAAAGACATTCTTAATATTGCCTTGCCAGCTATGGGCGAAAACTTTTTGCAGATGCTCATGGGAATGGTGGACAGTTATTTGGTTGCTCATTTAGGACTGATAGCTATTTCAGGTGTATCAGTCGCTGGTAATATTATCACGATTTACCAGGCGATTTTCATCGCTCTGGGAGCTGCTATTTCCAGTGTTATTTCAAAAAGTTTGGGGCAGAAGGATAAGGCTAAGCTAGCCTATCATGTGACTGAGGCCTTGAAGATTACCTTACTATTAAGTTTCCTTTTGGGAGCTTTGTCCATCTTCGCTGGACAAGAGATGATAGGACTTTTGGGAACTGAACAGACTGTGGCCGAAAGTGGAGGACTCTATCTATCTTTGGTAGGTGGTTCGATTGTTCTTTTGGGATTAATGACTAGTTTGGGAGCCTTGATTCGTGCAACTCATAATCCACGTTTGCCCCTCTATGTGAGTCTTTTATCAAATGCCTTGAATATTCTTTTTTCAAGTCTAGCTATTTTTGTTCTGGATATGGGGATAGCTGGTGTTGCTTGGGGGACAATTCTGTCTCGCTTGGTAGGTCTTGTGATTTTATGGTCGCAATTAAAGTTGCCTTTTGAGAAACCGACTTTTGGTTTAGATAAGGAACTATTGACCTTAGCTTTGCCAGCAGCTGGAGAGCGGCTTATGATGCGGGCTGGTGATGTCGTTATCATTGCCTTGGTCGTTTCTTTTGGAACGGAGGCAGTTGCTGGGAATGCAGTCGGAGAAGTCTTGACCCAGTTTAACTACATGCCTGCCTTTGGCGGCGCTACGGCAACGGTCATGCTGGTAGCTCGAGCAGTTGGAGAGGATAATTGGGAAAGAGTAGCTAGTTTGAGCAAGCAATCCTTTTGGCTTTCTCTGCTTCTCATGTTGCCCTTGACGCTTAGTGTCTATGCCTTGGGCATACCACTGACTCATCTCTATACGACTGATTCTCTAGCGGTGGAGGCTAGTGTTCTAGTGACACTTTTTTCACTACTTGGTACTCCTATGACGATAGGAACAGTTATCTATACAGCAGTCTGGCAGGGTTTGGGCAATGCCCGGCTTCCCTTTTATGCGACAAGTATAGGAATGTGGTGTATCCGCATTGGAACAGGATATCTGATGGGGATTGTGCTTGGTTGGGGCTTGCCTGGTATTTGGGCCGGAACCCTTTTGGATAATGGTTTTCGCTGGTTATTTCTACGCTATCGTTACCAGCGCTATATGAGCTTGAAAGGATAGGAAATGCAAAAAACAGCTTTTATTTGGGATTTAGATGGGACTTTATTGGACTCTTATGAAGCGATTTTGTCAGGGATTGAGGAAACTTTTACTCAGTTTTCTATTCCTTATGATAAGGAGCAGGTGAGAGAGTTTATCCTCAAATATTCGGTGCAAGATTTGCTTGTGCAGGTGGCGGAAGAGAGAAAACTGGATGTGGAAGTGCTAAATCAGGTGCGTGCCCAGAGTCTGGCTGAGAAGAATGCTCAGGTAGTCTTAATGCCAGGTGCGCGTGAGGTGCTAGCGTGGGCAGACGAAGCAGGAATTCAGCAGTTTATATATACTCATAAGGGGGACAACGCTTTCACCATTCTCAGAGACTTGGGGTTGGAATCTTATTTTACAGAGATTTTAACCAGTCAGAGTGGCTTTGCGCGCAAGCCTAATCCGGAAGTGGCTACCTATCTGTTAGACAAGTATCAGTTGGATCCTGAGAAAACCTATTATATAGGGGATCGGACTCTGGATGTGGAATTTGCCCAGAATAGTGATATTCAGAGCATTAATTTTTTAGATTCGTCTTATGAAGGCAATCACAGGATTCAAGAGTTAGCAGATATTACTTATATTTTTGAGAGCAAGTAACGAGAAGATTGTGTCAGTTTTGTGACAGAGACCTAACAAACTTTTTCAAGTAACCGAGTTTGTTACAATGAATAGACAGTTCTGTTAAATAGGCCCGAGAGGGCTTTTTTTCTGCTCTTTTTGTGTTATCATAGACAGGTACTCATTTGAAAGGAATTTGAAAGAATGAAGAAAAGAATATTATTAGCATCAACAGTAGCCTTGTCATTTGCCCCAGTATTGGCAACTCAAGCAGAAGAAGTTCTTTGGACTGCACGTAGTGTTGAGCAAATCCAAAACGATTTGACTAAAACGGGCAACAAAACAAGTTATACAGTTCAGTATGGTGATACTTTGAGCACCATTGCAGAAGCCTTGGGTGTAGATGTCACAGTTCTTGCGAATTTGAATAAAATCACGAATATGGACCTGATTTTCCCAGAAACTGTTTTGACAACGACTGTCAATGAAGCAGAAGAAGTAACAGAAGTTGAAATCCAAACTCCTCAAGCAGATTCTAGTGAAGAAGTGACAACTGCGACAGCAAATTTGACAACCAATCAAGTAACCGTTGATGATCAAACTGTTCAGGTTGCAGACCTTTCTCAACCTATTGCTGAAGCTCCAAAAGCGGTAGAAACTACAAGTACAAAAGAAGTAACAACAAAATCAGAAGTTGCAGAGACAGTTGCTACTGCAGAAGAAGTCGTGCTATCTACAGGAACCTCTGTTTCAGCGGAGCAAACAGTCGAAACAAGCAGTCCAGTTGAAGAAGCAGCTCCTCAGACAACGACTCCAGCTGAGAAAGATGAAACTCAAGCAAGCCCACAAGCTGTTTCAACAGTGGAAACAACTACAACTCCAGCAGAAGAAACAGCAATCGAAACAACTGCAACAAGTGCAGAAGAAGTAAAAGAAGTAGCATCAAGTGAAGCTACACCAGCAGTTTCTACTTATCAACCAGAAGAGACGAAAACAGTTGCGACAACTTACGCGGCTCCAGCTGCGCCTGATTATGCTGGACTTGCGGTAGCGAAATCTGAAAATGCAGGTCTTCAACCACAAACAGCTGCCTTTAAAGAAGAGATTGCCAACTTGTTTGGTATCACATCCTTTAGTGGTTACCGTCCAGGAGATAGTGGAGATCACGGAAAAGGTTTGGCTATCGATTTTATGGTACCAGAAAGCTCAGAACTAGGGGATAAGATTGCGGAATACGCTATTCAAAACATGGCCAGCCGTGGAATTAGTTACATTATTTGGAAACAACGTTTCTATGCCCTATTCGATAGCAAATATGGACCAGCTAATACTTGGAACCCAATGCCGGACCGTGGTAGCGTGACAGAAAACCACTATGACCATGTTCACGTTTCAATGGATGGATAAACCAGACTTGGTAATATCATTTTGACGAATGAGATTTAGCTTTCGTGATAGAAAGCGATTCTCGTTCGTTTTTTTCTTTGTCATACTATTCGAAAATCTCTTCAAACCACGTCAGTTTTATCTGCAACCTCAAAGCTGTGCTTTGAGCAACCTACGGATAGCTTCCTAGTTAGCTCTTTGACTTTCATTGAGTATCAATATGAATGGAAAATGGAAGTTACCATTTTGTAATGATTGAAGCAACATTCTTGCAATCTATTTTATTTTATAATATAATTGATTAGTCAATTATTGATGAATCAACAGAAAGGAGAAAGAAATGATAGAGATTCAAGATTTACTTTATCAACTCCGCTTGTCTGAGCAAGCGAGTACGCAATTGTTTGAAAAAAGACTTGGGATTAGTTTGACACGGTATCAAATTTTATTATTTTTGCTGAAGCATTCCCCTTGTAATCAAATAGCGGTTCAGGAGCGTTTGAAGATTGATCAGGCTGCTTTGACCCGACATTTCAAAATTCTGGAAAAGGAAGGTTTGGTGGAGCGTCATCGTAATCCTGAAAATCAGCGGGAAGTGTTGGTAGAAGCTACGAAGTATGCCAAGGAGCAGTTAGTGGGGAATCCCCCTCTGCAGCATATCAAGGTTAAGGAAGAGATGGAAAGTATCTTAACAGAGTCTGAGAGAGCAGAACTCAGCCGTTTAGTAAACAAATTGGTTTTGGGTATTGAGAATATAGAAATTTAAGGAGAAATAGATGTCAATTATGACAATTATTTTAACAACGATCGTTGCTTTGGAGCATTTTTACATTTTTTATTTGGAAAGTATTGCAACGCAATCAGATGCGACTAGTCGTGTCTTTAACATGGACAAGGAAGAACTGGCTCGTCCGTCAGTAAGTTCATTGTTTAAAAATCAAGGGATTTATAATGCTTTGCTAGGAGTCTTTCTCTTGTATGGAATTTATTTCTCACAGAATTTGGAAATTGTGACTATTTTTGTTTTATTTGTGATTGGTGCTGCGGCTTATGGCTCTCTCACAGCAGATAAGAAAATTATTTTGAAGCAAGGTGGACCAGCTATTTTGGCCTTGATTAGTATTTTACTCTTTAAATAAATTTGAAAGGCGGTACTAGTCTCGCTAATCCTTTTCACTCCAGAATAAGGGAAATATGTTATACTTGTCTTTAAGAAAATAGTTTCATTGAATTGGTTTTGAGGAGTTAGAAATGAAAGTATTAGTGACAGGTTTTGAGCCCTTTGGAGGGGAAAAGGTCAATCCAGCCTTGGAGGCTGTTAAAGGTTTACCAGCTGAAATCCATGGTGCTGAGGTCCGTTGGTTAGAAGTACCAACAGTCTTTCACAAATCGGCTCAAGTATTGGAAGAAGAGATGAACCGTTATCAACCTGACTTTGTCCTTTGTATCGGCCAAGCAGGTGGAAGGTCTAGCTTGACACCTGAACGAGTGTCCATTAATCAAGACGATGCACGGATTCCTGATAATGAAGGCAATCAACCGATTGATCTTCCTATTCGTCCAGATGGTGCTTCGGCCTACTTTAGTAGTTTGCCGATTAAAGCGATGGTCCAAGCTATAAAAAAAGAGGGCTTGCCGGCCTCTGTTTCCAATACGGCAGGGACTTTTGTCTGCAATCATTTGATGTATCAGGTCCTCTATTTGGTAGAAAAGAAATTTCCCCATGTCAAGGCAGGTTTTATGCATATTCCTTATATGATGGAACAGGTGGTGAATCGACCGACCACTCCAGCTATGAGTTTAGTGGATATTAGGAGAGGGCTAGAAGCAGCAATCGGCGCCATTATCGAACATGGAGATCAGGACCTCAAGTTGGTAGGCGGAGAAACTCATTGATAGAAAAAAGCTTGAGTGAAAAACCTTCAAGCTTTTGGACGTTTTCGAGCCAATACTGCTCGGTAAAAAATTATTTTATTGATTTGAATGTAGGGTAGGAGTGAGAAACTAGCAATCCCAAAAGTAATCCAATTGAGGAAGTACCAAGGAAGGAGTTGTAGGTCTAGAATAAAGCGCTGAATTTTGTAACCTTTCATTAAGAAACGGCTGGTTTTAAGGATTTGTCCTGGTTTGGCTTGTCCTAAGTCTAGGGTGTCACAGAGGAGAAATTCTACCTGCGAATAGGCATAGTATTGTGGAATATAGAGACTATTTCCGACAATCATCAAGAGGATACTTGCTAGAAAATAGAGACCAAAGGTCATGAGGAAACGCTCCGTTTCAACTGACGAGAGATCCAGATTGGGAAATTCAGGATGGATTGCAACGAATTTCTTTGCTAGAAAGCTACTGTAAAAAAGGAGGTAAATCCCAAGCAAACTAGGAATGCTCCATAAGAAGAGATAGAAACGTTTGAGAAGTAGAGTCAAAAAGGTTTGTGAAAAGTGTACTTCGTTAAAGAGAGTAAGACTATTTTTGACGGATAGTTCTGTATCTGGATTCTTGATGAGTTTTAGGGTTGTATAGACTGAACTGGTTAGAAGTATTGCCCCGATAAAGGAGACTAATAGTGGAAAAAGGTAGGCTTGGAATACATGGCCAAACACGCTTAAAAAGGGTTGTTCTAAAACACTCTCGTTGATGCGCTCTAAGGGATTGAGGAAGCCAGACAAGATGAGCAGTATGCTAGGTAAGAGATAGACGAGAAAGAGGCGGGGATTTTCAGCCTGAAATTGTCTGGCCTGCAGACGAACAGTTTTTAAATCAATTTTTGGGTATTTCATTCTCTCATTATACCATAGTTCGTGACAGTTCCTACTTTTTTTGATAAAATCATACAGTATGCCCTTGGGCACAAAGTATGAACTGGGACTGTCTTTCCCAGCTTCGGAGGTAAAAAATGTCAGATTCACCAATCAAATATCGTTTGATTAAGAAAGAAAAACACACAGGAGCTCGTCTGGGAGAAATCATTACTCCCCACGGCACCTTCCCAACTCCTATGTTTATGCCAGTTGGGACTCAAGCTACTGTCAAAACTCAGTCACCTGAAGAATTGAAGGAGATGGGTTCGGGAATTATCCTATCAAACACCTATCATCTCTGGCTTCGCCCTGGAGATGAACTCATCGCACGCGCAGGTGGTCTCCACAAGTTCATGAATTGGGACCAGCCTATCTTGACAGATAGTGGTGGTTTTCAGGTTTATTCCTTAGCAGATAGCCGCAATATCACAGAAGAAGGGGTAACCTTTAAAAACCATCTCAATGGTTCTAAGATGTTCTTGTCCCCAGAGAAGGCCATCTCTATTCAGAACAATCTGGGCTCAGACATCATGATGTCCTTTGACGAATGTCCTCAATTTTATCAACCTTATGACTACGTTAAGAAATCAATCGAGCGTACCAGTCGTTGGGCTGAACGAGGTTTGAAGGCTCATCGTCGTCCGCATGATCAAGGATTATTTGGGATTGTACAGGGGGCAGGATTTGAAGACCTGCGTCGCCAATCAGCTCATGACCTTGTCAGCATGGACTTCCCAGGTTACTCTATCGGTGGTTTGGCAGTGGGAGAAACCCACGAAGAGATGAATGCTGTCTTGGACTTTACAACCCAACTGTTGCCTGAAAATAAACCTCGCTATCTGATGGGTGTGGGAGCGCCAGATAGTTTGATTGATGGAGTGATTCGTGGGGTGGATATGTTTGACTGTGTCTTGCCGACTCGAATCGCTCGTAACGGCACTTGTATGACCAGTCAAGGACGTTTGGTTGTCAAAAATGCCCAGTTTGCTGAGGACTTTACGCCACTCGATCCTGAGTGTGATTGCTACACATGTAAGAACTACACACGCGCCTACCTTCGTCACCTGCTCAAGGCTGATGAAACCTTCGGTATCCGCTTGACTAGCTACCACAATCTGTACTTCTTGCTTAATCTGATGAAGCAAGTGCGACAAGCCATTATGGATGACAATCTCTTGGAATTCCGTGAGTATTTTGTGGAAAAATATGGCTACAATAAGTCAGGCCGTAATTTCTAAAATGGAATTGATATAAGCTAAAAATCCTAAGTTTTCTCTTGGGATTTTTCTTCTTTTTTTGATAGAATAAAGTGTATAATGAAAGGGAGAATAAACTCGTATGCGCATTAAATGGTTTTCCTTGATTAGGATTACAGGTTTACTTTTAGTACTCTTGTATCATTTCTTTCAGACCATCTTTCCTGGAGGATTTTTCGGGGTAGATGTCTTTTTCACATTTTCAGGTTTCCTGATTACAGCTCTACTTATCGAAGAATTTTCTAAAAATCATGAAATTGATTTGATAGGATTTTTTAGGAGACGTTTTTATCGGATTGTGCCACCTGTGGTTTTGATGGTCTTGGTAACCATGCCCTTTACCTTTCTAGTTCGCCAAGATTATGTGGCTGGAATTGGGGGTCAGATTGCGGGTGTCTTAGGCTTTATGACCAACTTTTATGAACTTCTAACAGGTGGGAGTTATGAATCTCAGTTCATTCCACATTTGTTTGTTCATAATTGGAGCTTGGCTGTTGAGGTTCACTACTATATCCTCTGGGGATTGGCAGTTTGGTTCTTATCCAAACAGGCTAAATCAAATGGTCAGTTGAAGGGAATGGTCTTTCTCTTGTCTGCTGCTGCCTTCTTGATCAGCTTCTTCTCTATGTTTATTGGTAGTTTTCTAGTAACCTCTTATTCCTCTGTTTACTTCTCCAGTTTAACTCATGTCTATCCATTCTTTTTGGGAAGTATCCTAGCAACGATTGTAGGCGTTCGTCAGACGACTTCCCTAGTTAAGCAGTTGGATAAAATCTGGGATTTACGAAAGACCCTGTTGATTTTTGCAGGAGGTTTTAGCTTCTTACTCATTTTGACCTTCTTTGTCAAATTTACCTATCTCTTTGCCTATCTTATCGGCTTCTTGCTTGCCAGCCTTGCAGCCCTAGCTATGATTCTGGCGGCGCGTGTCTTACATGAAAAGACTCCTAACGTGCAGGAGCCAAAGATTATCAGCTTTTTAGCAGATACTAGCTATGCGGTTTATCTTTTCCATTGGCCTTTCTATATCATATTCTCACAGTTGACATCAAATCTTTTTGCTGTGTTACTGACTTTGATTTGTTCTTATGGATTTGCCAGTCTTTCATTTTATGTATTGGAGCCGTGGATTGCAGGCAAGAACACACCTGTTTTACAAACTCTCCGTCCCCTGCCTTATATTCACACAATTCTTGCAACAAGTACAGGAATCTTGACCTTCATTGTCCTCTTAGTGACTTTGTTGGCACCACAAGTGGGAGCGTTTGAGACAGACTTAACTGTCAATGGTTTGAAGCAAGCTGCAACAAATATTAGCCAAACCAAGGTGATGACAGAACGGGCAGATGCAAACAGTTTGGGAATTGCTGATGGCACTATGTTAATTGGTGACTCGGTTGCTTTAAGGGCAAATACAGCCCTGCAGACAGCCCTTCCTGGAGCACAGATTAACGCGCAGGTCAGCAGAACAACCAAGACTGCCAATGAAATCATGCTCAACAATAGCCAGAATAAATTTCTACCAAAGATGGTGGTCATTGCAACAGGGGTAAATAATCCTGAAAATTATAAGGAAGATTGGGATAGTATCGTGAAAAATCTTCCTAAGGGCCACCATATGATTTTGGTGACACCTTATGAAGGAGATAAGACAAAAGAGACCTATGCCATCGTTGAGAAGGCTGCTGCCTATATGAGAGAATTGGCAGAGAAGACTCCTTACATCACCATTGCTGATTGGAATCAAGTTGCTAAGGAACATCCAGAGATCTGGACAGGAACAGACCAAGTCCATTTCGGAAGTGACACTAGTAAAATTGAAGCCGGAGCAAAATTGTATGCAGATACCATTGCCACAGCCTTGCAAACAGCTCAAGACAAACCAGTCAAATCAAAATAACTTGTATTAAAAAGAGAAGAGTTGGAGAAATCCAGCTCTTTTAAAATATCTCTAGAAAATAGGTCTATACCATTTACAAATGAATCAGAAAAGTTTATAATGTAATTGACATAATAAATATCAAAAGTAATCTTTTAAGGAGGTCATTATTATGCCTAATTACGTTAAAGCGGATCAGTTTTTCTATCCATTTGGCATTCGTCGCGGTGGGTACTTAGAACTTGTTGATGGCAAATTTGGGAAACATGTGGATCAAATTCCTGAAGGAGCAGAGGTTCTTGACTATACTGGTTATAGCATTGCACCAGGTCTTGTGGATACTCATATTCATGGATATGCAGGTGTAGATGTGATGGACAACAATATTGAAGGTACATTGCATACTATGAGTGAAGGACTTCTTAGTACCGGTGTTACCAGTTTCTTGCCCACAACTTTAACAGCCACTTATGAGCAATTGCTTGCAGTCACTGAAAATCTTGGAAACCATTATAAAGAAGCAACAGGTGCTAAGATTCGTGGGATTTATTATGAAGGTCCATATTTCACAGAAACTTTTAAGGGGGCACAAAATCCAACTTATATGAGAGACCCGGGTGTTGAGGAGTTTCATTCTTGGCAGGATGCTGCAAAAGGGATGCTAAATAAAATCGCTATTGCACCAGAACGTGATGGGGTGGAAGATTTTGTACGTACTATTACAGGTGAAGGTGTGACAGTTGCACTTGGACACTCAGATGCGACATTTGAACAAGCTAAGAAGGCAGTTGATGCTGGAGCTAGTGTATGGGTACATGCCTATAATGGGATGCGTGGTTTAACACACCGCGAACTAGGTATGGTAGGAGCTATGTATGAGCTACCACATACTTACGCAGAATTGATTTGTGATGGTTACCATGTAGATCCAAAAGCTTGTGAGATTTTACTTAAGCAAAAGGGGACAGAAAACATCGCTCTTATTACGGACTGTATGACAGCTGGTGGGCTTGAAGACGGTGACTATATGTTGGGAGAATTCCCTGTTGTAGTAGCAAATGGAACTGCACGTCTCAAATCTACTGGTAATTTGGCAGGTTCTATCCTCAAACTTAAAGATGGTATGAGAAATGTAGTCGAGTGGGGTATTGCAAATCCACACGAAGCGGTTATGATGGCTAGCCTTAACCCAGCAAAATCTGTTCACATTGATGATGTCTGTGGTCAAATCCGCGAAGGCTATGACGCGGACTTTATCGTATTAGACAAAGATTTGGAATTGGTAGCAACCTATCTAGATGGTGTGAAACGTTATCAAGCATAAGAGAGAAAGCAGAAGTTAGAGATTAGCTTCTGCTTTTTTATCTATATTGCTTTACCGGTAAATAAAAAAGTTAAAAAAATCACAAAAAAGCTTGAGCAAACAAATGAAAAAGCTTACAATTATATTATAAATAGTACAAATAAAAAAACGGAGGAGTGCTTTATGAAAGCCTATACTTATGTTAAACCAGGACTTGCTTCTTTTGTTGATGTAGACAAACCAGTTATTCGCAAGCCAACAGACGCTATTGTGCGTATCGTAAAAACCACTATTTGTGGAACAGACCTCCATATTATCAAAGGGGATGTTCCCGCTTGCCAAAGTGGTACCATTCTTGGTCACGAAGGGATTGGGATTGTTGAAGAAGTTGGAGAAGGAGTTTCTAACTTCAAAAAAGGCGACAAGGTCTTGATTTCTTGTGTCTGTGCCTGTGGTAAATGCTACTACTGTAAAAAAGGAATTTATGCCCACTGTGAAGACGAAGGGGGTTGGATTTTCGGTCACTTGATTGACGGTATGCAAGCTGAGTATCTACGTGTCCCTCATGCAGATAACACTCTTTACCATACTCCAGAAGACTTGTCAGATGAAGCCTTGGTTATGCTATCAGACATTTTGCCTACTGGGTATGAAATTGGTGTCTTGAAAGGAAAAGTAGAACCTGGTTGTAGCGTAGCCATTATCGGTTCAGGACCTGTTGGATTGGCTGCACTTTTGACAGCTCAGTTCTACTCACCAGCCAAATTGATTATGGTGGACTTAGACGATAACCGCTTGGAAACTGCTTTATCATTTGGTGCGACTCACAAGGTTAATTCTTCAGACCCTGAAAAAGCGATTAAAGAAATTTATGATTTGACAGATGGTCGTGGTGTAGATGTTGCTATCGAAGCTGTTGGTATTCCTGCAACATTTGATTTCTGTCAAAAGATTATCGGTGTAGACGGAACGGTTGCCAACTGTGGTGTACATGGTAAACCAGTCGAATTCGATTTAGATAAACTTTGGATTCGCAACATCAATGTAACAACTGGTTTGGTATCTACAAATACCACTCCACAATTGTTGAAAGCACTTGAAAGTCATAAGATTGAACCAGAAAAATTGGTAACTCACTATTTCAAACTCAGTGAAATTGAAAAAGCCTATGAAGTTTTCAGTAAAGCAGCAGACCACCATGCAATCAAAGTCATTATCGAAAACGATATTTCTGAAGCCTAGGTAGTAACAAGATTTTGGAACATAAGCAAATAGAAATTCAGTCATCATAGGATGGCTGGATTTTTTATCTGAAAAATAAGCAATGAGCATATTTCTTTTCTTGTCTGGCGGAATTGGTTATAATATACGGTACAAAGGAATGAATGAATATGTATCGTGTTATAGAAATGTACGGAGATTTTGAACCGTGGTGGTTCTTAGAAGGTTGGGAAGAAGATATTGTAGCAAGTAAGAAATTTGACCAGTATTATGATGCTCTCAAATACTACAAAACTTGCTGGTTTAGATTGGAACAAGAATCCCCTCTTTATAAAAGTAGAAGTGACTTGATGACTATTTTTTGGGATCCAGAAGACCAACGCTGGTGTGATGAATGTGATGACTATTTACAACAATACCATTCTTTGGCTCTTTTGCAGGATGAGCAGGTTATCCCAGATGAAAAACTACGCCCAGGTTATGAAAAACAAACAGGTAAGGAAAGGCACCGTTCTTGCCGTATGAAATTAAAATAGAGAAAAAGTAACTTTTTTGGAGTTGCTTTTTTTATTTTTCCAAATCTTTGCGAATAGTATAGGTGAGGAGGTAAGTATGGTTCAAGAAATTGCACAAGAAATCATTCGTTCGGCCCGGAAAAAAGGAGCGCAAGACATTTATTTTGTTCCTAAGTTAGACGCTTATGAGCTTCATATGAGGGTGGGAGACGAGCGCTGTAAAATCGGTTGTTATGATTTTGAAAAGTTTGCGGCCGTTATCAGTCACTTTAAGTTTGTGGCGGGTATGAATGTTGGAGAAAAGCGACGTAGCCAACTTGGTTCCTGTGATTATGTCTATGATGATAAGATGGCGTCCCTACGTTTGTCCACCGTTGGCGATTATCGAGGGCATGAGAGTTTAGTTATTCGCTTGTTGCATGATGAGGAGCAGGATTTGCATTTTTGGTTTCAGGATATCGAAGAACTGGGCAATCAGTACAGGCAACGTGGTCTCTATCTTTTTGCTGGTCCAGTCGGAAGTGGCAAGACAACCCTGATGCACGAATTGGCCAAGTCCCTCTTTAAGGGACAGCAAGTCATGTCTATCGAAGATCCTGTCGAAATCAAGCAGGACAACATGCTCCAGTTGCAGCTAAATGAAGCAATCGGACTGACCTATGAAAATCTGATTAAGCTTTCCCTACGGCATCGTCCTGATCTCTTGATTATCGGAGAAATTCGAGACAGCGAGACGGCGCGTGCAGTGGTCAGAGCCAGTTTGACAGGGGCGACAGTCTTTTCAACCATTCACGCCAAGAGTATTCGAGGTGTTTATGAGCGCCTGCTGGAGTTGGGTGTGAGTGAGGAGGAATTGGCAGTCGTTCTGCAGGGAGTCTGCTATCAGAGATTAATCGGGGGAGGAGGAATCGTTGACTTTGCAAACAAAGACTATCAAGAACATCAGTCAACTAGCTGGAATAAACAGATTGACCAGCTTCTTAAAGATGGACATATCACAAGCCTTCAGGCTGAAACGGAGAAAATTAGCTACAGCTAAACAAAAAAATATCATCACCTTGTTTAACAATCTCTTTTCCAGCGGTTTTCATCTGGTGGAGACCATCTCCTTTTTAGATAGGAGTGCTTTGTTAGATAAGCAGTGTGTGGCACAGATGTGCACAGGTTTGTCTCAGGGGAAATCATTCTCAGAAATGATGGAAAGTTTGGGATTTTCAAGTGCCATTGTCACTCAGTTATCTCTAGCTGAAGTTCATGGGAATCTTCACCTGAGTTTGGGAAAGATAGAAGAGTATCTAGACAATCTAGCCAAGGTCAAGAAAAAACTAATTGAGGTAGCGACCTATCCCTTGATTTTGCTGGGTTTTCTTCTCTTAATTATGCTGGGACTGCGTAACTACCTACTACCACAACTGGATAGTAGTAATATCGCCACTCAGATTATCGGTAATCTGCCACAAATTTTTCTAGGAATGGTAGGGTTTGTTTCTCTACTTACCCTTTTAGCACTAACTTTTTATAAAAGAAGTTCTAAGATGCGCGTCTTTTCTATCCTAGCACGCATTCCTTTTCTTGGACTCTTTGTGCAGACCTATTTGACAGCCTATTATGCGCGTGAATGGGGCAATATGATTTCTCAAGGGATGGAGCTGACGCAGATTTTTCAAATCATGCAGGAACAAGGCTCCCAGCTCTTTAAAGAAATCGGTCAAGATTTGGCTCAAGCCCTGCAAAATGGTTGCGAATTTTCTCAAACCATAGCGACCTATCCTTTCTTTAAAAAGGAGTTGAGTCTCATCATCGAGTATGGGGAAGTCAAGTCCAAGCTGGGGAGTGAGTTGGAAATCTATGCTGAAAAAACTTGGGAAGCCTTTTTTACCCGAGTCAACCGTACCATGAATCTGGTGCAGCCACTGGTTTTTATCTTTGTGGCTCTGATTATTGTTTTACTTTATGCGGCAATGCTCATGCCCATGTATCAAAATATGGAGGTAAATTTTTAACATGAAAAAAATGATGACATTCTTGAAAAAAGCTAAGGCTAAAGCTTTCACACTTGTAGAAATGTAGGTTACTAAAATTATCTATATTTTCCACTTGATAACAATGTCCTCAG
>OCJN01000128.1_pt1 | contig 32259 bp, 17 predicted proteins | sample 1480731 | NCBI WGS metagenome assembly OCJN01 (sample SAMN05301479, study PRJEB22388) | human skin metagenome | isolation source: Infant 1 DOL 23 skin | host: Homo sapiens | place: USA: Pittsburgh, Magee-Womens Hospital of UPMC | collected 2013/2014 | reverse complement strand
GCTGTCTTACCTTCTGGAGTTGTGACTGTCGCATTTCCTTTATCATCTACAACTACTGTTGCATCTGGATTTACAGCTTTAACTTTATCTTCGATCGCTTTCTTCTCAGCGTCTGTAAGTTTTTCTGGATTTGCTACTACTGTCTTATCTGCTGGTTTAACGATGTCGTTACCTGCATTTGGTTTAGTTGCATCTACTTCTGATTTGAATAAATCTTCTGATGGGATTGTCGCAGTAGTTCCATCTTTCAGTGTAACTGTCGCATTACCATCTTCATCAAATTTAACAGATTTAGTTTCTGGGTTTAATTCTCTTAATTTTTCTTCTACTTTAGCTTGATCATCCGGATCATTTGCTTCACCGGCTACTTTGTCTGCTGGTTTAACAATTTTACTATTTCCTGCATCTGGGTTAGAAGTATCTTCTTTAGTTCTTACTAATTCTGATGCTGGGATTGCTGCAGTTTTACCTTCTGTAGTAGAAACAGAAACAGTTCCATTTTCATCTATCGTTACGATAGCATCTGGATTTACCTCTTCAACTTTAGCAACAATCTTAGCTTTCTCTTCGTCAGTTAAGTTCGATGGATCTTTTACGATAACTTTATCAAGTGGTTTGTTAATGTCATTTCCACCTTTACCGTTATCTAACTGGTCCTCAGTTTTCACTAATTTTGTCGGATTGATAATTCCTTTATCGCCAGCTTCTGTTGTTACTTCGATGTTTCCATTTTCATCATATTTAACTTCTTTAGCTGTTGGGTTAACTTTCTTAACTTCTTCTAAGATTTTAGCTTTTTCTTCATCTGTTAATGCACTTGGATCTTTTACTAATACTTTATCAATTGGTCTGTTTACTTCTCCAATTGCTTGAATAGCCGCCTTATCAGCTTCTTCTATTGTATTAACATCGTCTACACTACTTACTGCATCAATTGCTGCTTTAGATTTTTCCGCAACTTTATCTACTTTAGCTTTTAATTTAGCTTTAGCTTCAGGAGTTAGATCGTTACGCGCATCAATTGCTGCTTTCTTAGCTGTTGCTTCTTCATCAATTGCTTTACGAGCATTTGGTTTATCTTCTACAACTGGTACAGATTCTTCAATTTCACCTTCAGCTTTTTCTTGAAGTTGCTTAACTTCTGCATCTGTTCCAGCTTTATCGATTTCTTCCTTAGCTTCTTCTGCTAGAGCTTTAGCTGCATCTGCTGCAACTTTCTTCTCTTCATCAGTAGCATCTGGAGTGTTAGCAATGTCTTCCAATTGTTTTGCTAATTTATCTTCGATTGCTTTCTTGGCTGCTGGTTTAGTTACTGCTTCTGGATTTACAGCTTTAACATCTGCTACACCTTTATCTTTTGCACCATCTACTGCTTTTTGAGCTTCTGCTGCTTTTTCTGGTGTTTCTGCATTAGCTGGTTGAGCATCAATTGCATCTGTTGCTTCTTTCGCTTTAGCTTGAGCTTCTTCCTTAGCTGCGTCTTTTTCTTCTTTCGTCAAATCAGGACGAGCGTCGATTGCTTCTTCTTTCTTAGCTAACTCTTTTGCAATTTCTTCTTTAGCTTTTTCTTTCGCTACTGGATTTACTTTCGCAACTTCTCCAGTACCAGCATTTTTCGCTGCATCTACTGCTGCATCTGTTGTTGCTGCATCGATTGCTTTCTTAGCTTCATCTGCTGCTTTCTCTGCTGCTTTCTTAGCTTCATCTTTTTCTGCTGGAGTTAAGTCTTCACGTGCGTTAATTGCGTCTACTTTAGCTTTAAGAGCTTCATCTACTGCTTTTTTAGCTTCTGGTTTCTTAGCCGCTACTGGATCTACAGCTTTAACATCTGCTACACCTTTATCTTTAGCACCATCTACTGCTTTTTTAGCTTCTGCTGCTTTTTCTGGTGTTTCTGCGATAGATGGTTGAGCGTCGATTGCATCTGTTGCTTCTTTTGCTTTTGCTTGCGCTTCCTTCTTAGCTGCTGCTTTTTCTTCGTCAGTTAAGTCAGGACGTGCATCGATTGCTACTTCTTTCTTATCTAACTCTTTTGCAATTTCTTCTTTAGCTTTTTCTTTCGCTACTGGATTTACAGCTTTAACATCTGCTACACCTGATTCCTTAGCTGCATCTACTGCATCTTGTGCTGCTTTTGCTGCTTCTGGTGTAGTTGCGTTGTCTGGTTGAGCGTCGATTGCATCTGTCGCTTTTTTAGCTTTTGCTTGAGCATCTTTCTTAGCTGCATCTTTTTCTTTGTCAGTTAAGTCAGGACGTGCATCAATTTCTCCAACTTTCTTAGCCAATTCATCTGCGATTGCTTGCTTAGCTGCTTCTTTCGCTACTGGGTTTACAGCTTTAACATCTGCTACACCTTTAGCTTTAGCTGCATCTACTGCATCTTGAGCTGTTTTAGCTGCTGTTGGTGTAGTTGCTACATCTGGCTGCTTGTTAATAGCGTCTGTTGCTTCTTTTGCTTTCGCTTGTGCTGCTTCCTTAGCTTTTGCTTTCTCTGCATCTGTTAAGTCTTTACGTGCATCGATTGCTTTTTCTTTTTCTGCTAATTCATCTGCGATTGCTTTTTTAGCCGCTTCTTTAACTACTGGAGTTACATTTGCAACTGCTGTAGTTCCATCTGTTTTAGCTTTATCAACTGCGGCATTTGTAGTTGCTGCATCAACAGCATCTTTAGCTACATCTGCTTGCGCTTTTGCTACTTCTTTCGCTTTAGTTTTCTCTTCTGGAGTTAAATCTGTGCGAGCATCGATTTCTTGGTTTTTAGCTTCTAACGCTTTATCGATTGCTTTTTTAGCTTCTGGTTTAGCTTTAGCTACTGGATTTACAGCTTTAACATCTGCTACACCTTTATCTTTAGCACCATCTACTGCTGTTTGTGCCGTTTGTGCTACTTCTGGCGTAGCTGCTGCATCAGGTTGTTTTGCAATTTCAGCTAATTGAGCGTCAGCTTTATCTTTTGCTTCATTCTTAGCTGCTGTTTTTTCTTCATCAGTTAAGTCTGTACGCTTATCAATTTCGCTATTTTTATCTTCTAATGCTTTTGCAATTGCTTTCTTAGCTTCCGCTTTGGCTACTGGAGTTACATCTGCAACTGCTTTAGTTCCAGCTTCTTTAGCTTTAGTAACTTCTGCATCTGTTGTTGCTGCATCGACAGCTTCCTTAGCTTTATCAGCTGCTGCTTTTGCTGCTTCTTTAGCTTTAGTTTTCTCTTCTGGAGTTAAATCTGGACGATCATCGATTGCTTTGTTTTTAGCTACTAACGCATCATCAATTGCTTTCTTAGCTTCTGGTTTTGCAGATACTACTGGGTTATCTTTTGCAATTGCATCAGTTCCTGCTTTTTCTACTTTATCTAACTCAGGTTTAGTTGTAGCATTAGAGTTAGCAATATTTTCAAGAGCTTTAGCTTTATCTGCATTTACTTTAGCGATTGCTGCATCTTTTTCTTCTTTAGTTGCTGCTGCGTTATCATTGATAGCTTGGATTTGTTTATCAGCTGCTTTATTAACTGCATCGATAGCAGGTTGTTTGTCTAGAGTTACAAACTCTGATAATGGTCTTGTATCTTTTGAACCATCTGCGTATGTTACTACAAGATTTCCTTGGTCATCTTTTGTTACTGAAGCAATTTTAGCATCTTTATCTGTAACTGGAGCATTTTTTGAGATATTTGCATCGTCATTATTCTTATTGTGCTCAAGTTGTAGTTTTTCTTTGATTTTAGCTAATTCTGCTTCTGTAACGTTAGCTGGATCAGTTACAGCAACTTTTTCTGTCGGTGCCTTGATATCGTACTTATCTGTTTGAGATTTAACAACGAATTGAACGTATCCTGGTTTTTGTTGACGTGCTGCGTCATCAGTTTCAGCATTATAGTTTGCGCCTGTCATTGATTTTGCATCATTGCTATCTTTAGATTCAATGAAACTTGTCCATTGTTGGCCAGCTTTAAGGTTTGTAGCTCCAGTCATCTTGATAGTAGCTGTTCTCTTATCAGCAGTGACTGTTCCATCGCCAGTTACCACACCATTTTCAACTTTACCTGTTGTAAAACCAAATCCTGTAGTGTTATTCCAAGTTACATCTCCTGGTCCACGTAGGTATAAGTCTTTAACTTCAGTTTCGTCCTTACCTGTGAATGTTAAGTCAGTATTTTCACCAGTGTAAACATAGATTTGACGTTTGTCAGCATTTGAGTATGGAAGTTCAACTGTTGGAGCTTGATTTACTTTAACAGTATGTGTATACTCAGCAGACTCTTTACCTTGACTATCTACTGCTTTATATTTAACAGTATATGTTCCTGGTGTTGCTAAATCTGCTGCTTCAAGAGTTGTTTTACTTGTATCACCATTGATAGATACTACTGTTGGTGTACCTTTTGTTCCTAATGTAGCATTTTGGTCATCTTCATGGTCTGTTACTTTCGCAAGAGTTGAAAGATCTACAGTTCCCCCTGCATTTACTGTCGTCACATCTGAGTCTGTTGCTGATGATACTACCGGTGCTTCGTTAGTTACTGGAATGCTAGCTCTGCCTAAGTATGTACCTTTGGTAGCTAGTCCGTTGTGAGGAATGATTTCTAGGTTAGTACCTTCTTTAACTGGCTCTGTTAATGTTAGTGTAACAGTATCAGAGAAGTTACCCTTAACAACGTTTTTAACTGTCGCTTTTCCAGCATTGTTGCCAGAAATCACAAAGTTATCATCAGATTCACGTTTAATATCAATTTGTGGTTTAGAATTATCATTTTTGTTTGTATACCAGAAGTATGCAATACCTGCATCATGCGGAATTGTAACTGTAACTTCTTTAGCTCCTGCTACAACGCTCTTACCGTCTTTTGCCACTGCTGATGGCAGGATAGTCGATGGCCCTTCTGATACTGTTACCGCTGTTGCTTCACTGGATACTCCATTGACAACTTGCGTAACTTCCACTTTATTTTTAGGAGCATAGAATGCTCTTGCAGCTTCACTAGCACCTGGTAAGGCTTCATTGCTGTTCAATCCTTTATCTAAAGGAAGTTTCCAGTTTCCATCAGCGCCAACTTGTGTTGTTTTTTCTGAGATTACTGTTGTTCCTTCTGGATCTTTAACAGTCACTTTAACGGTTGCTCCAGGTGTACCTGTTCCTGTTAATTCCTCATCAGTTGAAAGAACTGTATTTCTAGCGTTAGCGTTTGTATTGACTACAGGAGCAGGGTTTGTAAGCGCAAATTTAGTTAATGGTAATGTATCTGTAGATCCATCTTTATACGTTACCACCATATTGTTAGCTACTTTTTCAACAGATTTAATCTTGGCTTCTTTATCGTCAACATTTTGACCTTGTTTCGCAACTAAGTTAGCATCTGTATTCTTTTTAGAATAGTGAAGTTTAATATTGGCATTGTTTTCACCAACTATTTTCTTAAACTCTGCATCTGTTACATTATTAGCATCAACTACTGGTACTTTAGCAGCTTCGTTTTCTGGTGTTGTAACATCGTATTTTTGAGTTTGTGGTTTAAGGATAACAACGAAAGAACCTGGATCATCTGCACCTGTTGCACTTCCTGCTATTTCTCCTCCATCAGCATCTGCAACTCGTAGGAAACGCCATCCTAAAACTACACCTGGAGGATTTTCTCCTCTAGTCGCTGCATCTAGTTTGTCTTGTGTAAAATTCCCTTCTGGTGCTGGTGTACCTGAGTAAGTAATGACTGCTGGTGATGCTTCTGTTGCTGGTGTCTCAGCAGTAATAGTATTCGCTGTATATCCATATTGAGTACTAATTTTATTTGTTGTACCTGGAACTTCAGCAAAAGTTCTGTTTCCACCTTGTCTTAATGTGGCACTTGAAATTTTTCCGCTATCATCTTTGATTTTAATATCAAATGAGTTTTCTTCTGCACCGTAAACATAAATTTCTTTAGCTTGCGCATTAGAGAATGGAAATTCTGCTGTTGGTGCTTGGTTTACACGTGCGAAGTCAGTTACTGGTCGTTCAGCTGTTGTTCCATCGTTATAAGTAATAACAACTTTATCACCTTTTTGAGTAACTGTATCAATCTTACCGTTAAGGTTGTTATCAGCACCTTCTTGTAATTTAGCTTTGATTTTATCTAATTCTGGCTGTTGAAGTTGTGCTGGATCAGCTACCGCAACTTTATCAAAGTTTTTTGCTTTATTCGCTAAATCTTCTGTGTATTTAACATTTTGTGAACGAACTTTGAAGAATACTTGATAATCTGGATCAGATGCACCTTCGTTGTCGATTTCATTGTTACTTGCATCTTTAGCACGAACTTTACGTGATACTATTGTTGACCCATTAGACCATGGTTTCCCGTTAGGGTGAAGTTTTTGTAATGTTCCTGTAACAGAAAGTGTCGCTGGTTGGGCAGCTGTGGCAGTTGTTTCACCATCAATATTAGAGTTGTTTAATCCATACCCTACATTAATGTCAGTTCCAGACCCCATTTTTTGCATCCAACCTTTAACAATCTTACCACTGTTATCTGTAATCTTGATACGTCCAGTGATATTTGTTTCTTCTGTTGGAGTTATCCAGAATGTTTTAGATGCTGGATCATCATAATCGATTGATACTTTTGGTTTTTCTGTATCAGTTTCCGTACGGAAAGCATTGTTTTTATCTAATGCTTGGCCATTACGTTCGTCTTTTGAACCTGAGTTTTCAATAGAGTTAGTACCAGCTGTTGGTTCAGTGTTTTCTGCTTGTTTACCTACAGTTTCTTTTCCGTTAGTAGTGTCTACTTTAGGAGCTTCTTTTTTAGGTTTGTTTCTTAATTTAGAGCTAGCTGTAGTGACAAGTTTGCTGTAAGCTGTTTTTAGTTCAGCTTGAGTAGTTGCGTTCGCTAATGTAGCTTTTGCAGATTCTAGTTCAGCTTTTAATACTGCAACACTTTCTTCTGTTTTGTTATCGTAAGAACCGTTAGAAAGTTTTGTTTCAATTTCTGAAATATAGCTTTCAAGTTGGGTCTTGTCCAAAGTTGGAGTTGCTGGCGCAGCAGCTGTGTCTCCAGGTTGGATTTGATCCGCTTGAACAGATACAGCTCCATTCCCTAAGAACATGAAAAGAGCAGCGACAGCGACACTAGCCGCCCCAAAACTATATTTACGGATCGAGTAACGAGTGACCTTCTCACGGTGCAGACGTTCAACACGACTCATAGATGGTTTGTTTTCCATTATTTTCTTTTCTCCTTTTGTAAGGTTAATTAATTTGATTTCCACATGACACCTGTATGTAGAGATCTACAGTTTACATTTTATCTTATTTTCAATATATATGCAAATGATTTGATTTAAAATTTTCGCAAAAAAAAAAAAGCGTTTTGGGAAAGTAAGGAATTTTCAGATAAATTAGTTTTGTATATTTTCTTGTTTTTGTAAATAAATAATTCACATGTTTTTATAATAAATTTGCTTTTGTTTTAATTTCATCCATAAAGATAGCGCATTCATATAGGATTGGTAGTAAAATAAATAAGTTTGATAGGTGAAACAAACTATTTTTGCACTGCATAAGAAAAAATTATCCGTAAAACACATGAACCAAAAATAAAACATGCTACCTCATTTCGGTAACATGTCATCGTTTTCTACTTACAACAAGGCCTCAAACTCAGCCACGGTCATTCCCAATTGATGGCTAGCAACCTCGGAAGTCAGAAAACCTTGACGGACCATATCCAGAAAGGCAAAAAGTTTCCCTTCTTCCCTTCCTTCAACTTTACCACGCTCCAGCCCCTGTTCAATACCTTCTGCTCGACCACGTTCAAGACCACGCTCTAAGCCCTTTTCCTCAGCTTGTTCCAAGGCATAGTCATGCGCTAATAAGGCTTGTTCTTCTCGCATACGTAGTTGGCTAAACATCTTCCTGTCCTCCTCGGACCAGCTCTTGTAGTCCAGCAGTTGGTCTGCTTGGCTGATGGCTCGCTCGGGTTGCTGGGTAAAGGGTTTGTTCCCGAAAAACTCCAACCACGGCTTGCGAACCTCGTCTTTGCTGGTTTCTCTGTATTTTTAGGTCTTATTTATGATGGTCTTTCAAGAGTTCTTCAAACTCAGCCACGGTCATGCCTAATTGCTCACTCGCAAATTCAGAAGTTAAAACATGTTGGCGAACCATGTCTAAGAAGACAAAAAGTTTTCCACGTTCAAGACCACGCTTTAAACCTTTTTCTTCAGCTTGTTCCAAGGCATAGTCCTGTGCTAACAAGGCTTGTTCTTCTCGCATACGTAGTTGACTAAACATCTTCCTATCCTCCTCGGACCAGCTCTTATAGTCCAGCAGTTGGTCTGCTTGGATGATGGCTCGCTGGGGGTTCTGGGTAAATGGCTTATTCCCAAAAAACTCTAACCACGGTTTGCGAACCTCGTCTTTGCTTGTTTCTCTGTATTTTTTTAATTCCAAGAACGCCATCTTGACCAGATGGTTTTCTTGACCATTGTTTGTAATCGTTAAAACCTCACCCGTCGTATCCTCTCGCATGCTAAAGCTATGGAAGGCTAAATCATCTTGAAAATAATTACTGTCCACGATAGCGATAGCATAAACTAGTGCAATATGTTTATAACTCTGATGAGTATTTCCTTCTTGCTGATGAATTTTTTCTAGGTTTTGATTGACCTGACTACACAAGTAAGCCCACAGGCGATTGATGAAAAAATTCTGATGATGCACCTGAATCTCAATGATAACCTGTGTCCCATTGTCCAACTCCGCCAAAACGTCTATACTTGTATAGAAATCTTGGGCTGAATAAGGTAGGGAAGGTAGTACATGAATGTTACTTCCCTCCAAAATAGTCACATTTTTGGCTGGTAAATCCAGCATATCGCGGATAAATTGACAAGTGATCTCTGGATTGCTAAAAATCTTCTTAGCTACCAAGTCATTGGTTGGGCTGATGCCCGGATGTCTTAAAGTCATCCATTTCCTCCTTCTATTATACCATATTTTTAAATCTAATTTTGCTAGATTCGATGGTTCTATCTATTTATTCGGAAAGGAAATGAATTGTGAAGATATTTTATCTCGTTTCAACTAAAATATGAGCTTGATCAATCAGCTGTCCATCAACAGTTAGATTCAGATAAAAATCCAAAGTCTTGTCGGTAGCAAAATACAGGGTTGGTATGCACAAATCTTTTTTACTTTCTCCAGCTTGAAATTGAAGGAATTGAATCTCGTCCTGATAGGCGACGCCATGAACACCTGTCCCCGGTTGAATCGAAATCTTAGCCTCCAAAGGAGTACTACTTTCGCTACGTTCAACCTTAAAATGAAGAGTCTCCCCCTTTGCCACAGCTAGACTTTTTTCTGCAAATACTAGCCCCTGAATAACTTCTTTTTTTGATAAGCTAGGAGTTTTATAGAGTGAAATCTTGGTCAATACAGGCAAATCCTGTGCCTCCGTGATCATCACGCGCAACTTTTGCGCCTCTACTAGTGGACCTCGCAAGAGGCGCTTATGACCAACTGTGAATCTCGTTCCAAATTCCTGCCAGACGCCACCCACCTCTACTTGCACATAAAAAGCAGCGATTCGTTGCCCTAGCTTCAAATCTTCTCTTAACTCAAGCACATCGAAAGGTTTAGGTGTCCCTAAGTCAAGTTCTAGCTGGATGGGCAATTCTGCATCGCTTGCCCAAGAACTGGTCTCAAGGCCGTCTGTCAGATGATGACAAGCAAAGGTTGCAGAAAGAGCAGGACCAGATACCTTGGCTCCCAGAGATAAATCTTTCCTATAGAGTTCGTCACGATAAGCCGCAAATTCATAGAGGCGCTTGATATCTCTATCATCAAAGAGACCATCTTGATTCGGCGGAATATTGAGCAAGAGAGGGGTGCCTCTCCCCACCGAGTGAAAGTAGATCTCGACCAACTCCTCGAGAGACTTAGGATCCTGATTTTCATGGTAAAACCAGCCCGGCCGGATGGAAACATCTGCCTCACCAATTGAAAAAATCGTACCCGAGGAATCTCCGTGCTGAAGATAGTCCAACTCTGCTTCTGTTCCTAGTTTATCAGGATTCACCTTTTGCCACAGGGGATCACCTGCATACCCTCGTTCGTTGCCAATCCAGCGAACGCTGGTGCCTTCTGTTGAAAAGATCAAGCAATCGCCCTGCAGGTCCCTAATGGTTTCAAACCATTTCTCAAATTCATAATTGACCTTTTGAGCGCCTTCTCCTCTGGCACCATCCATCCAGACCTCAGCAAATTTCCCTCCATTACCATAGGCAGGATTTGATAAGATTTCCTTCAACTGAGACAAATAATAGGCATTATAGTCCGCTTCTCGATCCACATGATAGAGAGGACTGTGGGCATCCCAAGGCGATAGGTAGACCCCCATATCCATATCAAACTCTGTGGCAGCTTGGGATACTTCAAGGAGCAAGTCCCCCTCTCCATTCCTCCAAGGACTGGCCTTGACCGAATAATCTGTGTAAGCCGTCGGATAGAGGACAAAGCCGTCGTGGTGCTTGACCACCAAAATCAACTTTTTAAAGCCCGTTTCCTTGAGCACGCGAACCCACTCACGCGCATCTAACCTGGTCGGATTAAAGCGTTCAGGATCCTCCTGACCTGTCCCCCATTCCTGGTCATAAAAGGTATTAGGGCCAAAATGGATAAAGGCTGCTAGTTCATCCTCTAAATAAGCTAGCTGGGCCTGACTAGGCAAGGGCCCGTGCGGTTTTATTTCTCTTACCATACTACTTCCTATCTACATTTTTCTTTACTTTTTTAGCATGCACTTGCAATTCTGTTAAGGCTAGGGGACTGGTCAAGCCTTCAAATCGAAGACGAAAGGCATAGGTTTCCACCTTGTCAAATTCAAAACGAAGCTCTTCAGCCTTGTCGCTTGAAACTTTTCGGATAGCTGATACAGGTCGCCAATTCTCCTCTTGCTTGAGCAGGGAATCCTTATCTAAATGGTTTGGAGTCCGAGGCAAGGCAGGCTCATTCCCTACATAATAATCAATAAAAGTCGGATCCACCGCCACGTATTCTTGATTCTCAACATAATACAAGGTCACGTTATCCACAAATCGCGGTTTTAAAATCCCTGCATCTCCAAAAAGAATGCCCACGCTAGCTTTCTCTGACTTAGTAATCCAAGTATTGGCTGTCGATTTTTTCCGAGCAATGACCTTGTCATTGAGGTAAGAGGCTGGGTGATTTGGCTCTGAATGAGAAGCAAAGACCAGAGGCAGGTTGGACCCTGTCCACTGATTGGAAATAACTTCTCCATCTACACTGGCATCTGTCACATGAATGGTGACTGTTGCTGGCAACTCACAGCCCGCTACCTGCCCTGTAAGAACATATTCTCCTACCTGAGCATAGACTTGAGGATCGAGTTTATCCCAAGTCACCTTGGCCGTATCTCGTCTGCCATCTGATAAGACTAGCTTGACTCGGTCTGGTAAGTGTGGGGCTTCCTTGACAAGCGTCCAGACCCTTTCAGGATTAATAGCACAAATCCCTTGAACACAAATCTGAGCAGAAGCCTTTATATCCAGCTCCTCAAGATGACCAGATACCGTAAATTCATGAAAGCTTTCCAGATCTTTTTCCGAGATTGCCTCCCAAACAACCTTTACTCGTTTTGCACTACCGGACTCATAGTCCACCAAAACTGAAGATGGCAACTGTGGATAAGTTCCCTTAGCTGTATACAAGCGAAGTGGTCGTACAGAAACTGCCTGCCCTAGCGAGGTATTTTCTGCGACCTGCAGGTGAATTTGATAGGTCTTCCCTTGATAAATGGCGCGGATAGCCAAGTCACCTGCAGACAAGCAATGAAGTACTCCCTGCTTGATAATGGCGTGGGCACTGCCACTCGTCTCCCAAATCACTTCACTATTCCCCACCTTGTTCACAGGGTTATCCACAGTTTGTGGATAAAGTCCAATAGCTGGGGAATCCCCTTCTTGTAATCCTGCCTGCTTGTCCACTCGAATCTCAAATAAGCGCTGATTTTTCACTGACTGGCAAGCCAAATCCTCTCCCACTAAGAGATCAAAACTTGCTGGCTCTAGTCCTCTGGCACTAGCCTTTGCTCTCACTTGACCTACCTGCTCCAAGCTCTGAACCAAAAGTACACCTCTGCCATGAAAGGCTTTCCTCTTAAAACGACCATTTTTCTGATCCTTGTAACGTTCACGACTGGCCTGCCTGCCATTATCCACACCTACAATGCGAGCAGGGCCTTCAATTTCAAAATGAAGCTGATTGGAAGCACTCGGCACCCAATTTCCAGCTTGGTCCAATACATCAAAATAAAGATAGAGGAGATCTTGCCCATCTGGCTCCAGTTGTATTTTCTCGGCATGAAGCCCAATCTTAGCAACCTTACCTGCAGTCACCACCCTATCTTCTGCCACAATCTGACCTTGACGGTCGTAGGCCACAGCATGCAATTCTCCTGATTGATAAGTCAAAGGCCATTCGAGATAGAGTTGGTCAGATCCTTCTCCCTCTTGGTATTTTCGACCGTCTGAAGTCCATTTTTCCTGAAAAGTCTTTCTCCCCTGAGATTTTCCATTGAGAAATAGCTCTACAGAACCAGCATTTGAATACACTCGAACAGGGATATCCCCATACTTATCCACAACTTGTTGATAACTCTTGTGGATTTCCCAATTCCAATGGGGCAGAATATGAACCATGGGATGCTGATTACCATCCAACCACTGACTTTGGTAGAGATAATAGTCATTTTTAGGAATCCCTGCTGTGTCCACAATACCAAAATAAGAACTCTTGACAGGTGTGTCATTTTGATTGTGCCAAGGAGTCGGCTCACCGATATAGTCCACTCCTATCCAGATAAACTGACCTGCGTAGTCTAGCCGATTTCTATCTGCTATCCAAGAAGCCGTCGCTGTCTTCCCCCAAGGAACCCGATCATTGCCATAGTCCGACTGTTCAAAATTCCGCACGCGACGATTATCCCCAACCCATTCCTTATCTGGGCGAAAATAACTATCACGCGTTCGGGTAGCCGATGAGGTTTCAGAGCCATAAAGTCGCCACTTGGGATGTCTTTTGCGAATCCCATCAATATTGTCTTCCGAGTAATTTAAGCCCACCACATCCAACAAATTGGCTATCTTTTCATGACCTCCAGACCCATCTCCAAAGCGGAACTGATCCATTCCCATGGTCACAAAACGGCTATCATCAACCTCCTTGACCCTTTCTAGCAAGCGTTTGATAGTCTTCAATGAATGAGCATCGCCATTTGCTTCACTGACTTCATTTCCCAAGGACCACATAAAAATCGCTGGATTGTTCTTACCACGCTCGATCATAGTGCGCAAATCGTAATCTGACCAGAAATCGCCTGCTTTTGCTTCTGGATGAGTCGCTTCTTCCTCAAAAAAGCGACCATAATCATATTCTTTCTTGCCTCCATACCAGGTATCAAAGGCTTCTTCTTGGATGAGTAGTCCCATTTTGGTAGCCACATCCAGCAAAATACTACTAGCTGGATTATGGGTGATTCGAATCGCATTGACGCCCATTTCCTTCATCTGGCGCAAGCGTCTCTTAGCAGCTGACCTGTTTTCCACAGCTCCCAGCGCTCCGTAGTCATGGTGCAGACAAACCCCATGAATCTTCAACCAGCGACCATTTAGAAAGAAACCCTTATCCGCTTGCCAATCCATATAGCGGTAACCAAAGCTCTCCTCTCCTTCATCAACCAAAATGTCATTTTTGTAAAGGCGAGTCTTCAATTGGTGAAGGTGAGGATGTTCAATATCCCAAAGCAAAGGTTGGAAAATTGATATGGCTTGTTGGAAAGAATATTTGTCCCCAGCTTCAATCATTACAGAATCTGTCGCCTGCCAGTCTGACAGCTGTTGTCCATCATACCAGATACTCTGCTCCAAATACACCGACACAGACTGAGGTCCATCATTTGAAACCTTACTTGTAAGCTGAGTTTCCACCCATCCATCTCTTTGTTCCTTTAGCTTGGGACTTTCTATCTTAATCCCATATAAATCCAGATGAACTGCATCTGTCATCAACAATCTTACTTCTCGGTAGATACCACTACCCGAATACCAACGACTGCTAGGTTGCTGATTTTCCACAAAAACCGCAAGCTGGTTGGCCGTCCCATCATTTCTTAGATAAGGCGTGATATCATAAGAAAAAGGTGTGTAGCCATTGGGATAATAACCCAGCACTTGCCCGTTTATATAGACTTGGGCATTCATGTAAACTCCATCAAAGAGCAAACGTACTGATACAAGACTGGTATCATCTTCCAAGTAGAACTGTGTACGGTACCAGGCCTGACCACCATTTAGCTGTCCACCCTCATTTTGCGCTGGCGAATACTGATCAAAATCATTGTAAATACTCCAGTCATGTGGCACTTGAATAGCCTGCCAATTTTCCCTCTGAAAATCCGACACCAAGGCTTCTTCTTTCCCCACCTCTTGACTAAAAAACCAGTGATTTCGTAAAACTTCTTCTCTTCTCATACAAGCATTCCTCTTTAAACGATTCGATTTACTTGACTATAGCACAAAACAAAAGCGCTTTCAATACGTCCTCCATCACTCCCTAAATACTCAGAAAAGATTCTATAATTTGTGGAGGAGTCTGAAAATCATTCCATATTCAAGCAAACTTTAATTTTCAAGAAATAAGGTCGAACCTTACAAGAGCCCAAAAAACACCCCTCTGAATGTTCATTCCAGAGAGATGTTCCTTTTGTCTTAACTATTGTAAATCGATTGTCTAAAGTCATCTGAATCTTTGAGATAAGCTTTATAAATCGCTTTTTTCAGTTTTTGAACTGGTGTTTCGATAAGCTCAAACTTTTTAGCCGTGATATTTCCTGCTTTTATCTGTTTCAACTCCTCTTGGACAGCTTTATGCATCAATTCACTTAACTTCTGACCTGTCAGACTTATTTGCTGACCTTCATATTGGATTGTCAAAGGTTTCAATTGATCAATCTTAGCTACCCTTTCCTTAAACTGTGCTTTTTTAAACTCAGCATAACTCTTACCATTCAAAATTTTATTGAAAATGTAAATATCAGATAAAGGCTTGTTCTCAGACTCTGCTGCTTGTTTGTATTGATTTGATACATAAGGTACAAATCCTTCATAATAGCCCAAAGCAGCCATCAATTCAAAGGCTTGTTTTCTAAAGGTGATATCCCCACTCATACCAGAGTCATTTTGACTAACACCATAAATGGTATCAAACATATCAACAGTATAGTAACCATTTGCTGCAATTTTACCTTTATCTGAAAAACCAGCAATGATATAACGATTGACTAGGATATGATTGTCAATCAAACTATCAATATCTGTCAATTTTTTGGCATCTTCTAAGGTCAGAGCTTGAATCTCCTCACTCTTATGAGTCGGTTTAACTGCTGTATTACGGTAATCTACCCAAGTTCTAGGACCTGTTGAAGTGATTGGCGTTATTTTTTTGAAATAACTCATCTTGTCTTCTGCAGATAAGTTTCTACTTGCCTCTGCTTCTAGATAATCTAGAGTATAAAGGACATCAAAACTTCCCTTCATGTAAGATTGCAAATCTTCTGCCGTTTTAAATCGATCAGGTGTTTTATTGTAAAATCCATTCTTATCACTCTCATCATATACAAAGTTGAGATTGAAATAAGTATCCTTTTCTGGATTATAGGAGTTTTCAAAAATACCACGCGCATAAAACTCTGCTCCTGTACCATCTCGACGACCGTGATTATTAAACAAGACCGTTCTATCTAGTAAGTGCGTCATTTCATGAGAGTAAGTCGCTGAACCCCTATCATCCAGAACCCTATCTGTAAAGTAACGGACACCTAATCCATTGGCCTCAGCTCCCACCTTACTTACTGGAGAATAGTAATTCATAGGAGTCATAAATTGGTCAACTCCTTTATCAGCTCCACTACCAGTAGCTGGTGACCAAGTGCTATCAATCTGGGCATTCGGATCACTTGTATATTTCTTCATCGTATCAATAATCAAGCGATTTGTCAGCAACTTATCACGATTTTCTGGTTTTGTTATACGATAAAGAGTATCAACATAGTTGGCTTGTTGTACAGCCGCCTTTTCAATTAAAGACTTGACTCTAGCAAGCTCAGCCTGGTACTTAGTTGGATTAGACTGGGCAAGAGAAGTATCTATATAGGAACCAATATTACCATAAGTAATCGTCGCCATATTACTAATCACGTAAACATTTGGTTCTTTCACATTCAAAAGTCCCAAAATAGCAGCCATATTAGCCTCTTGTTTACGAGGATCCTTTTCCCCAGCTGTCAACTTGCTATACAGACCGACATGCGCTGAAGGATTTTCCTTAGATGATTTTTCAACAATCATAGCTTGGCTAGATTTTTTAAGCCAAGTATCCGCATCATCTGACGTAAATAGTTGGCGATTGCTGTCTAAAAATTCCTTCAAGCTAGCCTTACCTGTAATGGTAGATAAATACTTTGTAAATGTTTGAGGACTATTGGTCAACTTCATCTCTTCATAAGACATAGATCCTAGTTTCTTCAAACTATCTAAGGCTGTCATTGTCTTATTACCAAATGAACTTGGATTAAAGGCCAGAATATCACGAATATTCGTGTCCCCAAATTGAATATTATAAAAACGATTGATATAAGACAGTCCCAACAAGATCTGCTCTTTGTATTGTTCAAGCTCTTGTTTGACCTTGCTGCGATTTTCAGGGGTATCTCCTATAATTCCCAATGTATGCGAGGCTATCTTTTTGAAACTTGACTCAGCTTGCGTCTTCGTCTGATCAAAGCTTTCTTGAATTGACAGTTTTTGAAGATACTCTGTGCGCAACATATCTTTGACTTCTTGGTCAGTGATATTTGGGTGTGTTTTTCTGAGCGCAATTCTCCTTGTTATAATATCTCGAGGATCATAAGTAGGCTCTAACTGTGCTTTTAGTTTACTGTCATGTAAGAAGTCTACTGAGCTCGCGCTTGTGGTCAGAGCAGACACATCCACAGCATCTTCTCTCTCACTATTAGCCGGAAGTAAGTGTGGTTTATCCTCCTGACTACCAACTAAAACAACTCTCGGTTTCATTGGTTTTGTTATTTGGCTCGCTTCTTGGGGATTAACCAATTCACCAGTTTGTTCATTGATGGCGTAGGTTCTGGTAAGTGTATTTTCACCAACTTCACCCTCAGAAGCTATCTTTTCCATATTTTTAGCAAGAGAAGGATCCTCTCTTCGCTCCTCGGTAACAGAAATCGGTTGTATTACTTTTTCCACATTACCAACTTGAATCACTTTATCGACTGCTGAATTTACTTGTTTAGTAGTATCAGATACCGTCACCTGACCTGTTGCCTTGTCTAGTTGATAAGTCGTCCTAGTTTCCACCGAACCATCACGCCCTGCAACCGCTACTTTCTCTTGTCTGAACTCCAAAGCAGGATTCACTTGGTAAATCGTTTTATGAGATAGGACAGTAGTTTCAACACTCGGTTTAGTTCCAACTTCTACAACTTGATCAACTTTGTTAGCTACTATTTTGACAGTTTTATTCTCAGAAATATTTCCACTTGCTTGATCTTTAGTATAAGTAGTAGTAACTTGTTCTTGTCCCTCAACACCCGGAATTTTTACTCTTGTAACGCCGTGGTCTAGTTCCTCATTCTTTTCATAAACGGTTTCATAAGGGACGGCTTTGGTCTCCACTTTGGTCTGAGGAAGTTGAGTGTCTTCTTTATACTCTGGGAGAGTCTCCTGTATCTCAGGCTCACCGGAAACACCGCCTTCATATGATGGAAGAGACGGCTCTACCGAAGGTTCACCGGAAACACCGCCTTCATATGATGGAAGCGCTGGTTCGACCAAGGATTCGCCGGAAACACCACCTTCATAAGATGGAAGGGACGGTTCTACTAAGGACTCACCGGAAACACCGCCCTCATAAGACGGAAGGGACGGCTCCACCAAGGATTCACCGGAAACACCGCCTTCATAAGACGGAAGAGATGACTCTACCGAAGGCTCATCGGAAACACCGCCTTCATAAGATGGAAGCATTGGTTCTACCAAGGACTCGCCGGAAACACCGCCGTCATAAGATGGAAGGGGTGGTTCCACCAAGGATTCGCCGGAAACACTACCTTCATAAGAGGGAAGAGGTGGTTGGACTTCCGGGGCTAGGCTTATGCCATTTTCTTGAGGTTCCTTCTCTTTTGTCCCTACCAGAATTACCTGAGTAACTGGTTCACGAAGCACTTCTCTCCCTACTTCATTTCGCGTAACAATACCATCGATAACCCTTACTTCTGTTAAGATTCGTTCTTGTCCCTTGGCACCTTCTATAGAAATTCTTTTTTCTCCCTTAGACAGAGTTGGGTCAGACTGCAATTGAGTTTCAAACTCTATCTCCCCTACCCTAACTTCCAGTTCTGGCTTGTCTTCAATAACAGTTTTCATTCCTTCATCTGGTACTTTTTTAGACTCAATACTCATACTTTTTTCAGGAGTTGGATTTAAAACGGGCTCAACTGCGTAGGTCGTTTGAGGAAATTGCACAAGATCTTCAGTCGAGTTAAATTGAGATGCAGTCTGTGGTACAATCTTCTTAGACTGAGATTCTGAACTTTCATCCTTTTGTGATAATGCTGGCGACTCTACCTTATCAACAGAAAGTTCCTTGCTAGCACTATCTCTTACCAAATAATATCCCGTAAATTCATATCCTTGGACTATTTCAGGACTTGGTAGAAACTGACCTTCTACTCTCTTAACAAGGGCTGGTTGTAATTCTACCAGATTTTCTAAAGCAGAGATGGATGCTCCCCAGCCACCAACAGCAAAGACTGTCACAAGGAAGTAAGACGCTCCCTTTTTTCTCTTGATTAAAGTGAAGGAAAGCAATAATAATCCTGCTCCCAAGATAAACATCCCATCATTAGAAAACAGACCTGTTTCTGGTAATCTTGTAGCCAATTTTCGATAGACAAAGTAATATTCTTTTCCTTCTTTGACCTCAATCTTATTTTCTTCAAACCATTGCAACTCAGATTTCAGCTTTTCAGGTAAATCCTGCTCATCCAAATAATGACTTGAAATTAGTGTTGAACTCGTTTCTGTAGCCTGTACAGGTTGAGCACCCATACCAGCAAAAAATAGACTCGTTCCTAGCAAGACCGAACAAGCTCCTATTGTATATTTCCTCAAAGAAAAACGCTGCTTTCTCTCAAATTGATATTCTTTCATCCTATATCCTATCATTCATTATTATTGTATATTTAGTATATCAGAAATAGTTTGTATTCACAAATCTTTCTAGTTATTCCCTTATCATTCCAAGTTAAGGGGGATAACATACAATAATTTTTATTTAAATGTATATCAATGTTCTTTGCTTTTCTTAACAACCGCAATACAAAAAGAGCCTGTTGCCAAGCTCTTTAGTCTATTATTTCTTCTCAGCGCGAAGGGCTGACAAGATTTGAGTACGGATATCATCCACACCATTTGGTGTATTTGGTAAAAAGATAGTTTGATTTCCTTTAGAGGCAAAGGTATTCAAGGTATCCAAATACTGGTTGGTCAAGAGGATGGACATGATTTGCTCTTCTGTCATGCCAACATTAGCTTCCTTGAGTTCTGTGATAGACTCTGCCAATCCATCCACAATTGCCTTACGCTGTTGGGCAATCCCCACACCATGAAGGCGGTCTTTTTCTGCTTCGGCTTCAGCTGCAGTGACAATTTTAATCTTGTCAGCTTCCGCCAATTCTTGCGCTGCGACCCGCTTACGTTGCGCCGCATTGATTTCATTCATGGATTGCTTAACTTCTGCATCCGGTTCGACCTTGGTAATCAAGGTTTTCACGATAATGTAGCCGTAAGTTGTCATTTCTTCCGCCACTTGGTGCTGGACTTCAAGGGCAATCTCGTCTTTTTTCTCAAACAATTCATCCAAGGTTAATTTGGGAACAGAAGAGCGAAGAGCGTCTTCGATATAAGATTTAATCTGAGATTCTGGACGCATGAGTTTATAGTAGGCATCTGTCACGCTCTGCTCGTTGACACGGTACTGAGTCGCCACATTCATCATAACGAACACATTGTCCTTGGTCTTAGTCTCAACCACAATATCGCTTTGCAACAAGCGCAACTGAATTCGCGCTGCAATCGAGTCAATCCCAAAAGGCAAGCGAATGTGAATACCGCTATTGGCAACCTTTTGGTATTTCCCAAAGCGTTCAATAATCGCCACCGACTGCTGACGAACCACATAAACTGTACTCAGTGTGACTATCACCAATAGGAGCACACAAACCACTACAAAAATCATCAAAAATGTTGCCATTATCGTGACCTCCATCATTATTTTTCCTGTATTATAGCACATTTAAAGAAGGCTGTGCAGTTTTTACTGCGATTTTTCCTGAAATGTCAATAATTAGAGGTGAAACTACATTTCAAGTTATAGTAGATTGAAATAATATGTGAACAAATTGATTAGGAACGTCAAATTAATTTCTAGAAATATTTTAACAGCTGTAACGTACTATTCTAGATTCAATGCACTATAGTAATCGCTTTTTTCATTACATTAACTTCTATAGAATCTTCATCCATAGTCAGGGAATAACTTGCCTTAACTTTTCTCTCGTGCTATACTAGTGATTGAAATTAATGAATAGGAGATATTTCATGAAAACAGCAAAAACTACTGTTACAATCCTTTCTGCACTTGCTTCTGTCGTCTTATTGGCTAGTTGTGCAACAAAGTCTACAGAAACACAGACAAGTAATAACAGCTCATCTGATAATCAGATTACAATGACATATGACCAACTACGGTCAAGAGAAAACACTATGTCAACCCTTTGGTACCAAAAATCAGCTGAAACTAAAGCTTTATATATACAAGGTTATAACGTTGCAACAAATCACCTAAAGGAATTGCTCAAAACAGAATCAGACAAACCTTACTCTATCGTTTTAGACTTGGATGAAACTGTCCTAGATAATAGCCCTTATCAAGTACAAAATGTCAAAGATGGTACAGCATTCACACCCGAAAATTGGGATGTTTGGGTTCAAAAAGCTTCAGCAAAAGCTGTCCCAGGTGCCAAGGATTTTCTTCAGTTTGCTGATCAAAACGGTGTCCAAATCTACTATATTTCTGACCGCTCAGCTAATCAAGTAGATGCTACCATTAAAAATCTTGAAAGTGAAGGAATTCCTGTTCAAGGACGTGATCATCTCATGTTCTTAGAAAGCGGTGTAAAATCCAAAGAGGGTCGTCGCCAAAAAGTTCAAGAAAAAACAAATCTTATCTTATTGTTTGGTGATAACCTTGTAGACTTTGCAGATTTTTCTAAGACTTCTGAATCTGACCGTGATAAACAACTTGAAGAATTGCAAAAAGAATTCGGTGAAAAATTCATCATCTTCCCAAATCCAATGTACGGATCATGGGAATCAGCTGTGTACGGTGGTAACAAACTAGATGCTAAAGGTCAAGTAGAAGAACGCCAAAAAGCCTTGCAAGGTTTTGATAAATAAAACAAATAAGCTGATTCTATATAAACTAAGGCTAACTTACAATCTTCAAAAAGTGGATAGGAAGGAATTCTGATAATCAGAAAACTTTCCTATCCACTTTTATGATTGATATAACATCAAGATTTTATACATCTGATACTATACGTTTTCTGACTTTAAAGACTTTTTGCCTACCCCCGATATTTCAAGAATTAAGCAATGTTGATGATCTAAATTTGTTGTGGTATACTATTTTTGTCATCGGTTACCGATTACGTTCCTTACGGTTCGTGAAAGGAGGTGAAACTAATGAGCCTTATCCCAGAGCTCGCTCTTACTATTATAGCAGACGTCATCGCTGGAATCATATTGTATTTCGTTTGCAAATGGCTAGATGGTAAGAAGTAGACCGACTGACTGGCCTATCAACACCCGTTAAATCGCTAAGATACGTCAAAAAAGCCCTTAACTACTGGCATAGTTAAGGGCTTTGGTGTTCTAATGAACCTTATCCGATAAAATTATTCTAACATATAAGCCCAGATATTTCAAGAGTTTTATTTATTGTTTAAAGTTCTGAAAGTCTATAATGAAGTTATACTCAATGAAAATCAAAGAGCAAACTAGGAAGCTAGCCGCAGGTTACTCAAAGCACTGGTTTGAGGTTGTAGATCAGACTGACGAAGTCAGTCACATATATACGGCAAGGCGACGCTGACGTAGTTTGAAGAGATTTTCGAAGAGTATTACCATCTAGTACCCAAAAACCGACCAGCTCTTATTAACTAGTCGGTTTTCTCATCAATGCGCCAACATTTCTTGGGCGATTTCTTGTCCAGATAGGTTATCTGGGTAGTAGGTTGGCCAGTTATCCATTTCTTCAAAGAGGGCTTCTTGGCTTGTGCCTCCAAAGAAGATATGGAAATGTTCTGCCTTAACTGGGGCAATATTGTGGTCACTAAACTGAACATACTTGAATTGTCCAGCGTCTGCATCTGTGGCTTCAAAGAGGAAGCGCACGCCACGATTGCTTTTCTTGTAAGTTAAGATTTTCTTACCAACATACTTGTAGGTGAATTTCTTACTTTGTCCACCTTGAACAAATTCCATAGTGTTATCAGTAATATTAATCTTAGTCACATCTGTCTGATAGCCTTTTGTATAGTAGGCCTTGTACTCAGCCTGAGTCATCTTACCAGTCAACTTAGCCTTGTAGTCAAAGACTTGGTCAAACGTACCATCTTCAAGGAAAGGATAAACTGATTGCCAGTTACCTGCATAGTCACTCAAAGTGCGGTCCTTGACGTCTGCATCCTCAAAGTAACCATTTTGGACTGTCTTGGTATCCTCTGCCTTTTCAGGTTCGATAGCTGGACCTTCTTGGTCTGTTGTTTGTTTCAAAGCTTTGAGGTTTTTCTCCATGATAGAGATATAATTTTCTCCCGCCTTGGTATCTTCTTCTGTCAGACTTTCTAAAGGATTGAGGACATCTGTTTTGACACCTGCTTCTTTTGAAAGTGTGTTAGCAAGGGCTTGTGAAGCATTTTCTTCAAAGTAGATATAGGCAATTTTATTTTTCTTGACGTACTCTGTCAATTCTGCCAAACGAGCAGCTGATGGCTCGGCATCTGGAGAGAGACCTGAGATAGCGACTTGTTTGAGTCCATAGTCCAAGGCGAGATAGTTAAAGGCTGCGTGCTGAGTCACAAAGCTCTTTTGTTTGGCTTGAGACAAGCCTTCTGCATAAGCCTTATCCAAGGCTTGTAATTTTTCGATATAGGTAGCAGCATTCTTCTCAAAGGTCTCTTTTTTATCAGGATAATCTGCTGACAAGCTGTCACGGATGTGCTCTACTAGTTTAATGGCACGAACTGGTGATAACCAAACATGGGGATCGTACTCATGGTGATGTCCTTCTTCTCCATGGTCATGGTCTCCCTCTTCTTCTTCACCACCTGGTAAGAGCAACATATCGCCTGTCGCCTTGATGGTTTTGACCTTTTTCTTATCCAAAGTATCTAGCAATTTAGGGACCCATGTTTCCATGTTTTCATTTTCATAGACAAAGGTATCTGCGTCTTGGATTTTGGCAACTGCCTTGGCAGAGGGTTCGTATTCATGGGGTTCTGTCCCAGCACCGATGAGGAGTTCTACATTAGCCGTATCTCCTGCGACTTGCTTGGTAAATTCATAGACAGGGTAAAAGGTTGTCACAATATTTAATTTGCCATCTACCTGTTTTTGATTGGAACAAGCCACTAAAAACAAAGCACACAGACTAGCTAGCAATAAGCTAATTTTTTTCACATTAGTCTCCTATTTGATAAAACGTCTTACTAAACTAATGAGTAAAAAGACAGTTACAAAAATAATGGTAATACTTGCACTTGCAGGTGTTTCTGCATAGTAGGAAATGTAAAGTCCTGCTACCATTCCCAAAAATCCAATAGCACTGGCAAGCAGCATAACCGATTTAAAGTTTTTCCCCAGACGCAGGGCAATACTAGCTGGCAAAACCATGATGGTCGATACCAGAAGAGCTCCCGCAGCAGGAATCATAAGGGCAATGGCCACTCCTGTCACCATGTTAAAAAGAATAGACATGGTACGAACTGGCAAGCCATCCACAAAGGCCGTATCCTCATCAAAAGTCAGGATATACATTGGACGAAGGAAGAGGAAGGTCAAAATCAAAACAACCGCCGCAATGACAAAGAGGGAAATGACCTGCTCCTCACTAATAGTCACAATCGAACCAAAAAGATACTGGTCCAAACTCATAGAACTAGAGCTTTTGCCCTTGCTCATAACAATCAGAGAAACAGCCAGACCCGTTGACATGAGGATAGCTGTCCCAATTTCCATAAAGCTCTTGTAAACCGTACGGAGATACTCCAGAAAGACCGCCGCAATCAAGACAATGGCAATCGTAGAAACAGTCGGAGAAATCCCTAGGACTAGACCAAAGGCTACACCTGAAAGTGAGACGTGACTAAGAGTATCACTCATCAAACTCTGACGACGCAAGATAAGGAAGGTTCCAAGAACTGGCGAGAAAAGACTCATGGCAATAACGGCCAGAAAGGCACGTTGCATAAAGTCATAAGATAATAAACTAAGCATGGCCCACCTCCTGGTCATTCTCATGAACGTTGAAACAACGCCATGGCGAGTCTTGGTTACGGACTAGATGAATATTGCGGTCCGCATAATCCTTAACTTCTTCAGGGTCATGGGTAATCATCAAAACAGCCTTGCCATGATGATGGGCGCTGTGGTGCATGAGTTCGTAAAATTCATTTTTACTTCCTGCATCCATCCCCGTTGTCGGTTCATCTAGGATAAACACATCTGGGTCAGAAGCAAACATACGCGCAATCACCGCTCGCTGCTTTTGCCCCCCAGATAGAGACCCCAAGCGTTTGTCTCGGTGTTCCCACATACCAACTGAGTCCAGACTAGCCTTGATATGCTCCTCATCATGAGCATTCAAGCGACGGAACCAACCCTTTCGCGGATAGCGACCCGACTTGACAAACTCATAAACCGTACTTGGAAAACCAGCATTAAAACTGGCAATCTGTTGAGGAAGGTAAGCTATTCTCAATTTCTTACCCTGGGCATTTGTCTTTGAAATGGTCACCTTACCAATGCGTGGTTGGAGGATTCCAAGACTGGCCTTGATCAGTGTCGTCTTAGCCGCTCCATTTTCCCCTGTCAAGGTAACAAATTCCCCACTATCAACACTATAATTGATATGTTCAAGAACAGGCTCCTTATCATAATAGAAGGATAAATCCTCTACCGTAATATATCTCATTATTTGATTTCTCCTACTAAAGCAGTCAAAAACCGCTGAATCACTTTTTGTTCATTTGGAGTAAACTGAGTCGCCACTTGTTCATAGGTTAAAAGCGTATGCTCATGGTGATGGTGGTGCTCCTCAGCAATTGGACGAGCCAAATCAGTCAACTGATAAAAAATCACACGCGCATCCTTAGGATCTTTAGATGTTTCCAACATCCCTTCTTTGACCAAAGACTTAATGGCCTTGGTAACTGCCGCCTGACTGACATTGAGACGACGAGCCAACTCTGAATTGGTTAAAGATTCCTCCGACAAGAGCATGAGGATATGCTCCTGGGTATTGGTCAAAGCTACCTCGCTAGTACAATGACCTATTAGGATTTCATGTTGGTTTTCCGCCTGTAAAATCACCTCATTCAAAAAGCCATCGATATCCTTCGCTAGCTGTCTCATATCTGACTCCTTTCCTTTTGGACTTCTCTTTTTTAAGAGAAAAATACTATTCTTTGGAATTTTGTTTACCAGTTAATTATATCACAAGCAAAAAAAGAGTCAAGAAAAAACGTGAAAATAGGCTTCATTCTTGAACTCTTCTATATTATGATTTATTGAAATTCCTTAACATCTCCATCGTATGTCGCCCAATCTTTGCTGAAAAAGCGCTCATTCAGATGATAAGTCGGAGCTGGTGTAGGATTGGATAGGAAAGGATCAACAGCCTTGTCAAAAGCCAACCAACCCAACCAACCAAGGTGAATGGTGTCCTTCATAAAGAAAGGCTCCCCGCCGTCCTTAGAAAAATCTGCTATATTGGTAAACCCTTGACTTTCTAACTGGTAGCGAATCTTCTGCACCGTCTGTTGGTACATGTCCTCTCGTAAACCAGCGTAGTCCATCCATTTTTTATTAACAGGTGGAATGATAAAAATCGGGTTGACCTTAGATTTAGAAAACTGTGTTAAAACCAACTGCAAGTCATTATACTCTGGCGACTTGAGATAGGTAAAGCTTTTCTGAGAGTCCTTTAATTTCTTCAAATCCTTCTTGATCTGCGTATTATAGAAATAATTTTCCATTCCCAGATCATTATTGGAAGTATTCTTTTCAGCATCTGCTTTAACAATATCTTCTATAGCTTGATAAGAAAACTGGTCTGGCAAGGTCTTTAAATACTTAACTACATGCTTATCATAATTGACATAGCCTCTAACTGAAAACTGACCAAAAAAGGAAGCTTGGCGTTCACTAAACCGAGCCAATAATTCAATCATTTCATTGTCTGCCGTCGACAATTCTTCTTTACTTGCCAACTTCTGAACCAAATCCTTCATAGCTACGTTTGGGAACTGCTGTAGTAAGCGAGTCGCCGCATATTGGCTAGCCTTATCTCCAGATTGATGTTCCAGAAAACTGGTCAACTGGTCTCCATTAAAATACTGCTGAAAAGCTGCTGGCTCATAGCCATATTTACTGAACCACTGAGGTGAGATAACATACACAACTTGTTTATTCTCTAGCTGTGGCAACATCTGTTGCATTCCAAAATACTGGTTAAGCGATGCAGCTCCCCTCTGTCCTAAAAGATAAGGGCGGTAGGAGCGATTGTATTTCTCAGCTAATACCGCAGGATGAGCACCGTCAAAACGAAGCCATTCACTAGAGCCAAAGAAGGGAACAAAACGCATATTTGGATCAGATAGTGCTCTGACTTTTTGACTTCGCTCCTTAAAACTATCGATAGTAGTAGCCACCGCTGAACGCTTTTCAGCTCCTAGATTATGACGCATCTCAGTAGGATAAAAGAAAATGAGCAGAAAAACCAACAAACCAGCTATCAAGACCGGTCCGAAGATCATCCATAAGCGTTTAAGCATTTTGTAGCTCCACAATACCAGCTATGATTTTATTAGCTGTATTCCAGTCATCGCGACCAAACTCTGTTACAGGGACACGAATGTCAAAACGGTTCTCAATCTCCACAATCAACTCAACCGTTCCCATACTATCCAAGACACCTGAGTCAAAAAGATCTTCATCCATCATGTCAGAAACATCTTCCATAAACAACTCATCAATAATTTCGATAACTTCTGATTTGATATCCATATTTTATTTCCTTTTATTTTTTAAACCATAAATCATTCAAGAATCCAGAAAAGATTAAGAATGACAGCATGACGACATGGAAGGTGACAACCATGCCAAGCAACTGAATCCAGCGATTCTCAGGTAGAGCAGCTTTCCCTGCTTTTTTCCGTTCCTTATTGAGTGTTTTTTTCTTACGAACCCAAGCGTCATTGATGACCAGTCCAATCCCATGAAAGAGTCCATAGGCGATATAGTACCAGGTCACGCCATGCCAAAATCCCATGATTAGCATATTTACAATGTAGGCCATGCTTGAGGTTACATTGCGATTCTTAAAGACCTTCTTTCTGGTCAATACCATGACCATTCGCATAAAGACAAAGTCACGGAACCAGAAAGATAGACTCATGTGCCAACGATTCCAAAACTCTTTTAAATCCCTTGATAAAAAAGGTTTGTTAAAGTTGATGGGGCTACGGATTCCCATTAAGTTTGAGATGGCTAAGGCAAACATAGAGTAACCTGCAAAGTCAAAGAAGAGCTCAAGACCAAAGGTATACATGACCGCTAAAGCATAGAGATTAAAGAAACCACCTGACTGCAAGGCTAAATTCTTCAAAGGAGGCAACAAGGTTTCTCCTAAAACGTGAGCTAGGATAAACTTGTACAAAAAGCCCCACATGATATAGCGAACAGATTCATCCAGCATATCCATCAACTCATCTCGCTCAGGAATGGTCTGATAATTTTCATTAAAACGCTTAAAGCGATCGATTGGGCCACTTGAAAAAGTCGGCATAAAGAGAAGGAAACGGAGGAATTCCCAGAGGGTAAAATCCTTAATCACTCCATCTCTCAGCTCGATGATAATCCCAACCGAACGAAAGGTCAGATAAGAAATTCCCAAAAATCCAAGCAAAGACTGCGTTCCATTGATAGCTGGCTGCACCTTGACAAAGATAATCGGAAGTAGGGACAGAAAACTAACTAAGTAGAAGACCCACTTGCCATCCTTACTTTTTCGATAATGCTTGTAGAAAAGCAGGAGCAATATTTCCCAGCAAAGGTAAATACCCAAGGCAGCCAATTGATTGGTCTTCCCACCTACCAACATGGTGACGATAAAGAAGAGACTAACCAACACTTCATACCAGGCAAAGCGTTTCTTGAAAAAGAGACCGATAAAGATGGGCAAGGTTGCAGCAATCACATAGACAAAATACTGAGGATTACCGTATGGCTCTAAATGAGGAAGCTGTTGAAAGAACTCCATCATCTCTTATTCACCTCGTTAATCAATCCTTTGATGTCAATTTTTCCATTTGGAGTCAGTGGCAAACTGTCTCGATAAAGGAATTTAGACGGCATCATGTAGGACATCATGATGTCTGTCAGGTCTTCCTTGATAGCCTTGGTAATATCAATATCTCGCTCAAACTGCTCACGAACACCGTCTTTCAAGATGACATAAGCCAATAGATTTTGCACCTTGTGGTCTTTATTATAACGTGGCACAGCTACAGCAGACTCGATAAAGCGAGACTTATTGAGGTTTTGAGAGACATCTTCTAACTCAATGCGGTAACCGTTGAACTTAATCTGGAAGTCCATGCGTCCGCCGTAGAGAAGCAAGCCTTCATCTGTCATAGTTCCCACATCTCCTGTATGGTAGGCTGGTAGACCTTCAAACTCAAAGAAGGCTTCTGCCGTTTTTTCAGGATTGTTCATATAGCCTTTTGAAACAGCTGGCCCTGACACAATGATTTCTCCCTGTTCACCATTTGGCAGTTTATTTCCTTCCTCGTCAATGATAAAGGTTGGAGAATCAGTCTTGGTATAGCCGATTGGTAGACGTTTGAGAGTCGCTAACATCTCGTCTGTCACGGCAACAGCTGACAAGGCTACTGTCGCTTCTGTTGGACCGTAGGCATTGATAATACGGGCATGTGGGAAACGTTCACGTAGTTTTTGAGCCGTTTTGACCGTCAATTCTTCACCATCAAAGTAGAAATGCGTGATACCAGGCATTTTCTCGCTATTAAAGTCTTCAGACAACATGGCCATATCCGCAAAAGAAGGCGTTGAAGTCCAGATAGCGATTGGCAATGAGAAGATGGTTGCAAAAAGTCGCTTAAAGTCCTGAGTAATAGCTGAAGGAAGAGCGAAAAGCGTACCACCCAGTGCCAAGGTCGGTGCCCAGTACATGACAGACAGGTCAAAAGAATAAGGTGGCTGAGCCAGCATTTGCGGACGACTTGGCGTCGCAAATTCCTTGTCCGTAATCATCCAATTGGTAAAGCTGAGGAGATTATCATGTGAAATCTGCACTCCCTTTGGCTTACCAGTCGTACCAGAAGTAAAGATGATGTAGTAGTTATCATCTCCCTTGACTGGATGCGTGATCTCATAGCTAGTCCCTTGAGCAAAGGCTTCTTGAACCTGAGCTAGAGTCATCATTGGCGTAGAAACCTGCTCCAATGGAAAGTCTGAGATGGCAATAATCAAGCTTGGCTCCGCTACTTCTAAAATAGCTGAAACTCGCTCCAAAGCCGAATGGCTATCAATTGGAATGTAGGCATGACCTGACTTAGTCAGCGCTACAAAAGTTGCCAACATTTCATATTCTTGGCCACCAAAAACAACCACAGGAGACTTCTCAGGCAAACCTAGTTGGTCAATGGCTGCAGCTAAACTATCCGAATCAGCCTTCAAATCTCCATAAGTGTGTTCCTGCCCCAAAACATTATAAACAGGATAGCTAGGCTGTGTCTGAGCAAAATGCTCAATGGTTTCAATCATATCTACTATTGGTTTATTTGACATAATAAGGATTCTCCTTCAAGTTAAAATTCATTATAGATAAAGCTTCCTTGACCCTGACCAAGATAGCTAAAAAAGTAAAGTAGCCCTAGAAAGATAATAAAATACAAGGCTGTCCGACCAAGAAAGAGGTACAATTCTTTTCTCTGTTTCATCAAGAAAAACCATTCATTTCTGTAATTTTCGCTAAAATAAAATCAATTTCTTACTAATTTATTTTTCTGCTATTATACCACTTTATAGACTAGTTTTTCAATTGTTTACCCGTCTATTTTCACTACGTTTCAGTAACATTAATTTGTTCCATATGATTCTTTCTAATGATAGCTTGAATGCTTTTCAGTATAGATTATATGGGGGCTACAACAAAGTAGGCTCCATACTACCTATAGAGGATTTCTCCACTATAAATATTATAGAGCCCTATCTTATGTCTCACTTTATCGGTGCAGTTCCCTTTATCTAGAGATTTTTATAGTATGTAATCCTAGAATTCACTATAGATAAATTCTTGAATGTTCGAAAAATCGGTCACAAAACAATAAATCACGATGCTTAAGATAACCGTATAGAAAAATAGCGTCCACAAGATTAAACGGTGTGTGTTAGTTATCTTGGTTTGCAAATTTGTAAAGTTCTTTTTCAACTTCCATCCATCCTTTCACTCCAACGTGCATCACGTCAAATAAAAAGTAATTATCATACTCTCTGTTTCCATAATTTAATACCTTTGCACCATGACTTTTTGCGACATCTTCTATTTTTTTATAAGTTTTCTCTCGCATCTCTCTTGAGACACCTGTGTAGTCATTCCATTTCCCATTTACTGGAAAAATAATGACTTCAACTTCAATTCCCAATTCCTTGGCAACTGTCAAGAAAAGTTCCATATCTGAATACTCTGGTGACTCCAGATAGCTCAAATCTTTATTAGAATCTTTCAAAGATACATAGCGATCTTTTAAGTAGGTATTGTAGTAATTATTATCAACAGCATAGTCATTGTTATCTGTTTTCTTTTTGACCTCTTCTACAAACTGATCCGTCAGTTTCTCCCAATCATAGTCTGGAGTTTTATCTCCTGATAAGGGATAATCTGATTTCTCATGATTTTCATAAAATTTTCGTTTGAGCTTAAAAGAATATATCACGTTATCTAACTCTAATAGTTTTTTATCAACAATGGTTCCTTTCCCATCTATGAAATAACTTTTGTATTTTTTGTAGATGTCATTTTGTTGCTTGTTCCCCTTGGTAATCTCAATAATGCGATTGATTAGTTTTTCTTTTGTTTCCTTACTAATCTTGTCATTATCTAGCATGTGGAAAATATGTTCTTGAGAAGCCTTGTTCAAAAATGCATCTTGATGGGTTCCATCTTTTTCAAACCACTGAACCGACTCTATTATAGCCACTTTTCGCTTAGTCATAGTTCCTTCAATTGAGCCCAAGGTCGTAGCCTGAATGATGTTTTGTGAATAGCTGGTTCCAATCTGCATGATATTAAAATCGTTGTAGTTAAAAATTTTATTGGGATGATAGTCTTCATTTATCGTTGCAACCAACTCAGATGACCCCAATAAAACCATTGTATTGGGAGTGATATTGCTTGTTAAAATATCTCTACTTTTATACTTTTCATACGAAGTGCTATAGCGAATACTATTATCCTTTACTTTATAATAATCATCAATCTTCTTGACGTATGTCACATTTAAAAGCGCAAGCGTCGCAATTACGAGCACAAGCGATAGCAAAAATGCTTTTAGTTTAATCATCTAGTTTTATCCTATCCCTTCGATCCGTCCAATCTCTTTTCAAGTTCTTATCTCTTTAAAATCGTCAGTAAGATTTTATAAGGTTCACCTGAAAAGATAAAGAAACCAATCATAACCAAATTCATGGTCACAAACCAACTCAGTAGCTTATACCGAGCCTACTGAAAAAGTCATCAAATTGATGGCTTTTTTGTTATACTAGAGATGAG
>OCJN01000123.1_pt1 | contig 34644 bp, 28 predicted proteins | sample 1480731 | NCBI WGS metagenome assembly OCJN01 (sample SAMN05301479, study PRJEB22388) | human skin metagenome | isolation source: Infant 1 DOL 23 skin | host: Homo sapiens | place: USA: Pittsburgh, Magee-Womens Hospital of UPMC | collected 2013/2014 | reverse complement strand
CTTGCTGCTGGTCGACGACGTCCTCTACCGCGGGGTTATCCCGAATCGCATCGATGGCGGAGGCATCTTCTGGGTCTGCAAGCCGCACGTGGAATGCGGCCGGCAATGCATCAGGGGAGGTTTGCTCCACCATGACAGGGTCGGTGTCTTGGAAAAGTTCTTTGAACCGCTCATAGGAATCTGCGCGGTTGCGGTATTCCACGGACTCGACGGAACCATCCGCCTCTAGCTGATCCTTGATATCTGCACAGGTCGGACTCGTGCAATCTGGGTCCCCAGCAGAAATATCTTCATTGAGCTGGACCATGACCTCGACGCGGTCGAGATAGATATCCTTGGTGTCCTTAGTCAGGTTATTCACCATGATGCCGGCGACCACGAGCCCGACCGCAATCGCAGTGGTGATAATCATGGCAATGGTCATAGTCAGGTTGCGGCCAAGCCCCTTGGTGGCTTCGCGGAAAATAAACCCTAGCTTCATGCTTCCCCCTCATAGGTTGCCTCGTGCTCATCCCGCACGAGTACTCCATTGCGCAGCTCCAGCACGCGCTTGCGCGCCCTATTGACGGCGCGGGCATTGTGAGTGGACATGACCACGGTGGTGCCGCGGCGGTTGATGCCCAGCAGTAAGTCCATGATCTCGTCAGCGGTGGAGGGATCGAGGTTGCCCGTGGGTTCGTCGGCAAGCAGAAGCTTCGGCCGATTAACCACCGCGCGGGCGATAGCCACCCGCTGCTGCTCGCCACCGGAGAGCTCATGCGGATAGGCATTGTGGCGATCTTGGAGTCCCACCAGCTCCAATACCTGGGGCACCGAGGTAGAAATTCGGTACTTGCTCTTGCCAATGACCTCCAGTGCAAAGGCCACGTTTTGATACACCGTCAGCTTGGGCAGCAGGCGGAAATCCTGGAAGACGTACCCAATGGACTGGCGCAGCGCGTTGATCTGCTTGCCGGAAAGCTCATTGACGTGGAAATCGTCGAAGTAAATATCGCCCCTGCTGACATTGTTATAGCGAACCATCAGCTCCAGGAAGGTGGACTTACCGGAGCCGGACGGACCGATCAGGAAAGCGAATTCACCATCCGCAATCTCGAAAGACACCCCGTCAAGTGCTGGGCGGGACTCGGCGGAGTAGGCCTTAGTCACGTTGTCGAATCTAATCACGCGAATCACTGTAGCAACCAAAGTTGACACCGCGCTGTGAACTATATTTAAGTAATGTGGTCTAAGACACTAATTTGTTCCGACCCAATCGACAGAAAGTGCCGATACTATGGCCGAAACCGAAACTAAAGAAAAACCACGTTCTGCAAGCGGCTTCCTGGGCACTGTGGAAAAGATTGGCAATAAGCTTCCGGATCCGTTCTGGCTCTTCGTCATCCTCGCGGCAATCGTTGCTGTGACATCCTGGCTGGGGCACCTCATTGGCATGACCGCCGAGGATCCCAAGACCGGCGAGACCATTGAGGTTGAATCGCTGCTGACCACCGAGAATATCTCGCGCATGGTTACGGACGCCGTGGAGAATTTCACCAACTTCCCGCCGCTCGGTGTCATCCTTGCCGTGATGCTCGGCGTAGCCGTAGCGGAGCAGTCTGGTCTGCTTTCCGCTTTGGTGCGAGCGATGGTCACCAAGGTCAGCGCCAAAATGCTTACCTTCGTTGTGGCCTTAGCCGGTGTGACCGGTTCCGTGGCCTCGGACGCGATTTACGTCATCTTGATTCCCCTGGGTGCGATGGCCTTCCACGCGGTGGGCCGCTCCCCCATCGTGGGCGCCATGGTGGCCTTCGCAGCCTCATCTGCCGGCTTTAATGCCTCGCTGATTCTAAATATCACCGACCTCCTGCTGGCTGGTATTTCTACTCCAGCCGCGCAGTTTGTTGACGCCGAATATGAGGTCAGCCCGCTGGCCAATATCTTCTTTGTCATCCCTTCCGCCGTGGTGCTCTCGCTCATCATTACCGCGGTGACGGAATTCCTCATGGTGAAAAAGGCCCGCGAATTGGTGGACCATGACCACATTAATTATGAAGAGGTGTCTTTTTCCAAGGCCGCTGGTGGGGCCGGCGCGAATGCAGAAGAGGATAAGGAGTACGACTTCACCGACGATGAAGAAGCGATGCGCATCAAGCCCAACGAACAGCGCGGTTTGATTGCTTCCGGCATCGCACTCGTGCTCTTCCTTGCCGCCTTCTTTGCACTCCTATTTATCCCTGGCTCCCCGCTGGCGAGCCAGGAGGATAGCTTCATGGAGTCGCCGCTCATTAGCGCCATCGCGGTGCCGATTGCCTTGGCTTTCTTGGTGTGCGGCATCGTCTACGGCCTAGCGGCAGGCACCGTGAAGTCTTTTGCTGATGTACCGGAGTTTATGGCCAAGGGCATCGAGACCCTTGTCCCCATGCTGGTCCTCTTCTTCGCGGTGGCACAGTTCCTCGCCTGGTTCGAATGGTCGAACTTGGGCGTATGGACCGCCATCAAGGGTTCCGAACTGCTCCAACACTGGTCATTGCCGCCGCTAGTCATGTTTGCGGCACTGGTGGCCATGGTCGCACTGCTTAACCTCTTCATCACCTCCGGTTCCGCCCAGTGGGCGCTGATGGCCCCGGTCATCGTGCCGATGATGATGTATGTGGGCGTCTCACCTGAGGTTTCCCAGATGCTCTTCCGTATCGGTGACTCCCCAACGAATATCATCACCCCAATGTCGCCCTACTTCGCGCTGGCGTTGACCTTCTTGCAGCGCTATTACAAGCCGGCAGGTGTGGGTACTTTGATGTCGCTCGCCCTTCCTTACTCGCTATGCATGCTGGTGGGCTGGTTCGTCTTCTTTGTCATCTGGTATCTCATCGGCGTCCCGCTGGGACCGGGCGCACCGATGGACTACGTGGGTTAGGTCCATAGAGATCAGGCCGGACTGAGGATTTTCTCCCCTCAGTTCGGCCTTTTTGCGTTCAATTCAGCCCGATCAGTATGGACCTAAGCTTGGTCTTCTTGTTGCTGCATGCGCCAGCGGATACCGGATTCCAGGAAGCCATCGATATCTCCATCGAGCACCTTGGATGGATCACCCACCTCAAAGTTGGTGCGCAGGTCTTTGACCATCTGGTACGGGTGCAACACGTAGGAGCGCATCTGATTGCCCCAGGAGGCGTTACCACCAGCGCCCAGCGCATCGAGCTCCGCCTGTTCTTCTTGGCGCTTGCGCTCCAAGAGCTTTGCCTGCAGCACGCGCATGGCCGAGGCCTTGTTCTGGATCTGCGATTTTTCGTTCTGGCAGGTGACGACGATTCCAGTGGGAATATGGGTTAGGCGCACCGCAGAGTCGGTGGTATTAACGGACTGGCCACCCGGACCAGAAGAACGATACACATCGACGCGCATATCATTGTCCGGGATATCGATGTGATCAGTCTGCTCCACCACCGGTAGGACTTCCACCTCGGCGAAGGAGGTCTGGCGTCGGCCTTGATTATCAAAAGGCGAGATACGCACTAGGCGGTGTGCTCCCTGCTCCACGGAAAGCTGGCCGTACATGTACTCACCATGGACTACGAACGTGGCTGACTTGATGCCTGCTTCCTCCGCATAGGAAATGTCATAGACATCCACCTTGTGGCCGTGCTTTTCTGCCCAGCGGGTATACATGCGCATAAGCATTTCAGCCCAGTCCGCCGCATCCACACCGCCGGCACCAGAACGAATATTGATAACCGCCTCACGCGGGTCATACTCACCAGAAAGCATGGTGGTCACCTCTAGAGATTCGATGGCGGATTCCAGGGAATCAAGCTCGTCTTCCGCTAGGGAAGTATCTCCCTCTTCTTCGGCCAGTTCGTACATGACGGGCATGTCCTCTAAGCGCCCGCGTAGTGATTCCAGCTTGCGGACCTTGGCCTGCGCTGCGGAAAGCTCGGAAGTCACCTTCTGCGCGTGGGCAGGGTCATCCCATAGGGATGGGTCGCCAGCTTGGGCCTCAAGTTCCCGAATGTGGGCAGCCAAAGCCTCCGGGTCCATGACCTTCTCAATGGTGGTCAAGGTGGTTTCCAATTGCTTGAGCCGTGCTGTTAATTCGGGACGCATAGGCCCCAATCCTACCCACCCGGCCGGCATAATTAGCCATCGGCCGCGTTTAGGGTGACAATGGTGGGCATGGATCAAAAGCCGAGCTTGCAGGAGATGATCGACGCGGTCATCAAGACCTTCATTGTCGCGCACGCCGATGACGGGGATGCGCACCTAGCGCAAGCCCTTGTCTATAACGCCGGCCGCCTAGCCTGGCGCCTGCGCGAGATGGGCGTTGACGTGGAGCAAAAGACTTCCATCTCGGACGTTGTCACGGATGCAGACCGCGCGGCCGAGCGCTTCGTCGCGGGCGTGCTCGAGGCCGTGCGCCCGGAGGACGGCATCCTGGGTGAGGAGGGCGCCGCCCGCGAGTCCCAGTCCGGCCGCACCTGGGTCATCGACCCAGTCGATGGAACCTACAATTTCTCTTCCGGTTCCGATTATTGGTGCTCTGCCCTCGCGCTTGCCGACGCCACCGGGATCACCCTAGGCGCCGTCCACCGCCCCGCCATGGGTTATACGTGGTTCGGAGGCCGTGACTATCCCACCTCCCTCGACGGGAAAGAGGTAGCTCCCCTGGAGAATAAGCCAGCCGAGCAGATTTCACTGTCTACCTATTTGCACCCGACTTCGCTGGTGGATACGGATATCCGCGGGGCATGGCAACGCGTCGCGGAAAACTTTGCTACAGTCCGTATGCTCGGTGCCGGTTCTGTTGACTTGTCCTCCGTGGCCGATGGCACATGGGGTGCATGGATGCAACATTCGGTAGCGGATTGGGATTGGTTCCCCGGCAAAGCCCTGGTTGAGGCGGCCGGTGGTACTGCCCGCAAGGTAGAAGCCGGCGGCGTTGAATGGTGCTTGGCCGGAAATAAACAGGTAGTGGATCAGATGGAGGAGTGGCTCCGTGGGTAAGTTCAAAGAAGACTTGGGGCTCGCGCTCGAGCTGGCGGGCCATGCCGATGTGGTGACCATGCATCGATTCGAGGCCGCAGATCTTTCCGTCAAGGAAAAGCCGGATATGTCTCCTGTATCGGATGCAGATCTCACCTGTGAGAAACAGATCCGCGAATCCCTCAAGCGCTCCCGCCCGCGCGATGAGGTACTAGGCGAGGAATACGGCGGCGAAGCCTGCTACAAGGGCCGCCAGTGGGTCATCGATCCCATCGATGGCACCAAGAACTTCGTACGCGGCGTGCCTGTCTGGGCCACGCTCATTTCCCTCTTGGAAGACGGCGAGCCGGTAGTATCTGTCGTTTCCGCCCCTGCCCTGCGCCGCCGCTGGTACGCGGCCAAAGGTGCCGGTGCTTTCCGCGTATTCGGCGGTGAGCCGAAGCGCTTGAGCGTTTCCCACGTGGAAAAACTCGCCGATTCTTCTCTGGCAATGAGCTCGCTGACCGGATGGGCCGAGCGCGGCCTGCGCGATAAATTCCTCGCGCTCACGGATAAGACCTGGCGCCTGCGCGGCTACGGTGATTTCTGGTCCTATTGCCTCGTGGCCGAAGGCGCAGTAGACATCGCCGCCGAGCCGGAAGTTTCCCTGTGGGACCTCGCCGCGCCCTCCCTCATCGTGACCGAGGCCGGCGGTACTTTCACTGATCTAGACGGCAACCCCGGACCGCATGGAGGATCCGGCGTAGCCTCCAACGGCCTACTTCATAAGCACGCCCTCGCCGCGCTGCAGAGCTAAGGTTTCCTCCGCAGCTGGAGCAGCACCGGACCGCGGCGCTTCACCGCTGCTCCAGAACATCCCCCTGCCTGCGCGCAACTGCCGCAGCCGCCGGTGGGGCACATAGTAAGCGATTCCCGCACCAACTCTGCACTGCGCTCAAGGTGGGCAAGGATGATTTCAACGGTCCCCTGCCCTAACCCAGTAGCTTTTGCAATGTCAGCCGGGTTGGTTTTTCCCTGTGTAATGGCCTCCTTGACCTGCTCCGTGGGGCTCATAGGAAGACCTTGAGGACTTGGAAAACCCCCACCGCGAGAATCCAGGCGGAGCCGAGTTGCAGGGCGAAGCCGATGAGTGTCCACTTCCAACCTATTTCTCGCCGCTGCGCGGCTACCGTGGCCACGCACGGGGTATAGGCCAACAGGAATACCATGTACGCCCATACTGCCGCGAGCCCGTGCCCGCCAGAGGCCGCATCAAAATCAGCGCGGATATGGCTGGCCAAGGGGGATTCTGCTTGCTCTTCCGGTGCATCGTCAGTGACGTCTTCGACCGCGTAGGTCTGTGCCCACGTAGAAATGAGGGTTTCCTTCGCCACGAATCCGGTGACCAAGGGGCCGGTCAGCGACCAAGAATCAAAGCCTGCCGGGGCAAAGACGGGAGACATTGCCTGAGCAACAGCCCCATAGGCGGAATCCTGTGGCGGCACTGCCTCTTCGTTAAAGGAGTGCCCGCCGGTGACCGGAATGGACATGAGCAGCCAGATAACTACCACCGTGGCCACGATGATGCCGCCTGCGGTATGCAAGAAGCCCTTGAGGCGCACCCACATTACTGAGATGGTGAGCCTAAACGTGGGCAGCTGATAGGCAGGAAGGTCGATAACGAGGGCTTCGGCCGGCATGGCCCGCCACACCGTGCGGCGCAGCGCCAGGCCTACCAACACCACCAAAGCGATGGACAGCACGTACATGGCAAATACCGCGGAACCGGCATGAGCAGGGAAAAAGACCTGGGCCAGCATCATAAATACGATAAGGCGCGCCGAACAGGAGGTGAAGGGAATAAGCAGGCAGGTGAGAATGCGATGGCGGACGTCGCCAAGCACGCGCGTAGCCGAGATCGCCGGAACATTGCAGCCATAGCCCACCACGATAGGTATAAAGGCCTTGCCCGGCAGGCCAATGGCGCGCATGACGCGGTCCGTAACCACGGCCGCACGAGCCATATAACCGGAATCCTCCAGCACAGCCAGGCACAGGAACATCAGGGCCAGCAACGGCGCGAAAGTGAGCACCATGCCCACCCCGCCGATAAGGCCATCGACCACTAAGCCCGAGACCAGCCAGTGATCCGGCAGGACGCTGCGCGCGCCATCGGAGACCGGACCGGTGATCAATGCTTCCAATCCGTCCTGTAGCGGACCCGCCACCGTAGTGGTGATAAAGAATACGGCCCACATCACCGCTAGAAATAGAATCGGACCGAGCACTGGGTGCAATACCACACGGTCTATGCGCTGGCTGAGCGGTTCGCCAGCGTCCGTTCGCGAAACGGCAGCCTTTTCTGCCGCGTCCAAATCCGCAAAGCGCTGGTCTAAGTCGGCATTGGGCCGGATGGTTCGCGGCTCGGTACGCATTGCGCGGGCAACGGCGCCTTCGAGCGCATCTAAGTTTTCGCGCCGCCGACCGTTCACGCTCACCACTGGCATGCCCACCGCGCGTGAAAGCGCGGCCGCATCAATGCTTATGCCCTGCTGCTTGGCGATGTCTTCCTTGGTCACCCCAACCACTACCCGGTACGGGTGCTCCGCGATCTGGAAGGCCAGGTTCAGACCGCGCGCCGGCGCAGTGGCATCCACGAGCACTACCACCACATCGGGGCGCTCACACGGCGGAGACTCCACGAGCATATCCCGGGTAAATTCCTCGTCTGGGCTCATTGGATCCAATGAATACGCACCGGGGAGATCAATGAGGTCAAAGGCCTCTGGCTGCGCATTCCACAAGCCACGGCTTATCTCAACGGAAGTGCCCGGCCAATTTCCGGTTTGCACCTTCGCTCCGGTTAGCGCATTGAACAAGGTAGATTTGCCGGAATTTGGAGCCCCGACCAATGCGAGAATCGGGGTTCCCTCCTTCGCAATACGCATGGAGGAGGTGGAGTGGCAGCTCGGGGCAGCGGTTTTCCGTGCCATTATGCTGCCACCGGGATGACTTCAAGCTGACGCAGTGTAGCCGCATCCACTGCATAGCGGGCGGTGCCCACGGTAACTAAGCGCGCACCGCCGGCTACCTTGCGGCCAATCTGTACGCGCACACCTGGGCGGAAACCTAATTCCCGCAAACGCAGCGCCAACGCCGGCTGCTCGTTGATGGCGTGCTGCAAGCAGCACTCAGGAAGTTCCACCAAAGCGTCCACCGGTGCCTGATCGGCGCGCATACACTCGGATTTTTCACACCCCGGTTTGCGCCGGGTACGGGACAATAGGGACAGCTGCAACATCGCGCGGTTACCTCGGTTCTTTTAGGCTGGCTTCTGTCGGTGTGATTAGTCACACCTAAGTAGCTTCTAGATAAGGCTAACCTTAGTCCGCGCAAGCATTTCACACAAGAGCCGATTAGTTGTGATTATCAGCACCGGGCAGGGACGCAAAAAGCCCGCTCCCCAAGGCGGGGAGCGGGCGAATGGCTCAGTACAACTAGTCTTCAGGCAGCGTGAAACCGGCACCTACGCCATCGCGGCGGTTCATATCCGCCAAGACCGCATCCATATTGGTGGCAGCTGTCGGGTTATGAACCGGCCCCTGCAATGGGGTACGGCACGGGAAATTCACCGGCAGGAATCCACCGGAAATGGAACCAATGAGGCGGCCATTGACGAGCAACGGCGCACCAGAATCACCCATCATGGCGCAGACTTGGTTTACCTGAATCTTCTTTGCCTGCTGATAGGTAATGCCACAGGTCTTGCCGGTGGCAACGCCCTGCTTGCACACCTGCTGCCCTGGTTTGACGCCACCGCCTAGTTCATTGACGGTTACGCCATTGTAGGAACGGGACACCTTAGCCTTGGAGCCGAACTCAATAACGGCGTAGTCCAAGTCCTCGTTCTTAGACACCACGGTGCCCGTCGGGCCGATTTGCTCCGAATCGGCAGAGGTAACTGGGTCACCTACATTGCCGCAGTGGCCAGCGGTCAGCCCCACCTTGCGGCCGCCATTATCGTTGCCTGCCGCGGTCAGAGTGCACATCGTCGTGTCATTGACGTAGAGCGGGGTACCTGGACCATAGAGGGACTCACCCTGATTCATGGCTGCAACAGACTCTTCTGGAATGCGTGGGGCATCAAACATGGAACCCGGCACACGGTGCAGGACGTAATCAGCCTGTGGTTTTCCCGCGACTGCCTTGGAAAATCCATCATTTTTCCACTTATAGTTCGGATTGGTGCCCTTCGGTTTAAACTCCGGCTGGGTAGCCTGCTCCGCTAGGCCAATGGGATTCGGATTAGTCAGCGGCTCCGCGTACTGTCCTTGCTGCACGTTCTGCTGCACGGCTTGCTGCGCGTTGCGCACAGAGGAATCCACGGCGTCGGTAACATTTTTATCCACCTGCGGGGTCTGGATGCCGATCCCCGCTAGGTCATCGCGGACCTGGTTAATAATCCCTGCGGAATCGAAATCCGGTTGGGGCAATTCCTGGGCGCCTGCGGCTGGGGAACCCAGGAAAAACGCACCAGCGAAAGCCGAGCCCACTAGGACTTTCTTGAGGTGCGGAATGCGAAGCATCAAGGTACCTACTTTCAGTTGTCAACATCGTGCAAGCTCGATAGTGGCACGAAAGAATTGTGGAAACAGCAAACTCTTGTGACTGTGTCCAAGCCGTTATATTTCTTCCAGACTTCGGGGGTGATCACCCCTCCCCTATCATGGACAACATGCCCACACCGCTGTCCTATTCTGATGTCTCCGACTTTCCACAGCTGCATATGTCGCGGGTTATCGATGCTGACTTTGATGCCGCCGCACGCCGACTTTTCCGCTGGTCAGTACAACGCAGCGGTCTTTTCCGTGTCCGCCCGACCCATGAGGTTGTTGAGCTGGGCGCGGAGGTCACCCTCGGCTTGGGGCCATGGAATTTTCGCTGCCGGGTTGTCGATGTCTTCTATGAGGACGGCCGCTGCGGGTTCACCTACGGCACCCTCCCCGGACACCTCGAGCGCGGCGAGGAGACCTTCACACTGGAGCGCCTGCGCGATGGCCGCACGCTTTTTCTTATCGACGGCCGCCTCAGAGCCCTTCCTCCCCTTCCTGCGCCCCCTCGTGGACGTGCCGAGGCGCCTGCTTATCAGCCGGCTATATCTCCACGCGCTGGACTAAGCGGTAACAATAGCTGTAGCCGCCTCGCCTTTAAGCTGTCCGTTCCACCTTTTTGTGGTGCTCACCAGGAATTGAACATCAGGTCATGCTGGGAGCGGCAGCGCCTTAGGACAGCCGTGGGTTCGTTGACAAGCAGCACCTGTGGGTCCCTTACTAAAGGTGCAGCTTTTCTACCCCATCAAGTAAGGAGAACCTCTCTGCCTCTGCGGCATCCACAATGGATCGAACGAATGCCGAGTGTATTCCGATCAAAAAGCCGCCTCCTCATAAGGAGACGGCCCTTTAATCCGAAGCAAACGTGGATTTAATTCTTGCGTTTATCCTCGATGGATTCGCGAGCATCACGAACGGCGCCCTTGACGCGATCGAAGAAGCCGCCCTTCTTCGTGGTCTCTTCTTGGTATTCGTGGGCCTTGTCTTCCACGAATCCCTTCGCTCGCTGGAAGGCATCACCTACGGCGCTACCTGCCTCCGATGCCTTCCCCTTCAGCTGGTCCAAACGCTCATTGCCAGCCTCGCCGGTGACGTCATCTGCTTCGTTGCGGTCATCGCCAGACATCTCTGGATCTACATCCAGATCATTGACGGAGGTAGGGGTCTCACCAGCAGCTTCTAGATCAATGTCTGGCTGCTGCGGGGCAGTTTCAATATGCTCTTCCTTTGCTTCACCCACGATGTGCTGGCTAGGCGCGTAATCCGCGTTGTTCTCATCCAGCGCTTCCTGCAGATCCGGCTGCTGTGGGGCGGAACCAATGTGCTCTTCCTTTGCCTCACCCACGATGTGCTGGCTAGGCGCGTAATCCGCGTTGTTCTCATCCAGCGCTTCCTGCAGATCCGGCTGCTCTGCGGCCTTGCCAACATGTTCTTCCTCCGCACCCGCAACAACGTGGTTCTGGGGTTCATACTTGCTTGCGGCGGACTCATTGCCGTCCGCAGATGGTTTTCCGACCGGCTTGGACAGGCCGGCAGCACCTGCGGCCCCCGCAGCAGCTGCACCAGCAGCGACACCCGCAGCCGACTGTGAGGCCTTGTCAGACTTAGCAGCTGCGGACTCAGAACCCTCAGAAGCTAAGTACTTGTATTCGTTACGGTCCAAGTCGACTTCGTGGCCTAGTTCGTTCGCCATTACTACTTACTCCTTTTAATAGATTTATCTTCTTCCTTCTAGGGTTCCAGAAAGTTCAGGAGCGTGCACGGAAATGGGTATAGGAAAGCGTCGACCGGTGGATGGATCGGTCATCTCTAAACACTCAACTTGGAAGGTTTCGCGTACGAGTTCAGCGGTCATCACCTCCTCGGTAGGCCCTTCGGCCACAATGCGCCCCTCGCGCATGGCTACGATTCGATCGGCGTAGCGCGCAGCGTGGACCATATCGTGGACCACCATGACCACTGTGGTCCCAGCACCATTGAGGTCTCGGATGAGATCCAAGATGGACAATTGGTGCGCGGGGTCGAGGTAAGTAGTCGGCTCGTCAAGCAAGGTAATTGGTGTTTCTTGGGCCAGGGTCATGGCAAGGAAGACACGTTGGCGTTGACCGCCGGAAAGGTCTGCAGCGGGGACGTCGAGAAGCTCGCTCACCCCAGCACGCGAGGCAGCTCGCTCAACCGCTGCATGATCTCCTGCCCGCATCGTCGCTAGCGCCCCTGTATAGGGATAGCGGCCGTAGCCGATGACGTCGCGCACTAGTACCCCTTCCGGAGCCGCGGGGTGTTGTGGCAGGAAAGAAACTTCACGGGCAAAGGCACGCGAGGAATACTCACTAATTTTTTGGTCCGCGAGGTACACCGCGCCCGCGCTGGGCGTGAGTTGGCGGCCCAAGATTTTGAGAAGCGTCGACTTGCCGCAGCCATTCGGCCCGATCAGAGCCGTTACTTGACCGCTAGATAAGTGGAGATTTACATCTTTGACCACATCGGGGCCACCGTAGCCCACGGTTAATCCGCTACACGTCAGTGTCATGTCTAGCCTCCGTTTCGCACTCGGGTCAGCCGAGTCAATAGGAAAATGAAATAAGGTGCGCCAATCAGCGCGATGAGCGCGCCAACGGGGATTTCCGTGGGAGCGAAGGCCCAGCGACCGAACGTATCGCATACAGTCACAAGGACCGCGCCGCCTAGGGCCGCCACGGGCATTTGCCGGCGCAGGTTTGCACCAACAATCAAACGGGCAGCATGTGGGACGATGAGCCCGGCGAAACCCAAGACCCCAGCCGCGGCGACTCCCGCGGCGCCGAGGATAACGGCCAGGGCTACTGCTATTAGGCGCCACGTCTTGGTGCTCACTCCGATGCCGGCCATGGTGGAATCATCCAGCGCGAGCATATCCAGGTGTTTTGCTACCACCATCGCGATGGTTAGGGCGAAAAGGATAAAGGGGGCAACAATAGTGGCGTCACCAAGCGAGCGGGCGTAAAGCGAACCTTTCAGCCATGTCATGGCCGCTCCTGCCTCTGGCGCGGCGCGCACCAGAAGTAATTCGGTGATGGCACCCAGCCCAAAAGATACCGCCACCCCGGTAAGGGGCAGGCGCACCGGATCGCTTGCCCCGCGTCCGGCGAGAAGGAGAACCAACCCAGTTCCAGCCAATGCGCCGATAAAGGCGATCAAGGTCAGCAGGTGGGCCGGCAGGGCGCCTGCTCCCATAAGGACTGCAACGGCCGCGAGTCCACCGCCGGAGGTAATACCCACCGTATCTGGTGCGGCCAAAGGATTGCGTAGCGCGGATTGCAATAGACAGCCGGAAACAGCCATGGCACTGCCCGCGCAAATACCTACCAAGATCCGCGGTGCGCGGTACTTCCAGATGAGCGGATCTCCGGCAAAGAAGCCAGTGGTCACCTCGCCCGGCGATTTCATCACCGCACCGACGCCCATGCCGATAACTGCGCTCAATACCAACGCCAGGATGAGTCCTACTAGAACCCCTACAAATCTCTTATGCCGCATGCCTCCCCCTCCCTAGGGCATGGACGGACCACAGCACTAAGGGCATGCCAGCCAAAGAAGTCACGATGCCTACTGGGGTCTCGGCCGGCGCCCAGATTGCCTGCCCAACCGAGTCGGCCACCAGAAGCACCGCTGCTCCTACAATTCCAGCCACACACAGCCCCATGCGATGGTGCGGGCCGCACACCCGCCACGCTACGGTCGCGGCCATCAGCCCCAAAAATCCAATCGGCCCGGTTGCGGCTACCGAAGGAGCAATGAGCACTACCGCCGCCACAATGGCAGCCAACCGAATGCGCTCCGGCTTCGCCCCCACAGCACCGGCCACGGCATCGCCAGCTACGAGCAAGTCCAGCGTCTTCGCACCGACTAAAGTCAAGGGAACCACGACCAGCACAGCGATCAGCGCGGGCATAATATCGCTTAGGCGTACACCGGCAAGCCGGCCTGAAAGCCACGACATCACCGTCGCCAGTTGAGCTTCATCTATCACCAGAAAAATGGAGGTCAAGGCGCTACACAGCGCGGAAACGGCAACGCCAACGAGAACCATGCGCTGGATCGCACCGCTCTTGCCGACGCCCACCGTCACCCCCACAGCAATCCCCGCCCCCAGCAGCGCACCGGGCAGCTGGTCAACGCTCGAGGCTTCGCTTCCTAAAATCATTGCGGTTGCGACTGCGCCGAGTGCCGCACCGGAGTTCACACCAGTGATGGACGGGTCGGCGAGCGGATTCGCGGTTGCCGTGCGCAGCAATAACCCGCCTACACCTAGTGCAATACCGACCACCGTGGTAGCAAGGAGACGGTCAAAGGCCACGCTATGCAGCTCTACTTCCAGCCACGGGGCATCTACTGGCACCTGAACATGGCGAAGCCGCCACCACCACACAAAGGCAGCGGCAGCGGTTGCAAGGACCAGGCAAGCGCTGGCTTTAGTTCGTGGTGCCACTACTTTTCAGCGGCGATCATGTCATCGAGCATATGCTCGGCGGACAATGGCCCGCGGGCGCGCGACCAGATATCTTGGTCTACCTCTACGATGTCACCGCTGCCCTTGACATAGGGCGTCTTTTTAAACTCTTCGACGTCCTTGTACATAAAGACTCGGTCAGCCTTCATGCCAGGGAGCTTATCGCCGGTCAGTTCCGCTACATCAGTCTTAGATTCGATAGAAGACTTCTCGCCTTCGAAGGCATAGTCATAGCCCACTTTACTCAGTAGCGACTGAGGGAAAGAGGGGTTGACCCAGGTATAGAGCATCTCGCTGGACCAGCCAGCCACGACGGCACGACTCCCCGGCTTTACCGCGTCCTTGGTCTGAGCAATCTTGTCCTCGATGCGCTGACGGACTTCTTTAGCCTTTTCCTCTTTGCCGAGTTTGGCCGCGATCTCATCCATCGAGTCCAACACGTCCGAGTAAGTTTCATCTGGGTAGGATTCCGTCTGCGCAATCTCTTCCAGCTGCGGCATGATATCAGCTTGACGGGTAGGGCTAGCCAAAATCAGATCTGGTTCCAAAGACTGGATAACCTCCAGGTTCGGCTGCTTGGCTTGGCCCACAGAGGTCGCCTGACCTAACTGTCCCTTCAACGTAGTAGGTGCCTCCGACTTACCGATTTCTACGATTCCCACTGGGTCCACATCGAGGGCCTTAAGAATTTCCTCATAGCGCCAATCGAGCGCCACAACTCGCTCGATCTTCCTATCGCCACCCGATCCCTGAGAAGAATCAGAAGAACACGCAACAAGGCCTGCGCCTAGGGCTAAGGTGGCTACGAGTGCGATAACTGCACGCACATTCATGAAGTCTTTCTTTTGCATAGGCTTAACTTACCTAGGTAAGGGTTCACTGTCTAGAGCCTGATTGCTACTTTTCCGATACAAACCAGGTAGCCACACGTCCACTAAAAGCCACCCAGTAAGCAAAAATAAAAAATGGCCCTCACCGGCGAACCGATGAGGGCCTGGAAGTTGGTAGCGGGGGCAGGATTCGAACCTACGACCTCTGGGTTATGAGCCCAGCGAGCTACCGAGCTGCTCCACCCCGCGTCGAGATGACTTCCATCATCTGCGCTTGAACAGTACGTTAACACAAAGTGTATTCGCTCTGTCCTGGCGACTCATGTAACTATACATAGGGAAAGGCACCTACCCAAATCCGCTGGGCAGGTGCCTTAATCGCCGCTTTTAAAGAGTGAAAGAACTACTTTTCCGTCTTCTGATAAGACTCAACTGCCTTATCGAGTTCATCCAGGGCGCGACCATATTCCTCGAAGGAACCATCGCGAGCATCCTCTAGGCCCTTCAAAGCCTTGTTGATGTCATCGATGGCGCCAGCCTGGTCGGAAGAGGAAGGAGCGGAGGCTGGGGCCGACTGCTTGTCTTCCTTGGCATCCTTCTTATTCTCGTCGTCCTGGGCGCCATCCTTGTCCTCAGAATCGCCATCGACTTCCTCAATGTTTTGGGCGGCCTTGGCGTCTATTCCAACCTGTTCAAGGGCATCACCGATAGTGGGGGCATAGCCCACGCGGCCTTTATAGGACACGAGTACGCGCAGCAGCTTCGGGAAGGCAGAGGCCTGGTCCTTGCGCTGCGAGTAAATCGGCTCGAGGTACAGGATTTCGCCGCCACCTACTGGCAGGGCCAGCAGGTTACCGTTGTGCAAGTCGTTAGTGCCTTCCCACAGGGTGCGGTCGCGGGCGACCTGATCGGAAGACATCATGGCGTCCTGCGCCTGCTTTGGACCCTGAGTCTGCGTATTGGTCGGCAGCACGCGCACGGTGATATCGCCATAAGTCTCCGGATCGGAGGAGACAGCCATGTGCGCAGACAGGAACTCACGGTTAAGGCCACGGTAAGACGTGGTCAGCTGGAAGGTCGGCTTTCCGGTCTCTGGATCTGCGGCCATTACGTAGTAAGGCGGCTGGTTGAGCTGACGGGATTCCTCCGCAGTGGGGTCATTCGGCACGGACCAGAAGGCATCGTTATTGAAGAATACATTCGGGTCATCCACGTGGTAGCGCGCCAGCAGGTCACGCTGCACCTTGAACATATCTTCCGGATAGCGGAAGTGCTGGCGTAGCTCGTCAGAGATTTCTGCCTCTGGCTTGACGACGTCCGGGAAGACGCCCTCCCAAGCCTTGAGCACTGGGTCATTCTTATCGAACTCGTAGAGATCCACGGTGCCGTCATAGGCATCCACGGTGGCCTTGACCGAGTTGCGGATATATCCCACCTTGTCGTTCACCAAACGCTGGGTGGTGCCGTCAGGATTGAGGGCGTCCTGGGTGGCGTCGGAAAGCGAAGCGCGCTGGGAATAAGGCAAGGACTCCAAGGTGGTATAGCCATCCACAATCCACTTCAGGCGGCCATCCACCACGGCCGGGTAGGTAGCAGAATCGGTGGTCAGCCACGGCGCAACCTTTTCCACGCGCTCGCGCGGATCACGGTCATAGAGAAGCTTTGACTCGCTGCCGACGCGGTCAGAAAGCAGGAAGTTCAGCTCGCGGTACTTGGCAGCGTACATAGTACGGTCAAAGATATTGCCAATACCGACGCCGCCCTTGCCGTCGTAGGTATAGGTGGAGCTATCGGTGTCATACTCCACCGGGTTATCGCCAGTCTTGCCGGTAATCGCATAGTCCATGCCATCAGCAGCGCCAGCAATAACCGGACCGTAGTAGATGCGCGGCTGGTCTACCTTGATGCCCAGGGATTTCTCGGCGTCCTGGGTTTCGCCTTCGCCCTCAGCCTCACCGGCCTGGGTCTGCAGATCAGACACGGTGAAGATGGGGAAACCACCGCGGGCAGAGCCAGCGTCGCGGGCTACCTCATCGACCTTATTTGCCTGTGCTGCCACGAAGCCATTGCCGTGAGTGTAGACGGTATGACGGTTAATCCAGTCCGACTGGTTCTCCCGCAATTCGTTTGGATCTAGCTCGCGGGCGGCAACGACAAAGTCACGTTTCTTGCCATCAATCTCATAGCGATCCATCGATAGCGTTTCAGGGAAGCCATAAAAGTTCTTCAGCTGCTGCATCTGAGTGAAGGTAGGAGAAAGAATCTCCGGATCCAGCAGGCGAAGGTTATTGATGGTGGCGTTATCAGAGGCCACCTTGTCATCAGAGACCTCTTCCCCGCCACCCCAGTTATCTTCATAAGTGACGTGGTCATCCGTGAGCCCATAGGCAAAGCGCGTGGCCTCAATATTGCGGCTAATGGATTCCTCTTCCTTAGCCTGGCGGTTAGGCTGCACAGAGAAGCGTTCCATAAGCAGCGGCCATGCCTGACCAATCACCAGCGAGGAAAGCAACATCAATACCACGGCCAGGCCAGGGATACGCAGGTCCTTGATGACGATGGCCATAAACAAGGCCACGGCCACAAAGACGCCGATGATCATCAAGATGATTTTCGCCGGCAGGTAAGCATGAATATCGGTATAGGAACCACCGGTAAAGAGATCGTGCTGGGTATATAGCAGCTCGTAGCGCTCCAGCCAGTAGCCGATAACCTGGGCTACCATCCACAGGCCCGCAGTAATCGCCAGTTGCAGGCGAGCTGGGCGGGAGATGGAGCCACGCACGCCAGCGGCCTTATTGCCAATGCGAATGCCACCCAGCACATAGTGACCAAAAAGCGCAATGAGGAACGCCAAGATCAGCAGGATGGATATGGTGCTAACCGCGATCTGCAGCACGGGAAGCCTAAAGGCATAAAACCCCAAATCGTGGTGGAATTGGGCATCTTTCTCGCCGAATTCCTGACCGTTTAGGAAGAGCAGTACCGTGCGCCAATTGGACTGGCCGATAAGACCGGCGATAACGCCCACGATGGCAGGGATGACCTTGAAGAAGAGGCCCATGGACTTCTCAATGGACTTGCGGTACTGATAGACCGGCGAATTCAAATCCCCAAGATCGAGCGAATCCGGGCGTCCGCGCCAGGCGAAAAAGCCGGCGGCCCATACTACGGCGGCAGCTATGAGGCCGAAGATGATAAAGAGGACGATCCGCGCAATAATCGCGGTGGTGAAAACGTTCCGGTATTCAATCGCACCAAACCACCTCCAATCCGTGTACAAGCCCACAAACATGGGACCGATGAACAAGAGGACGGCAATGACGGCCGCAATGATTGTCGCGACCCGCGGGGGCCGCTTCAACGGGGCGGCTGGTGTGGATGACCCTAAGGACAACGCCAGCTCCAATCAAATAGTGCGAATTTAAAACCTGTAGACTTCTTCCAGCTTAAGGAAGCAATACACAGATAACGAATAAGGATGTTTATGAGTTCCCCCGAATTAACACAGCCAGCTTTAAACCGCGCGATGACCGAAGCCGTGGAATTCGTCCATGCCGAGGGTTGGGACGCCCGCCCCACCATCTTTGCGCTCGTTCCCACCCACTTGGTTGCAGACCAGCTGGCAGCACTCGATGAAGAAGACGCCGCGCCGCTTACCCTTATTGTGCAGGATAATGTGCCCGAAAACATTGAGCCCGGTTCTGAGCAGCTGGCCGATTATGTCTCCCGCTTGGCTTGGCCGCGGGAGGTAGCCGGCGTCATCCTGGCCCAAGAAATTAAGTTCCGCGATACCTCCAGTGAGGACCCCTCCCCTCGCCCGGCGCGCCTATTTTCCGGAGCGCTGCGTGAAGAAGGAATCGAAACCACACTGCTCCAGCTGCGCCCCACCGAAGAGGAGCTGGAAGCGGCCGGGCCATTCGCGGAGGACGATATCCAGCTGCGCGGCGGCCCCCAGGTTGCACCGGGGGTTATTGCGGCCTTGCGCTATGGGCTGAGCCAAGACCCAGATGAACTAGATTAGACTGAAAAGACAATTCTCGCCTGCGACTAAGGAGCTATTTCCTACCGTGCGACGCATTACTCTCACTTGCCTTGACACCACCCGCGCCACTGCAGCAGCCCTGCTGTTGGGGGTAGGCGTGAGCGCTGCCGCTTGTTCCTCAGACGATACCGCGCCTGCCGACGTCCCCGTGGAGACCACCACCGCCGGCGCCGAGTCCGCCACTTCCGAAGCGGACGCCTCTGAGGAGACCAGCGCCGCCTCCAGCACTGTCTCCACTACTGATTCCAAGGTCGAATCGAGCGCGGCGGAAAGCTCGGAGGCGTCGGAGGGGGCGTCGGCAAGCAAGGAGCCCGGAACCGAAAAGTTGGAAAAGTCTGTGGCTAAGGCCTATGACATCTTTGCTCCGGTAGCGCCCGAGGAGCTTTTCGCCCTCTTTGACCGCTGCGATTCCACGGGCGGGGACGATTCCTATAACTGCTCTGGGCCAGAGGTAGGCCAGTTCCAGTTTTTCCGCTCGCACTCCAAGGCGAAGCAAACCACGCAGGTGCTTACCGAGCTGCGCAGCTCGCAGGTCATTGAGGATGACGGCGACCGCGTCGTAGGCTGGTCCACCTTGGGAACCACCGCGGTCATTACCGTAGTGGACAATAAAGAAGGCATGGTCATGCAACAGATGATCTCCTCCGATCAGGAAGACCCGGAAGAGAAGATCAAGGAACTGGGCCTGGCTAAGTAGACCGCCTACTGGCAGGTTTTGATGTCCTTGCCGTCCGCGAAGTCTTTCATTGTGGATACGGCATCATCCAAGGTGGAAACCTCCGCGATGGGCATATCCCCGTGGTCGCTCGCGGCGGCCTCGGAGCAATTATCTTTGGGCGCAAGGAAGAGTTCCGCGCCCGCCTCGTGCGCCGCAGCGATTTTATGCTGGATGCCGCCAATGGGCCCCACCTGGCCGTCTTCTTGAATGGTGCCAGTTCCGGCCACGAATTTGCCGCCGGTGAGGTCTTCTTCGCTGAGCTTGTCGATGACCGCCAGGGTAAACATCATGCCTGCGGATGGCCCACCGACATCCTGCAAGTTGTATTTGACCTTAATATCGTCTTGCGGGACCGAGAGCATGGCGATGCCCAACATCGCCTGCCCCTTCTGTTGGGGATTTTCCCCGAGTTCAATCTCTTCTTCTTGCTTTTTGCCGCCACGTTTCACGGTCAGCGTGACTTTATCGCCGGGGCTCTTTTCTTTAACGATGTCTTGGACTTCTCCCGGCTCCGAGACGCCCTTGCCTTCCACTGCGGTAATGACATCGTCTTTTTTCAGCTTGCCCTTTGCTGCGCCCTTATCGAGTACTTCCGCGATGGTGATCTTTACCGGCAGATGCAAATAGTCCATGGCTGCGACGGTCGCAGCAGATTCGGACTGGGTAAAGGCCTGCTTATTGGACTCTTCTACCTCTTTATCGCTCATATTCTGCGGAATGACGGTATCGATGGGCACGATGGTGTCATCGGTCATCATCCATCGCCCGAGCGCCTGCGCCAAGGTCATATTGGTGCGCACGGACACCGTGGTCATGTTGAGATGCCCGTCCGTGTCATAGGTTTGCGGAGCCTTAACGTCAACGACCTGGGTACCGTCCACCTCACCCAATGTGTCCACCGTGGGGCCGGGCCCCTCGGCTGCATAGGGGACGGTCAAAGACACATCGGTGCCGGGGATATGGTCAAGCGATACCAACGCACCGGTTAAGACGACGGGGATAGCTCCCCAAGTGATGGTGCGGACGCGACGGCTAGCAGGAGAATTCACGGATCAATACCCTACAACCTTTGGCGTAGTGTTCGCTGTCAGCGTAGCGGGGATCATGGAAAGTAGCCGGACGGTGCCGGTAGATTAGGACGCATGAGCAACGGATTCGGTTTTTCTTTCCCCAATAACGATGACGACGATAATGACGGACGTCGTGACCAGAACCCGTTCGGCGCATTCGGCGGCGCTAATGGTGGCGGCCTCGGTGACATGCTGAACCAGTTCGGTCAGATGCTGTCCGGCATGGGCTCTTCCATGAACTCGCCGGAAAACTCCGGCCCGGTCAATTACGACATGGCCAAGCGCATCGCCCTGCAGCAAATTTCGCAGTCCAAGCCAATAAGCGCGGACGATACCAAGGCCGTCGAGGAATCCGTCCGGCTGGCAGAGCTCTGGCTTGATGACGCCACCTACTTGCCCACCGCCTCCGGCACGGCCAAGGCATGGGATTCCAAGCAGTGGTTGGAAGAGACCATGCCGGCGTGGCAGCGCATGGTCACGCCAGTAGCAGAACACATGAATGATGCTCAGCTGGACTCCATGCCAGAAGAGGCCCGCGAGATGATGGGGCCCATGGCCAAGATGATGAACCAGATGTCTGGCATGAACTTCGGTATGCAGCTCGGCCACGCCTTAGGGGATCTAGCCTCTCAGGCGCTGACCGGCTCCGATTTTGGTCTGCCCATTGCCCCGTCTAATACCGTCGCGCTATTGCCGCAGACCATCCAGAAGGTCGCCCGCGAGCTCAATATTCCCGGCCAGGAGGTGCTGGTTTATATCGCCGCACGCGAGGCAGCGCGCCAGCGGCTCTTCAAGCACGTGCCGTGGCTGGTCGAGCGCATCGTCTCCTCAGTGGAGGAATATGCCATCGGTTTGGTTATTGATACCTCCCACTTGGAGGAAGTAACCCGCGAGCTCAACCTAGAGTCCGGCGATCCGCAGGCAATCCAGGACGCAATGAGCAAGCTGCAGGGCATGGATCTTTCCCCTCGCATTACCTCCCAGAACACTGCGGCCGCATCCCGTCTCGAAACGCTGTTGGCCCTGGTAGAAGGCTGGGCCGAGCACGTGGTCACCGAAGCCTTGGGTGAGCGCATCCCGTCCACCTCGAAGCTAACTCAGGCTTGGGCACATCGCCGCAGCACCGGCGGCTCCGCCGAGAACGCCTTCAGCAAGGTCGTCGGCATCGAGCTCAACGCCCCCAAGGTTTCTGAGGCCGCCGAGCTATGGCGCCGCGCCACCGTTGCCGTGGGAGCCGAGAAGCGCGATAAAGCCTGGGACCACCCGGACTTCCTGCCTAATGCAGAGCACCTAGATAACCCGGCCGCATTCATCGACTCCCTGCTGGACGAAGGACCGGATGAGGGCTTTGAAGAGGAATTTGCCAAGTTGGAAGAAATGCTCAAAAACGGCGAGAATTCCTCTGCTGCGCAGGACGATGAGTCCAATAAGGCTGAAGATAAAGACGAAGAAAAAGATAGGGACAACGGCGACGAGGACGGTGAAAACTAGCAGCCCCAGCGCTGGTAGGCCTCAAGATAGCCCTTCGCCCGCTCGGCGTGGGGCGCCCTGTCCGCCCACTGCCAAAACTCCCGCCCGTGGCGCGGGATGAAAGTGTGGGTCAACTCGTGAAGAATGACTGAATCCAGCACATAGTCCGGCACCTGTTGCAGCCGGTCGCTCAGCCGAATATCCGCGGTGGAGGTAGTACAGCTACCCCACCGCGTATTTTGATTGCTTACCCAGCGAATAGAGCCGATGGTCGCACGGCCGTCTAAGTAAGCCGCGTTCAGCCGCCGAGCGCGTTCTTCGAGCTGGGCGTCTGAGCGCCGGCCACTGCCCTGCTTCTTTTCTACCCGCGCCAACATATCCGCCACTGCCTCGCGCTCATCACGCGCGGACATCCATGCGGGAATGCGTACCTCGAGCACGCCAGATACCATGCGCGCCTGCACGGTCTTCTTCCGTTTGGCAGAGCGAATGACTTTAACCTCTGGGGAGTGTGGAGTGGTGGGCTGCGTACTCGACATGACAGGTGATTGTACCTGTGGTGCAATGGAGTCGACATACTTCGGGGGAAAGGGATATAAGCGTGGGGATTTCTGCCACCCAAGTAGTCTTGGCACCAGGCAGCGGCGTGTTTTGCCGCGAACAAGGGGTGGTCCAATTTGGAATGGATGCCACCCGGGTTGGAGTAGCGGAGACGGGGAATGCACTCGCCGTCGCCGCAGCCTTCAACACCGCTCGCGAGCCAGTTGCCCCGGAAGATTTGTCTCACCGGCTACATGCCGCGGGGCTGGAGGCAGCGGCAGCGCTGAGCCTTATCGAAGATGCGCTGGACTATGGAATACTCTGGCCGCACAAGGAAGCCGATGGCAAGGTAGACACAATTGTCGTGATGGGCGAATCCGCCCTGGCTCGAGGCCTCCGCTCACGCCTTGAGGCGGATGGCTTCCAGGTGCGCATCCCATTGGAGGAAGACAATGTCTTTTCCTATATCCACGACCTCGACGGCATGTATCCGATACTCGGCGTGGACCAGCTGCACTGCCCGCTGGATTGCGCCAACGCGCTCGCAGGCACAGACACCACGTGGATTCCGGTGTCTCTACTGGACAATCGTGGTGTCATCGGGCCGGTACGCATCCGGGGCCAAGGCCCGTGCCCACTGTGTGCGCACCTATCCCGCGTGGATATGGACCCGCGATGGAATATCATCAGCACCCAGCTCACCCGCGTGCGCCGCAGGCCAGAAGACGTGGTGCTCGATGCGGTCACAGCGCATACGCGGGTGATCGTCCGGCGACTGATGGGACGCCCGCTGCCGCCCGGCGCACCGACCGCGAAGCCACGCCCCGGTCAGCAATGGGAGGTCGATGTCTACGGCCACCACCAGGAGCGCACAGTTATTGCACATCCGCGCTGTCCGGTGTGCTTCGGCGGTAAAACCAACCTGGCTAGCTGCGAACCGAACGAATGACCTCTAGCACCTGGGCGCCGTAGCGCTCCAACTTGCTAGGGCCTACCCCGGAGATGGACAGCATTTCTGCCTCATCGGCAGGCAGTTCCTCCGAAATGGCTTGCAAGGTGGCATCGGAGAAGATGACATAGGCCGGAACCTTTTCCTCGCGCGCTACCTGGGAGCGCCACGAGCGCAAGGCGGCAAAGACCTCTTCATCACCGCCGCCCTCGCAGTCTTCGTGCCGGCCGATGACCTTTTCTGCCGGTGTCCCGAGCAGGCCAGAGCACACGCGGCAGCGCTTCGGGCGGCGCGCGCGGGTGCTTCCCCCGGAGGCATCTTCGGCCGCCGGTACGATGCCGTCGAGGAAGCGAGTACGCTCGCGCGAGGCCCGCGAACCGGTAGTCTTTGCCAGCGCCCACGACAGCGCGAGGTGCTCCCGCGCGCGGGTAATACCGACGTAGAACAAACGCCGTTCTTCCTCCACCTGCTCATCGCCCGCCTTAATGGCGTGGTTGATAGGCATCAGTTTTTCGGTCAACCCCACGAGGAACACCGCATCCCATTCCAGACCCTTAGCAGCGTGCACGGTAGCCAGGGTGACGCCTTCCATGGCCGGAGCTTGCTTATCGGTAGAGCGCCGGCGCAGCTCCCCCAGCACCCCGTTGAGATCGATGCCAGGAGCCGATTCCACGATTTTTTCAATGAGCCCTACAAGTGCGTTGAGCGACTGCCAGCGCTCACGTGCTTGGGCACCCTGCGGTTCGGTGGCGCTCAAGCCCAGCTCGACAAAAGCTGCCCGGGCAATCGCCACCGGGTCATCCGGCAGGTCCTCGCGACGGGTGGCGGCGATGAGCACGCGAATGGCCTCCAGGATCTCCGGGCGGCGGAAGAAGCCCTCGCCGCCGCGGACTTGGTAGACCACTCCGGCGTCGGCAAGCGCCTGCTCAAACTGCTCCGACTGGGCGTTGATGCGGTAAAGGATTGCAATCTCAGAGGCCGGTACACCCTGGTCCAGCAGTGTGAGAACCTGGCCAGCTACCTCCTGAGCCTCAATCTCCTCCGACTCATAGGCCTTAAAGGTGGGCTCTGGACCGGACTCGCGCATGCCCTGTAGCTCCAAACGGGTGCCTGCCGCGCGGCCGGTAGCCTTGCCAATGACTCTATTGGCAAGGTCGGTTACCTGCGGCGTGGAGCGGTAGTCGCGCTGCAGCTTGACCACAGTGCCATTCGGATACGTGCGCGAGAAGTTGAGCAGGTAATCCGGGGAGGCGCCGTTGAAAGAATAGATGGTCTGATTAGCATCGCCCACCACGGTGAGGTCATCGCGCTCGCCCAACCAAGCGTTGAGCACCCGCTGCTGCAGCGGGGTAACATCCTGATACTCGTCCACGACGAAAGTGCGGTACTGCTCCCGGAAGGTCTCCGCAATCGCCGGCACGTTTTCAATGGCGCCAGCGATATGCATGAGCAAATCATCGAAATCCAAGTGCATCATATCCGGCGTGGCCTTGGACTGCTCGTAGCGGCGGAAGGCCTCCGCCACCTTGGCTGGATCCGCGGGCGCGCTCCGCTCCGAATTAGCAATCACGGACTCATAATCCTCGGCGCTGACCAGCGCGGACTTAGCCCACTCGATCTCCGCCAGGACGTCACGGATCATATCCTTGGAATTATCTAGCCCCACCGAACGCACCGCGCGGGCAACCAGCGGGAATTTATTATCTAGCAACTGCCATGGAAGGTCTCCTGCTACCTGGGGCCAGAAGTACTTCAGCTGACGGCGCGCCGCCGCGTGGAAGGTCTGTGCTTGCACGCCGGCCACGCCCATGGTGCGCAGGCGGTCGCGCATTTCCCCGGCGGCGCGCGCCGTGAAAGTCACCGCAAGCACGCGTTGCGGGCTCACAAACCCCTGGTCCACCAGGTTGGCGATGCGATAGGTAATAGTGCGGGTCTTGCCCGTACCCGCGCCAGCCAAGATGCACACGGGCCCGCGCGGCGCCGTGGCCGCGCGCAGCTGATCTTCATCCAGCAAGGACAAATCCGGCTTAGTCACCGTGGTACCACTCCATAATCATCGTGTGTGCAATTGAACCCGGACGAGGAAGCGAAAGCTCAGGCAGTTCGGAGCGCTCCACCCACCGGATCTCTTTCAGTTCCCCATCAGTATGGCAGGTGGGGTGGACATCAGCCGTTTGCGCACAAAAGCCCAGCATAAGAGAGCCACTCGGCGGCCACGACTGCGAGCCCCAATAGCGGAGCGCCTCCACCCTATGTCCGGTTTCTTCCAAGGCCTCGCGCGCAAAGGCCGCCTCTGCGGTCTCACCCGGCTCAACGTAACCGGCAATCAAGGAAAAGAAGCTATTGCGGCGGCGATTGCGAGCCAGCAAAATCCGGTCGGTGCCGGCAAGGCGAATGAGCCCAATGACGGCGGGATCTAGGCGCGGAAAGACCATCCGGCGCGCGTCATCGGGATCGCACCCGACGATTCCCGGTGCAGGGTAGTCCAGCTTGCGTCCGGTCCGCGGATCAAAGCGTTGCTCGCGCCGGTTACGGATAAGCGCAATGGCTTGCAAGATTAACGGCTGGTCTGCAAAGAAGGTCGCGCTTTCCAGTCGGCCCAGCTTCCCGGCGCTGTCTTCCGGACACAAACAGGCCTGCAAGGTACCTAGGTCCACCACGGCCTGCTTACCGACGCCACCGGGAACCCCTTCCACCAGCACCGGCTCCCCCGCCGCCGTAACCGGGACGAGGCCGCCAGGAGTTACTGGGAGGAACATTTAATCCTCGTCATCATCGTCCATAACCTCGATAGGCTGCTCCATCTCATGCTTAATGTAGAGCAGGCGGTCGCCCGGCTTCAGCGCGGACGCATCCGCGGTATCCACGCGGTGCAGTTCGTTATTGCGCAAGACTGCAAGCACGATGTCTGCTAAGTGACGTGGGTTGGAGCCAACCTCGAATTCGCGCACGGCGCGCTCGGCCACGGAGAATCCCTCATTAGGTGAGAGCAGGTCCTCCATCATTTCCACCACAGTCGGGGTCACGGTGGCCAAGCCTAACAGTCGGCCGGCCGTCTCCGCAGAGGTGACCACGGAATCTGCACCGGATTGGAGCAACAGGTGACGGTTTTCGGACTCGCGCACCGACGCCACGATCTTGGCCTTGGGCGCAAGCTCTCGCACGGAGAGGCAGCACAGCACCGCGGTATCATCCGTAGATGGGGTGACAACAATGGAGCTTGCGTGCTCTACCCCAGCGACCTTTAGCACGTCCTGTTTGGTGCCGGAGCCAAAAATGGTAACTAGCCCGTGGTGTTCGGCGTGTGCAAGGGCCGCACGGTTAGTATCGATGACCACGATCTGGGAGGTCGGAACATCATCGGCCAGCAGCGCGGCCACCGCTCCAGCGCCTTTAGTGCCATAACCGATAACGACGGTGTGGTTACGCAATTGCTTTCTCCAGTTCTGGATTTGGAAAGTACGGCGGGCCTTATCCGTCAACACCGACAAGGTCGCGCCAACCAATAAAACAAGGAAGATCAGGCGGGCAGGTGTAATAAGCGTTAGGTTAATGAACCTGGCTTGCGGGGACACAGGCACGATATCGCCGTAGCCCACAGTGGTCAGCGACACCGCAGCATAGTAGGCGGAATCCAAAAGCGACATGTCCTCGCTATATCCACCGCCGTCCAAATAGACCACGACTGTCACGAAGACAACAATGCCCAAAGCCCACAGCACACGCTTGCCCAACTGACGCCACGGGCTGGAATTTTCATCCCTCGGCACCGTAATGACATCAATGAGCGCGTGGTCCGGCTGCGAGGACAGCTCGACCTGCGGCAGGAAGCGACTTCTAAAGCGTGACTTCATTGCCTGCGCACGTTTTTTGCCCACTAGCCCAGCCTTCTTTTCCGGTCTCGAATGATTGCTCAAGAGATTGCGCGCTTACGCAACCGCCCACATACCTTAGCCCTTATGGTGCTCAACTGACGATTCAAGCAGTTTCTTCAGCTCTTCCCCACGGGGCAGGCGGTTAGGTTCAAAGGTATAGCCATCGTGCACATAGTAGAACGCGGCACGAATCTTCTCCCCGCCATGGATGCGCCGCCATGCTTCTGCATAAACCGCTAGCTGTATCTTTGCGGCATCCATAGCCTCTCCTTGGGGAGGGCGGCCGGTTTTCCAGTCCACCACCATCCAAGTTCCATCCTCCAAACGGAATACCGCGTCCATGCGCCCGCGCACCACGGCCTCACCAATAGTGATTTCGAAGGGCGCCTCCACGTGCTCCGGTTGGCGCTGCGCCCACTCGGAGTTCAGGAAAGCCTCTTTAAGCTCTTCCAAGTCGAAGTCCTCCGGCTCATCAATACCGGGAAGCTCTTCCTCGCCTAATAGTGCTGGGCTGCCAAAACGGTCTTCCAGCCACGCATGGAAGGCGGTACCGCGCTTGGCATAGGAATTCGGCTTGAACGGCACTGGGCGGCGTTGCCTCCGGGCAAACTGCAGTGGGTCAGCCCGCAGCGCAACCATGTCAGAGGCAGTCAGCTCGCTAGGCAGCTCAACGTCTACCACCGGCTGTTGCAGGGCCTTGTATTCTTCAATGAGCGCGCCAGCCTCCTGCTCCCATAACTCAAATGTTTCACCGCGGCTAAGCTCTGGTAGTTCCTCCATTGCTTCGAGCACTAAATCCGCAGCGGCGACTGCCTCCGGGCTGGCCTTAAGCGCTGGGAATTGTGCGCTCTCGCCAAAGTCGTCTTCAGAGGGCTCCTCGGGGACGGACCACTCCACCACGTACTGCGGGAAGTGCTCTTTCAGGCGCTCTAGGTATTCATAGGGCGCCTTCTTGTTCTTCCCATAAGCATTATTGGTTCCCGATCCGGTAACGGTCAGGGTGGATTCGGTACGAGTCAACGCAACATAAAAAAGGCGCGCCGATTCTTCTGCCTTGATGGCGCTATCTGCCTTCCTAAACTCCTCACAGGCGTTTTGAAAGTGCGAGCGCTTTTCGGCATCCTCCGGAACCTCAATATAGTCTTCTTCTCCCGGGACCTTGTCGATCCTGGTCAAGAAGGTCTCTGCCTGCGCGTTATAGCTAGAAGAATCAGCATGCACCACGCAGACATGTTCCCATTCCAGGCCCTTTGCCTTGTGGGCAGTCATAATTTGCACGCGATCCGTGGCGGCAGGCACCTCACCCAAATCAAGGCCATCTTCCTTTTCGAGGGCAAGCGCAAAGTAGTCTAAAAGCGCATACAAGGAATCGCCGTGGAAGCTAGCGACAATATCGGCAAATTTATCCAAGTGGGCAGTTCCCCCTGCGCTTCCGCGAGCCAAGACCTCGGTGCGGATATTAAACAACGCTTCAATATCGGCAAAGATGTCCACCAACGGCTTGGATAGCGAATAGGTGCGCAGGTGACGCAATTTGGCAGAGACGTCTTCCATGCGCGCGAGGCCCTGCGGGGTATAGCGATCTCGCTCACCCAAATCAGCCAGGGCGTCGGCAAGGCCAACGCGCTGATCCGGTTCTTCAGTGGTGACCTCTTCTAACTGCGCGCGCAGATAGTCTTCCGGGTCCATTCCCGTCTCCCAGCGCAAGCGCTCTTCCCTCGCACCGGCCAGGTTTCGCTGGCGGGAAGCAAGGGCTTGAATATCGCTAATGCCCAGGCCACAAATGGGGCCCGCCAGCACCCGCACCGTCGCAGGAAGATCTTCTGGACGCACGAGCATGGTGGCAATAGCCACGAGATCCTGGATTTCTGGCTGCCACAGCAGGCCTCCCAGGCCGATGATTTCATTGGGTACACCCGCTTTGTCTAAGGCCGCTGCGATAGGCGCGGAATGTCGGTTTTTGCGCACCAGGACCGCAGCGCTGAAGGTATCTCCCTCGCTTTTCTCCCATAGCTCTTTCAAGTAGCCGGCAATAAACTCGCGCTCGCGAACTTCGCTTTCAAAGTAAGCCAGCTGAATCTCACCTTCGCCCTTGTGCGGTGCGGCGGAAAGCTCATCCACGGGGCGTTCAACGCCCTCGAATACCCCTTCCGCCACTGAGTTAGCTAAATCCAGCGCGCCAGAGGGGTTGCGCCACGAGGTAGTCAGCTGGTCCTTAGGCGCAGGTGCACCCGGCGCGACCGGGAAATCCTCTACGAAGGCAGTGAGGTTTTCGGAAGTCGCACCACGCCACCCGTAGATGGCCTGCATTGGATCGCCTACCGCCGTAACCGACATATCCTCTTGCTCCCCACCAAAGAGGCTGCGCAAGAGCACGCGCTGGGCATAGGAGGTGTCTTGGTACTCATCCAGCATGACGACCTTATAGCGCTGGGATTGCTGCTTGCCCACTACAGGATGATCCCGCGCTACTCGCGCGGCAACGGCCATCTGCTCGCCAAAGGTGATGACTTGTCGCTCGGATTGTTCCTTTTTCAGGGCCTCCAGCAGCGGCACGTATTGCACGCGGCGTTCTTGCGTGTGGATATAGTCCAGCAGCTTTTGAGAGTATTCGGGACCGTTCTTTTTCGATTTATCGAGGTTATCGATATCCGCACGAAAATCCCGTGCATGTTGAGCAATGTGGCTTGTGTCTTTGAGACCGTTATCAATGTCCTGGCTAAATTTCAGCAGGGTCTCGGTAATCGTGGCTAGGGTGCGGTCATCTTCTAGCTTTCCGGTGTAATTGCGCACTACATCGTAGGCCAAGGAATAGCGCTCGGCTTCCGTGATGATGCGAGCGGTAGGCTCTACCGGAATCAAAAGGCCGTATTCACGCACGAGTTCTCCCGCGTAGGAGTCATAAGTAGACACTTTCGGCGCAATGTTTTCTAATGCTTCAGCCACCTCACTACCAGGTGGGATAAGGCCGGAGTCGCGCAATTGAATCAGCTGCCGACGGATGCGTTGCTCCAATTGCTGTGCGGCTTTGCGGGTAAAGGTCAAGCCGAGGACCTGTTCCGGTCGCACATAACCATTAGCCACCAGATACACCACGCGCGAGGCCATGGTCTCTGTCTTTCCGGCACCGGCACCAGCAACTACAAGTTTGGGGCCGAATGGCCCTTCGATGACGTGGGCCTGCTCATCGGTAGGCGGAAATTTTTTGCCCAAGGCCGCAGCGATTTGCTGTGGGGAAAAATTGCTCTTAGGCATCGGTGGTCATCCTTCCTTCTTCCTGCACGGGGCAGATGGAGCGAATTGGGCAGCTATCGCAGTCTTTATTGGTGCGCGCCGTAATGCGTGGACCACGCATCTCTTCCACCAGCGGGGGCAAGAGTGCGGCGAATTCTTCCAGGACTTCGGGCGATTTATCACTTTGCCAAATCTCGCCAATCTTCTGGGTGGTCGTGCCTGGATACACCAGCACGCCTCCCTTGCGCGGCATTCCTTCGCCGTCGTGGACCTGGTGGCCGTCGAATGCGCCACGGGAAAGCGCGAGTTGATAGGCCATCAGTTGCACATGTTCCTCGCCTTCCTTTTTAGCCGGTGTGCTTCTGCCGGTCTTGAGGTCCACAACTAAGTAGTTTCCTTCTTCATCGCGAAGGAGACGGTCCATATAACCGCCGATGCGCACGCCCTCGCTGACGTGCACGCCCACGGGAATTTCCACTCCAGCAAGTTCTTGATTGACCTCGGATTGGCGTGCCCATTCCCGAGCGCGGTCCAATAGCGCGGAAAACTCATCGAGTTTGAATCGCAATTGCCACTGCGGGACGTCCTGGATGCGCTCGAAAGCCTCCATCACCAAAAGCTTGGCCTTTTCCGCATCCATACCGCGGCCAATGGCTTCAAAGAAGGCGTGGGCCAAAGTACCGCGGAGCAGTCGTTCCTCGGTACTTGGGTCCTCAGCCACATTGCCCAGCACAGCCTTGAGCGGGCAGTTGAGCAACGCTTCTACGCGAGAGGGCGATAAACTGCCGCTGGTATGCAACGGCAGTTCAGCCGCAACGGAACGAGCCGACCACCACTGCTCCGGGTGGGCGCCAGGGATATCGGCCGCCGCTAACCGCGCGAGCTGGCGGGCAGCTTGCTTGCGTTCAACCTCACCGGATTCCGGATTGCTAACTACCCGGCGCAGCTGCGCGACGAATGCCGGAACGGACAGCACCGCCACATCGAGAGGATCCACCTCGAGCCCATCGCGCAAAGACACGGGCGCGGGTTCGGGCACATCGAGGCCCAGTTCGCGCGGGAGTTGAGCGCGGCGCAGCGCCCGCTTTGCTTGGCGACGCGCAGCTTGACCAGGAACATCGACACCACGTCCGGCGAATTCGCCGATAAAGCGAGAAGGCTCGGAGACCGTATCGCCCTCTGGATTCTCCACGGCGGCAATGAGCAAGCGCTTTCGGTGGCGGGTGGTAGCGACATGGAAGAGGCGCCGCTCCTCTGCAAGGCGGGAGGCAACGTGGCTGACGGGGGTATCGGGATCAATATCGTGGTCGAGGAGGTCGATGAGATCTTCTTGGCCAAAGATGGAGCCGGTCTCCCCTAGCGAAGGCCAACTGCCTTCCTGCGCGCCAGCCACGATGACGGTATCCCATTCGCGGCCTACGGCACCGTGCGCGGTCAGGATCTCTACGGCCTGCGGGATGGCGGTGCGGCGGTCGCGCACGCCGGTGGGGAGTTCTTGTTCGGTGATATGCGTCAAGAATGCACGAAGCGAGGAATCTGGCCGGCGTTCGACGAAGTCACCGGCGGCATCAAAAAGCGCCATCATCGCATCCAAGTCGCGGTCAGCCTGCGAACCCGTAGCGCCACCGCGCAGTGCCGCAGCCTGCAGGCGGTTGTCCAATTCGGTAGCGCTCCACACCGCCCAGAGAATCTCCTCCACCGAGGCCCCAGAGGCGAGCGCTTCTCGGCCGGCACTAAGTACGGCACGTACGCGTTCCAGGATGGAATATTCCCGCTCGGTAAGCTGCCCGTTGAAATCCGGAAGCTCACCGTAGAGAAGGCCGCGGAGGCTATCGATGCCCCGAGTAGTGGAATCCCAGCGGCGCAAGCCACGAATTAGGCGGCGCAGAGTAACGGGATCGGCACCACCCACGGGGCCGGTGAGCAATTCTTCCAACTCCGAGTTGGACAGGTCCTCCTCCAAGGCGCGCAGCGCAAGCAACACAGCGGAAACCAAACGCTGCTCGGCCAAGACAACGTCGGTGGGACTAATATGCACGGGCACTCCGGCCGCCAATAGGGTGCGGCGCATTTGACCAATATCGCTAATAGAGCGCAAGATGACGCCGATCTCACGCCATGGCACGCCATCTTCTAGGTGGCGGCGGCGCACAGTATTAGCTACAACGTCGCGCAGTCGTCCCTCCGAGTCCACGATGGATATGCACGCCGGTGTGGGTCGGCGGTGCGGCTCAGTGAGTTCAATGTCATGCTCAGCTGGAAAGTCCCGCAGGAAGCGCGAGCTAGCGCCACGGAAGGCAAAGACGGATTGGTCCGCATCGCCGCCCACGACCACGAGACTGGCCTGCGGAGTCAGCCCGCGGATGAGCTCTCCTGCGGTGGGGTCGAGCAACTGCGCATCATCAACAATGATGGTGTGGAAGGGATGGTCGCGCAGAAGCTGGGGGCGTTGGAGCACCGCAGTAACCAACTCCGCAGCAGAGTAGGAATGGGCGCGGGAGAGGAGCTGCACGCGTTCGTACTCGCGCAGGAATTCGCCTGCGGCGGACCACATAGGGCGGCCATACTGGCCTCCGAGGCGCTCCAAGTCACCCGGGCCCAAACCGCGTTCAATGGAGCGCAGGAGAAAATCGCGCAGCTGCCGGGCAAAGCCCACATATTCCAGCGCCGGGCGCATTTCTGCCGGCCAAGAACCGTGACCATCTTCCGCCTGGCCAGTAAGCAGCTCGCGGATGACGGCATCTTGTTCCGCACCGGTAATTAGCCGCAACTCCTCCTCGGCTGCCGTACGCAGGAGCGCAAAAGCCAAGGAGTGAACGGAACGCACCATCGATGTCTGTGCAGCGTAGTTCTCAAGGCGTTCAGATAGCTCGCGGCGCAGGCGAGCCCCGGATTCCTTCGAAGGCGCGATAACGAGAATGCCGGAGGGATCCGCACCGGTTTCCCGAGCTTTATCCAGGGCATGAATAACGGTATCGATAAGGAAGCTAGACACGCCGGTGCCCGCCGCTCCGGTCACCTTCCAGGTACCGGATTCGGGCAGGTCAACAGGCCAGGTGCGAGCCGTAGCGGACGGGGTACGGGGAACGAGGCGCACCTGCGGGGACGGTGGAAGTACCACTCCCGCGCGGGCGGTGGAATGGGGGTTGTAACTCACCGCTCCAGTATGGCAGATGCCCGCGACACCAGATGCTGCTCCACGCGCTCAATATGCGAACGCGTGTTTGAGCGCGACGCGGAGTGCAGGTCATTGATATGACGCCTATACGACACCGCACGCAACAGCAGCTCCTGCATGCCTGGCACGTGACTAAAGCGCTGGCAGATCCCGTCATCAACAGCTTGGGCAATGAGCCCGTCGACGATGACCAAAGCGGCGCTCCAGCCGGCTGGGCGCGGGGATTCGCTAGGCACGATGTCCACGATGCCCGGTGGGTTGGCGCCGTGGTAGACAGTGGTGGTGAGAAGTGCTGTGTGGGCGGGGATAAGGGGGACGTCGGCTAGCGAAGCCGGGCGATAGGCCTCCCCGGTTTCTTCCCACGCTGCGCGCTCTGCGCGCGCATAGACATCGCCACGCTGTCCGTTGGGCAGTGGGACCTCGGCCATGGCCGCATCGAGGCGCAGCGCCATTTGCGCGGTTTCATCAATGCGTCCGCGGATCTGGCCCGGAATGAACTGGGTGGCCTTCCAACCGGCGGCGGTATGTCGGCCGTCGCTAGACAGGACCGGCCGGGAAATCCGGGCGCCCTGCACGCTCAGACGCTCGCGCGCCTTGGCGGACCAGGCGGCAAAAGGACCAGCCTGGGAATAGACCACATCACCCACCTTGATGCCGTTATCCCACACCGGGCCTAATTGATCGCCCTGAGCGCGGCG
>OCJN01000119.1_pt1 | contig 36232 bp, 38 predicted proteins | sample 1480731 | NCBI WGS metagenome assembly OCJN01 (sample SAMN05301479, study PRJEB22388) | human skin metagenome | isolation source: Infant 1 DOL 23 skin | host: Homo sapiens | place: USA: Pittsburgh, Magee-Womens Hospital of UPMC | collected 2013/2014 | reverse complement strand
CCCGTGTTACCGCCGTGAAAAGGCGGTGTCTTAACCCCTTGACCAACGGACCAGAGTTGTTATTTTCAACTCTTACTATTATACCGACTTTTTATTTTTTGTCAACACCTTTTTTAAAATTTTTTTATTAATTTTACAACAGCTTCAGTTCGAGCGGTATGTGGGAACATATCGACTGACTGGATATAATGAAGATCATAAACTTCTACTAAGCGCACTAAGTCACGAGCCAAGGTCGAAACATTGCAAGAAATATAAACCATTTTTTCTGGTACATAGGTAAGAATAGTATCTAATAGCTTGTCATCCAGACCTGTACGTGGAGGGTCCACAATCAATGCATCTGCTCGGTAGCCTTCCTTGTACCAACGAGGAATAATCTCTTCTGCTGTCCCAGCTTCATAATGAGTATTATCAAGTCCCATTCTTTTAGCATTTCGCTTGGCATCTTCAATGGCTTCTGGAATAATATCCATACCTCTTAGCGTTTTAACTTTCTTTGCGAAGGCAAATCCAATCGTTCCAACACCACAATAAGCATCTATCAAATGATCCTCTTTAGTAACATCCAGCGCTTTTACTGCCTCGCTATAGAGGACTTCTGTTTGTTCAGGATTTAGTTGATAGAAAGCTCGAGGGGATAGTGAAAATTCATAATCAAGAACACCTTCTTGAATACTCTCTTCTCCCCAGATAATCTCTGTCTTTTCACCATAAATCTCACTGGTTTTAGCTGTATTTGTATTCACAGCTACTGTCACAACTTCTGGGAAATCTTTAACTAAGTCTTTTACTAGTTGGGTTAAATTAAGCTGACGATTTGTAACAATAATAATCTGAACCTGTCCAGTCTTTCTTGCTCGTCGAACCATTATAGTTCTAACACCTAGAACTTTTCTCTCATCCGTGATTGGAATCTGGTGATAAGTAAGCAATTCTGCTAGACGATTAGCAATCACTTGGGTTTCCTTGTCTTGTACCAGGCAGTCTTTCAACTCTACTAAGTAATGAGAGTTTTGTGCATATAAGCCAGCCTTGACCTGATTTTTAAATTTTCGAGTCTGAAATTGTAACTTAGCACGGTAGTACTTTGGTTCCTGCATTCCAATAGTTGGACGAATTTCATAGTTTTCATATCCTGCAGGAGCAAATTTTTTCAGTGCTTGATGAAGTAAGTCCGTCTTGAACTCCAGTTGCTTATCATAATGCAGGTGCATGATTTGGCAGCCTCCGCATTCATTATAAATAGTACAAGCTGGCACAACTCGGAATTTAGACTTCTTGTTGACCTTTAGTAATTTTGCTTCAACAAAGTTGCGTTTAATAGAAGTAATCTGACAATAGATATCTTCGCCTTTGAGAGCACCGGGTACAAAGACTAAAGTTTTTTGATAAAAGCCGATTCCCTCACCATTAATTCCCATGCGCTTGATTTTTAATGGTATTTTTTGTTTTATTTTTAGATTCATAGGTCTATTATACCATGGAGTTTCTAAGATATTTAAGAATATGTTACAATAAAAGCATGAATTCAAAAACACCTCGTTTTAGTATACTAGATTTCCCTGAACAATTACGAAGCTATATCAAGGGAGCTAATCTCTCTGATAGTTCTTCTCATTCAAGTGCAACTGTCCTATATATAGATTCAGGTTACTATTTAAAAATTGATCAAAAAGGCAGATTAGCTCAAGAAGCTAAGATTGCAAGTTGGTTCGAAACTGAAGGATTGGGAACTCCAGTGATTACCTATTTATCAGCAAAAAAGGACTTCCTTCTGACCAAAGCAGCCATTGGCAGAAACGCTCTCGATTTTTTAAATCAACCCGAAAAACTCTGTCAAACCCTGGCTCAAGCATTAAACAAACTTCACAGTCTTAAACCACAATCTTTTCCGTCGGAAAATCATCTGAAGCGTTATAAAGAAAAAGCTTTAAAAAACTATCAGAAGGGGGCTTTTTATAACAAGACTCTTCTGCCTCAATTTCATATTCACAGTCGTGAAGAAGCTTACCAACTGATACAAGAGAAAGGTTACATTCTCAAAGCTGATGCTTTTATTCATGGAGATGCCTGCCTGCCAAACTTCATCTTGAATGATGCCTCGCATTTTTCTTGCTTTATTGACTTGGGATTGGCTGGTTTTAGTGACCGACATATCGACCTCTTTTGGACAATTTGGTCCCTTCATTACAACCTACAAGATGCTACGTATGCTGAATTATTTCTCGACTATTACGGTAGAGAATATGTAGATATGGATAAACTCCGACTTGTTGCAGCTTTCGAAGCATTTAGATGAAAGGAAATTATGAAAATCACAAAACTTGAAAAGAAAAAAAGACTCTATCTGATGGAGCTTGATAATGACGACAAATGCTACATTACTGAAGATACAATTGTTCGTTTTATGTTATCAAGGGATAAGGTTATAAGCCAAGAAGAATTGAAAGAGATACAGGACTTTGCTCAATTTTCTTATGGTAAGAATCTAGCCCTCTACCACCTATCCTTTAAAGCTCGCACTGAAAAAGAGGTTAGAGAATATCTGAAAAAATACGATATTAATGAAAACATCGTTTCTCAAGTTATTGCTAATCTTAAAGAAGATAAGTGGATTAATGACAGCCAGTACGCTTATGCTATCATCAATGCCAATCAACTTTCAGGTGATAAGGGGCCTTATGTACTGACTCAGAAATTAGCACAAAAAGGAATTTCAAAATCCACTATAGAAGAGATACTGAAAGAATTTGATTTTTCGGAAGTTGCTCAACGTGTAGCTAATAAACTATTGAAAAAATATGAAGGAAAACTTCCAGCTCGTGCCTTGCAAGATAAGATTCTCCAAAATTTGACCAACAAGGGCTTCTCTTACTCTGATGCTAAAAGTGCCTTTGATGAGTTGGATAGTCAAGTTGACCAAGAAACGACTCAGGAACTCATCTTCAAGGAACTTGATAAGCAATATGCTAAGTATGCCCGAAAGTATGAAGGATACGAACTTAAACAGCGTTTAACTCAAGTTTTAGCACGAAAGGGCTATGATTTTTCGGATATAGCAAGCGCTCTCAGAGAATATCTTTAATATTTTCATGTAAAATTCACAGATTTTAGGCAATTTTATGGTACAATAGTAAACGATAAACTTATAAATTGTAGAAAGTTGGTTAGTTATGAAGCTTCCAAAAGAAGGCGACTTTATTACAATTCAAAGTTATAAGCATGATGGGAGTCTCCACCGGACTTGGCGAGACACCATGGTACTAAAAACAACAGAAAACGCCATTATTGGTGTCAACGATCATACACTTGTTACCGAAAGTGATGGTCGTCGTTGGGTCACTCGAGAACCGGCTATTGTTTACTTTCACAAGAAATATTGGTTTAATATCATTGCCATGATTCGTGATAATGGAATTTCCTACTATTGCAACATGGCTAGCCCCTACTATCTGGATGAAGAAGCACTAAAGTATATTGATTACGATTTGGATGTTAAAATTTTTACAGACGGGGAAAAACGTCTTTTGGACGTTGAGGAATATGAGCGTCACAAACGCAAAATGAATTATTCTGATGATTTGGACTATATTTTAAAAGAACATGTCAAAATTCTTGTTGATTGGATTAACAATGGACGTGGTCCTTTCTCAGAAGCCTATGTAAACATTTGGTACAAGCGCTATGTAGAACTAAAGAATCGGTAAAGTTGTCAAACTGGGGTGAGAGCCCTGGTTTTTTATTTTAATACTCAATGAAAATCAAAGAGCAAACTAGGAAACTAGCCGCAGGTTGCTCAAAACACTGTTTTGAGGTTATAGATAACACTGACGAAGTCAGTCACATATATACGGCAAGGCGACGTAGACGCGGTTTGAAGAGATCTTCGAAGAGTATAAAAACCCAGCTTTGCAGCTGGGCTTATCCTTATATATCCAATTTTGTAACAGTAAATTTGATATGGGAATAGTCTTTTTCAACATCCTTATCCAGTAAGAAAGCTGCGGCATCCTTCTTAACCTGAACCAAGTCAATATTCTGCGCTTGGGCTGCATAGACGCATCCACAATAACATTGACGGTAGATGTCATACTCATCACACATCTCTACTGAACGTTTGTAGCCCTGATTTTTCTTGAAATCGCTGGGAAGATAGTGGGTGGTATAAATCTTTTGCACATCGATTCCGATGCTGTTGATGGTTTGAGAATTCTTATGAGGACTGATGGTCAAAGCTGAGCCAAAGTAGTCAAATCCCAAGTCCATAGCCACTTGTGCTGTTTTATCCAGACGGTAGTCAAAGCAAACCTTACAACGGTCGCCACCTTCGGGCTCTTCTTCCAAACCTCGAACCAGTTTACGATATTCGTTAGGTTCATAAGGAGCTTCTAGGTATTGAACGTTATTGCCAGTTCGCTCATTGAAATCACTGACAAATTTCTTGGTAACATAGGCACGCTTATGGTATTCTGCCTTGGGATGGATATTGGAATTGGCAAAATAGATGGTCACATCTGCATACTTGGTCAAATATTCTAGGGTATAGGTACTGCAAGGGGCACAGCAAACATGCATGAGAATAGTTGGGCGCTGCTCATTTTTCTCCCATACTTGTACCATCTTCTGCATGACACGGTCATAATTAATCTTCTGATTTGGGTTCATCTTGCTCAGAATTTCTTCTACATCGATCATGTTCTTCTCCTTTTTCTAGTCTTATTTTATCATATAAGTTAAGAGAGCTCAAATCAATTTAGAAGTGAATAGCATAAAAAGGAGGAATAGCCATTCCCTCCTTTTGTGTTTTTTATAAGTTGTTTTCTATAGAAAGCTTACATCATCCCGCCCATCATGCTTGGATCCATTGCTGGAGCTGGGGCTGCTGGTTCTGGTTTATTAGCTACGACTGCTTCTGTTGTCAAAATCAAGCTGGCTACAGATGCTGCATTTTGTAGGGCTGAACGGCTCACTTTAACTGGGTCGATAATCCCTTGATCAATCATGTTGACCCATTCGCCAGTTGCTGCGTTGAAACCTGTACCAAGTTCGGCATTTTTCAAACGATCAATAACGATAGATCCTTCAAATCCTGCATTGTGGGCGATCTGACGAACAGGTTCTTCCAAAGCACGAAGAACAATATTGCGACCCGTTGCTTCGTCTCCTATCAATTCCAAATCAGCCACGGCTGGGATAACATTTACAAGGGCTGTTCCACCACCTGCAACGATACCTTCTTCAACGGCTGCACGAGTAGCGTTGAGGGCATCTTCGATGCGGAGTTTCATTTCTTTCAACTCAGTCTCAGTTGCAGCTCCGACCTTAATAACCGCTACACCACCTGACAATTTCGCCAAGCGTTCTTGCAATTTTTCACGGTCAAATTCAGAAGTTGTGGTTTCGATTTGAGACTTGATAACCGCAACACGGTGAGAAATCGCTTCAGGATTTCCAGCACCTTCTACGATAACAGTGCTATCTTTGTCCACAGTTACTCTCGCTGCTTGACCAAGAGCTTCAATTGTCGCATCTTTCAACTCAAGACCAAGGTCTTCTGTGATAACTGTTCCGCCTGTCAAGATGGCAATGTCTTCAAGCATGGCTTTGCGACGGTCACCAAATCCAGGTGCCTTAACAGCTACTACGTTGAAAGTTCCACGAATCTTGTTCAAAACAAGAGTTGGAAGAGCTTCGCCATCCACATCATCCGCAATAATTAAGAGTGGACGATTGCTTTGGAGAATACTTTCTAGGAGTGGCAAGATTTCTTGGATATTTGAAATCTTCTTATCTGTAATCAAGATGTATGGATTTTCAAGGTCAGCTACCATTTTTTCGCTATCTGTTACCATGTACTGTGAAAGGTAACCACGGTCAAACTGCATACCTTCTACAACTTCAAGCTCTGTTTCCATACCACGTGACTCTTCGATAGTGATGACTCCGTCTTTGCCAACTTTTTCCATGGCTTCAGAAATGTATTCACCGACTTTTTCAGAACGAGAAGATACGGCAGCAACCTGAGCAATGGCTTCTTTGTTGGCAACAGGGATTGCATTATTTTTCAAGGCTTCAACTGCTGCAGCAACTGCTGTTTCAATCCCACGACGAATGCCGATTGGATTTGCGCCTGCTGTGACGTTTTTGATGCCTTCACGGACGATTGCTTGGGTCAAGACAGTTGCAGTTGTCGTTCCGTCACCTGCGATATCATTGGTTTTTGAAGCTACTTCTGATACCAATTTGGCACCCATATTTTCAAAATGGTCTTCCAATTCGATTTCTTTAGCAATGGTTACCCCGTCATTGGTAATCAAAGGTGAGCCAAATGATTTTTCCAACACAACATTACGACCTTTTGGTCCCAAAGTTACTTTAACAGTATCTGCAAGGATATCGACACCACGGACCATGGCTGAACGAGCATCAGATGAAAATTTAATTTCTTTTGACATACTTACTTTCTCCTTCTATTCTTCAATGATAGCCAAGATGTTCGCTTCGCCAACGATGATGTACTTTTCATTGCCGTCTTTGACATCAAGACCTGCGTGGGCTTCAACTAAGACACGGTCTCCAGCCTTAACACTTGGAGCAACCAAGTCACCGTTCAAGGTACGAACACCCTGTCCAGTAGCCACAACTTTGGCTGTTTTAGTTTTTTCTTGGGCTGAACCTGCGAGGACAAAACCTCCAACAGTTTGTTCTTTTTCTTCGATTTTCAAGACCACACGGTCTCCTAATGGTTTCAACATCTGTTTTCCTCCATGATGAACTACATATTATTAGCACTCTTTATATCTGAGTGCTAATTTATAGTTCTATTGTATCACTTGGTCAGAAATAGTCAAGAAAAAAGTCTGACTTTCTCAAGATAAAAAGCCTGAGACCAACTCAGACTTTTTAATGCTTAAAATGGTAGTTCTTCCTCTTCCAAAACCAAGTCCGCTAAGTCTTGGCCTGCGTTATTTTCACGCATGGCACGTTGGGCGCGACTTTCCAAGAGTTGGAATCCAGTAACAAGTACTTCGGTCACGTAGTTCATCTGACCATTTTTCTCAAAACGACGGGTACGTAATTCTCCATCCACTGAAATGAGACTACCTTTAGTTGCGTAGCTGGCCAAGCTTTCTGCTATTCTGCCCCATAAGACCATATTAACAAAATCAGCTTCACGTTCGCCATTTTGGTCTTTGTATCGACGATTCACAGCGATAGTTGCACGCGCTACTGACTTGTCATTGTTGGTTTTATGCAATTCTGGTGTAGACGTTAAACGTCCAATCAAGATAACTTTATTATACATATTTTCTTCCTCCTACTTATCTATTCGTAGGAAATCAAAAAAAGTTACAGAAATTTGTAAGTTTTCGAGGAAATTTTTTACTTTTTATGAACCATGAAACCTGTCGCTTGTTGATTGGCCATAATGGTCATATCTGTAATCTGCACACGACGAGGTTGACTGGTCACATAGACTACTGTGTCTGCAATATCCTGAGCTTGCAAAGCTTCTATTCCTTGGTAAACGGACGCAGCCCGCTCTTTGTCACCATGAAAACGCACTGTAGAAAAATCTGTTTCGACAATTCCAGGCTGAATGGTGGTCACCTTGATATCTGTTGAAATGGTATCAATTCGCAGTCCATCTGAAAAGGTCTTAACCGCTGCCTTGGTAGCTGAGTAAACAGCGGCACCAGCATAGGCGTAGATTCCTGCGGTTGAGCCCATATTGATGATATGTCCTTGATTGGCTTTTACCATTGCTGGCAAGAAACAGCGAGTGACTGCCATCAAACCTTTGACATTGGTATCCAGCATGGTCAGCATATCCAACTCTTCATAGTCTTGATAAGGTGCTAAACCTAGAGCCAGTCCGGCATTGTTGACCAGAATATCAATCTGACCTATCGTTTCTAGAATATCGGAGCAAACAGTCTTCACCATGGTCATATTCGTCACATCTAGTGGAAAGGCCCAGACAGTTTGATTTGGGAAGGCTTCTGCAAACTCCGACTTAAGGGCTTCTAGTCTGTCTGTCCGTCGCCCGGTTAGAACGACATTCTCACCCTGCTCCAGATAAGCACGCGCAATCGCTTCACCAATTCCTGATGTCGCTCCTGTAATCACTACATTTTTTGCCATCTTATTTCCTTCTAGCTGGTCTATCAGATACTGACAACTTCTTAAACAGTCCAGTGTTTAGCTGGATCAAATGGAGTTCCAACAACTTGGTCTTCTGATAATTCAATAATACCACGTTTTTGCGGAGCATTTGGCAGATGCAATTCACGAGGACTACACATCATGCCAAAACTCTTTTCGCCACGAAGCTCACCTGGGAAAATAAGATTGCCTTTGGGCATCATAGCTCCTGGAAGAGCTACAATGGTTTTCAACCCCACACGCGCATTGGGAGCCCCTGCTACGATTTGCACTGTCTTGTCACTTGCGACTGCAACTTGGCAGATGTTGAGGTGGTCACTATCTGGATGAGCTACCATCTCGACAATTTCACCAACAACAAACTTAGGTTCCTTGTCATTAACAATTTCTTCTGTAAAACCTTCTGCCTGTAACTCTTGGTTTAAACGTGCTACTTGCTCATCTGATAAAAAGACTTGACCGCGCTCTGCAATTTCAAACAAACTTGAAACTTCGAAAATATTCCAAGCCACTGTTTCTCCATTTTCTTTGAGGAAAACTCGGGCTACCTTGCCTTTGCGCTCCACGTCCAACTTGGCATCTCCGCTGTTTTTCACGATGACCATAAGGACATCACCGACATGTTCTTTATTATATGTAAAAATCATTGTTTCCTTTTTCTCCTATTTCAGTCCTAATAAAAAGTCGTTAATTTGTTGCTTGCTTTTACGGTCGCGATTAACAAAACGACCAATTTCCTTGTCCTTTTCTAGAACAACAAGGCTAGGGATTCCATATACATCCCAGAGTTTGGCCAAATCCATATACTGGTCTCTATCCACTCGAATAAAGGTAAACTCTGGATTAGTTTTCTCAATCTCTGGCAAGGCAGGATAGATATAGCGGCAATCACCACACCAGTCTGCTACAAAAAGAAAGACTTTCTTCCCATCTTTTTCTACTAAAGATGCTAATTCTTCTAAACTTGCTGGTTGTATCATAAGACTTCCTCCTCATAGACTAGGTCTTCATTTTCATAGACAAAGGTATAATGACGGCCATCCTCAAAAATGACGCCACCAACCAAGCTCTCTAGACTGCTTTCATAAACTTGAACATAGAGGGTCGCAATTTCTCCCATGTCTGAAAAATGGTCTCGCACAATCGCTGTCAACTCCTCCTGAGTCTTCATGAGCTTACGGTCATCTGCAACTTTTTTCGTAGCAAGGGCAAGGCTCCCAATACCAAGCAGAGCCAGACCTGCCATCCACATTTTTTTAGCTTTCATACCATTCATTTTAACACAAAAAAGGCTTTAGGACAAATGAGGAAGCAGCAGAAAAACAAGTAAAAAGCCTCTTCCTTTAAGGAAAAGGACTTCTTATACTCAATGAAAAGCAAAGAGCAAACTAGGAAGCTAGCCGCAGGTTGCTCAAAGCACTGCTTTGAGGTTGTGGATAAAGCTGACGTGGTTTGAAGAGATTTTCGAAGAGTATTATTCTTATTGCCAGGCGCCTGAGTTACCAACGTAGTAGCCATCAGGTGTGTAGGTATTGCGAAGCATCTTACCTGATGAAGCTAGATAATACCACTTGCCATTATCTTTGACCCAATCATTCGCTAGCATGGCACCAGAAGAACTTACATAATACCATTCTCCCTTATCATAAAGCCAAGTGCTTGCTTTCATGGCTCCTGAAGTTGATAAATAGTACCACTTGCCTTGATCGTAAAGCCAATCACTCGCAATCATGGCTCCTGATGATTTAAAGGCATACCAGTTGCTACCTTGATAAAGCCAAGTTTGATTGAACATGACTCCTTTATCATTCATAAAGTACCAAGCTCCCTTGTCCTTAACCCAATCCTTCTGCACTAATTGACCTTGTTTTTGATAGTACCAGTTTTGGTTTGATTTTAACCAGCTTTCTGCTTTTACAATCGGATAAAGTTCTTTGAAAGATCCTCCATCATATTTACGACTGATAGATTCTGATTGTGTAAGTTTTAACTCACCATTGTCATAGTCTGCCCAAGCAAAGACTTTTTGACCATTGATAGTCTCTGGTAAAGTGGCAATGTAAGTCTTTGTTTGATAATCCCATTTAGCATCGAGGTAGGTGTATTGATTATTTGATTCTTCAATACGATAGTAACCTCTCTTTCCACTATCATTATGAATATCATCCACAACTTTCGTTGACCAGGTCTTCACTTCGTTTCCGCTCTTGGCCTCTACCTTGATATCTCCTCTATAGCCGTATGGAACATAGAAATTCAGGTAACGCCCTTCTTCCCCGATCATAGACTTGTCCTTTTCTTGACCTAGGAAATTGACAGTCTGATCTTGACCATTGAGACTAACTGTCCACTCGATTTTCTCGGTTTTTGGCAAATCCAAGACTTTGATATCCACTTCATGACCATTGTTGAATCGAAAAATCTTGCCATCTTGATACTGTACTCCACACTTAACAACCCATTCTTCTTTAAGCTCAAATGCCTGCCCTGAATGTGGAAAAGCCAGTAAAGCTAGACCAGCTAGAGACAAACCAAATAATGTGATTTTTTTCATCGTAGATCCTCCTTAGGATTTTTTATGTTAATTATATCACTATGTTTTTGTTTTGCAAATCTTATCCTAAATATGCAAGTAAAAAAACCTCTGAGATTCTTCTCAAAGGTTCTGATTTTGCTAATTACTATTCTCAACCGCTGCAGTGACAAAGGCAGTGTAGAGTTCTTCTGGGCGGTTTGGACGACTTGAAAGTTCAGGGTGATATTGACAGGCTACAAAGAATTTATTTTCAGGAATTTCCACGATTTCGACCAAACGATTGTCTGGAGAAACACCTGAGAAGACAAAGCCTGCTGCCTCAAACTGCTCACGGAAGGCGTTGTTAAACTCATAACGGTGACGGTGACGACGTTGCACCACTTCTTGATTGTGATAAGCAGCTGCGGCCTTAGAGCCACGTTTCAACTTAGACGGATAAAGTCCCAAGCGAAGGGTTCCACCCATATCCTCCACATCAATCTGATCACGCATGATATCAATGATAGGGTATTTTGTTTCTGGTGCAAGCTCTGCAGAATTGGCACCTTCGAGTCCTAAAACGTGACGAGCAAATTCGATACAAGTCAACTGCATTCCCAAGCAGACTCCCAACATTGGAACATCATTTTCACGCGCATAGCGGATGGCTTGGATTTTCCCTTCAGTACCACGTTGGCCAAAACCACCTGGCACGATGATTCCGTCCGCATCAGACAAAAGCTCTGCCACATTCTCTGCCGACACATCATTGGCATTGATCCAATTGATCTTAACTTCTGCGTCGTTGGCATAACCAGAGTGTTTCAAGGCTTCAACCACAGAAATGTAGGCATCTTGCAACTCCACATACTTACCGACAAGGGAAATTTTAACTTGTTTCTTGAGGTTCATGACCTTGTCCACCATGGCTGACCATTCTGTCATATCTGCTACTGGTGCGTCTAATTTCAAATGGTCACAAACAATTTGGTCCATACCTTGAGCCTGCAAGTTCAGTGGAATTTGGTAAAGATGTTCGACATCTAACGATTCGATAACGGCTTCTGGTGCCACATCACAGAACTGGGCCAGTTTGTTTTTTATTCCTTGACCAGCTGGCTCTTCTGTACGAATAACCAACATATTTGGTTGGATTCCCAAACCTCGTAATTCCTTGACAGAGTGTTGGGTTGGTTTGGTCTTCATTTCACCAGCTGCCTTGAGATATGGAAGCAAGGTTGTATGGATATACATGACATTATCCGCACCCACATCTGCCTTCATCTGACGAAGGGCCTCTAGGAATGGCAAGGACTCAATATCCCCAACGGTTCCACCGACCTCTGTGATAATGACATCAGAGTCAGTCGTTAGAGCGGCACGCTTGATTTTTTCTTTCAAAGCATCTGTGATATGAGGAATGACTTGAACAGTTGCCCCAAGGTATTCTCCACGGCGTTCCTTACGAAGAACTTCACTGTAAATTTTACCAGTTGTCACATTGGAATATTTGTTAAGATTGATATCGATGAAACGTTCATAGTGACCCAAGTCCAAATCTGTCTCAGCTCCGTCATCTGTCACAAAAACTTCCCCGTGCTGGTAAGGGCTCATAGTTCCCGGATCGATATTTATATAAGGGTCAAACTTTTGAATGGTTACTTTGAGACCACGATTTTTCAAGAGACGTCCTAGACTCGCTGCAACAATCCCTTTCCCAATAGACGATACCACACCACCAGTTACAAAAATATATTTCGTAGACATAGATTCCTCTTTCTAAAATGCTCAAGGTCTTGTTAACTACGAGGGGACATAGAAAACAAGACCCTACTAATAAGAATAATCTGGGACGACTGCACCAGATTCACAACTAAAATACAAGAAGATAACTTCTTGAAAAAACAAAAATAGCTCCCTAAGAACTAGGGAGCCCCGACCTCTAAAAGAGGTGCCCGAACAATATGATACCTAAAAATAGGATAATTGTCAATAGCTAATTTTTATTCCTCGATGTTTTCAGTATCATCATCTGAAAATTCGTCGTCTTCTTCGTTAAGATCCACGTCTTCACCCAAGTCATCAGGAGCGATTTCGTTGATTTCTGCATCGTAAGCTTCCACTTCATTTTTCTCATCATCTGGATTTTCATCATCGTATGAAAGAGCTGGATCTGCTTCGTATGCGTCTTCGTCTTCTGGATCATCTGTATTGTAGTCAATGGCATCTGAATCACCATCCATGAAGGCATTGACACGTTTTTTCTTAGCTTTTGGTGCTACTTCATCGTCATCATTTTCTTCAAGAGCGATGATTTCTTCGTCGATTTCGTCCACACCATACCATGAACGAAGCCCCCATTTGTTATCTCCAAGTGAGATGAAGCTGCCATCAAAGTTCAACTCTGTGTAGAACAAAGGCAAGGCTTCGCGGATATCGCTGTTTGATGTTCCAAGGTAGTTTTGAATTTCGTTTACAAGATCGCTAAAATGCATCTCATGATCGCGACCACGAAGTTCCAAGATAGCACGCGCTACCTCAATCATAGATAGTTCACTTTTTTCTTGCCCAGCAAATACTTCTAATTCCAAAGCGTTTCTCCTCATTTATACTACTATCGCCAGAGCGAACAGACTCTGACCTCATTTTATCATTTACTCTTTATTTTACGATAATTTTGCAGAATAGTCAAAGGTTAAGGGGGAGAAAGTGACAGGACTTTTATTTCTTTGCTACCCAGCCGATGGCATCGCTTGGTGGATTTTCGGTATCAATCCAGATGAATTCAATGCCGATTTCTCCATTTTTAAACTTAATCAAACGAATACCGTTGATTTCCAGTTCATTGAGTCGCTGGCCTGTCAAGACTTCTCGTTCCTTCAACTGGAAAACGCCACGTAAAATCCAATTCCCAAGGATTTCTTGCTTATCAGTTGACTGAATTGCCTTTCCAGCTTCTTGATTTATATAGGCGTTAATAACATCACCAGAAGATAAAAAGCGTAGTTTAAAAGTTCTTTCTTCTTTAGATAGAGCTAATTTTTTAGTTCCAGGCTCAAAAGCCCCAAATCCAGGACCAAAGAAGTCTGGCCTTTCGTCATGAAAGTTCTTAGAGTCTGGCAGAGGAATGTAAACTTCACTAACTGGACGATAAACCAGCTGTTCAATCTCTTTGATGAGTTTTTTATTGCCAGTATTGTGGACAAAGTGAATCAAGTCCTCACGAATCGCCTTCATCTGAACTTTTTCTTCCTTGCTAGTCCACTTTTTCAAGAGGATTTCTTCTAAAGAGAAGGTCATAAAAGCTAGTTCTTCTGGAGCAAGACTGCCCTTAAATTTATCCTGAATCTTTAAAATCCGTGGCAGACGATCTTTCTTAGCTAATTTTGAACCACCATTAAAGGCATTGAAGCCAGAGCTTTCTTCTACATTTCCATGTTTATCTGTGATAGCCCAAGACACTGTTTCTAAGATATCGGTTTTATCCTTTTCAGCTGTCAGTAAATGAAGGTTTTCAAAGAGCAAAAAAGGATCTTCGATATAATGGACGTCCCAAGTATCTACAATAATGTCTTTATTATTAAAAGTCATGTGGAGCTGACTGTCAGCTGCTGTATACTTGTAGTGGTGTTGCCCATCTGTAAAACGGAAATTGGTTGGATTGTTTTTGGTAGTTGAGCCCTCAATGACCAGGTTGTCAATATCGACTGGTAAATAAGTCGTCTCCCCAACAAAAATCTTCGGATTTTCTCCCTTTGGTGTCGGCATCAGAACGTGATAAACAGCTTCAACATTGACCGAATCCGAGCTAAAACCTTTGATTTGTGCCTTAGAGGACTCAATTCTCTGGTTTCTTAAGATCGCAATCTTTCGTGCCAACTCTTCGTAGCGCTGATAGTTTTTCTTGTCTGCTGTTTCTTTATCTGCTGAAATATCTGCATGGAATTTGATATCACCCAACAATTCCGTCCAAGATTGAGAATCTTTTTTAAACTGAGCGATTTTTTGATCTCCCGAATTAATTCCAAAAGACTTGATACCCACTAGGTATTTATGATTTTCATCCACTACGACAGAAGCATCATAAGAGGTATTGGCAATATCTTCTCCAACCGCATTAAAAGCCTTCTGGAAAACAGTTTCCTGAAATTTAGAATTAACAATTGGAGCAACATAATTCTCTGTTTGTCCCTCATCTTCTGATTCTGCCTTTTGAGAGAAAGCTTGGCTCAAACTAGCGAAGTTGGTAATTAAAGTTTTGTATTTGTCTTTTTGTTCAGACTTTAGATGTTCCCACATAAGCACCCTCTTTTCTATTTTCAGTATATCAAAAGAAGATTAGTTTTTCACTAACCCTCTTATATATTCGTTAATTAATACTGTAAAATTCGAGATTTCCTCGTTTTTTTACCAATTTTAAATAATCTTCATCTGATAGAAGGGCTAGACCATCGTCATAAGACTTGATTTTTTCAAGAGCTTGATCATAGCTATCTACAAAGTCCTTGACATAGGACTGCCCTTCAAATTGTCCATTCATCTTGGTGTAGATAATGGCAATTTTTCCTGAACGTTCAAGTTGAGATTGCCCCTGACTTTCATTTAAAGCTTTGGCAACATTTTCCGCGATACGTTTAATCACGGGTACGACCACACTGTTTCCAGCCTGCTTGTATAGCTGACCGTTAGAAACCCCTTCTGGGATTTTAAAGGATTTAGGATATCCTTGAACATTAAAAGTTTCTTTGGGAGTCAACTTCCGAATCTCGCCACCGTCTGTCAAAATCAATGGAACATTGTGCCCACCTGTTCCCATGTTTGCTGTTAGAGTTGGGACAACACCGTTTTTATTTTCACGGACATATTGACGGCGCCACTGGTAGACCGTATCTTGGCTGGTGACTTCAAATTTCAACTGATCGTAGAAATTTTGCTTGCCTTCACGGTAGTAGTAGACTTCATCAAGCTTGTCGCCAAAGTTAATGACGTCCTGAAGAGAAGTCGTGAGCTTGATTTCCTCTGGAAATTCAAACAAGTCGTAGGCTTCTTTAGTATCAAAACCAACAATGTAGATCCGCTCACGGTTTTGTGGGATATTTCCGTAGTCTTTCCCATTAAGAACCTTCCACTTGATAAAGTAGTTGTTCTCGGTCAAGGCTTCACGAATAACCTTGAAGGTATTGCCGTGGTCATGACCGACCATATTCTTTACGTTTTCGATGAAAATAGCACGAGGTTTACGCCCCTCAATCATGCGAAACAACTCAAAGAAAAGATCGCCACGATCATCATCAAAACCCTTGCGATAACCCGCAATACTAAAGGCCTGACAAGGGAAACCTCCCATAATCACATCCACGCGCTCAGCCGGAATGTCCTCTGGCTGAACATCGTGAATATCACGACCATCCAAATAGGTATCTGGATGGTTTAACTGATAAGTCTGACGCGCATACTTATCAAACTCATTGGCATACACCACTCTGAACTCGTTGGTTTGTTCAAATCCCAACTCAATTCCCCCAACACCTGAGAAGAAAGCTGCAATGTTGTACTTCTCAGGTCGGTTCGAACTTACAGAATTTGTCATGTAGTAACCTGCTTTCTAAGGTGGTAATTCTGATACTTAATCATAAAATCACATATAATTACTAATCAAGAACAATAAATATGTTTATGAAAATAAGTAAACTGAGTTGCTATTTGTATCTATTTTCTTTTCTTTATGTAAGAGAAAAAGGAGTCTTTTAATCCGGAGAATATACTACTATGTTCTTGTTTAGAAACATTAAATATTTCTGTATCATATTTTACATTAAATGGATCTTCGCCAAAATGCTTCATATATACTTCTATAGCATATGTGTCCATCATTCCAGATATATAGTCTAAAACGTTTCTGGCTTTATCTTCTTCACTTTTCCATCTATACTCGACAGGCATTAACATTCCTTTTTCATTATACTCATCGTTCATAAACAATTCGAAAAGTTTCGTTAAAACCTTCGTTCCAACTTTTTCATAAAGCATGATATTATCTGAACTAGTCACACAATTAAAAATAGTTTTTTTCAGTGTTTCCGCTAATTTAGCATATTCTAAAAAACCTAACTCTTCCTTGTTTATTGTACCTGTTTGATTTTGAAATTTAGAATCTACTTTAACAATGCCGATATCCTCTATGAGTTTATTTACTATGGTTGAAATTAATTCTCTTCGAAAATAAAAATCATAGTCCTCAGTTAGACAAATCTCTGAAGGCCCTTTTTTTGCGAATCGTTTTGCGTCTTCAATCCAATCATAGAACTTTACTTTTACTTCATCTTCAAGAGTATCATTATTCTCTAATCTAAAATAAAATTCATCAATTGTGAAATAATTACTAGCTAATGCATCTTCTAAATCGTGAGCACAGTATGCAATTTCGTCTGCAAGATCAACTATTTGAACATCAATTGTTCTAAATGGTAAATCTTCATTATAACCCGACTCTTTAAGTTTACAAAGTAAATCATTGTAGTCATCTGTATATAAACACTTTTTCTTTTTCTTATCTTTCACCTTATCATAAGGAACAAAATATTTAATGATTGCTGCCAAAGTACGATAAGTCAAATTAAGACCATTATATTCGGGAGACTTCTTTTCAATCTTTCTTAAGACTCGAATACCCTGTGCATTTCCTTCAAAGCCAATATTAGAAGCAAGACTATTTAATACTCTTTCACCATGATGCCCAAAAGGAGGATTTCCGACATCGTGAATTAATGCCCCAGTTTCAACTACAACGCTCATTTTTGAAAAATTATCTTCAATTTGTTGTTTGGAAATTTCGTTTATATATTTATAGCTATCATTTTTTTGAACTGTTTTCTCAAGTTCATCAACAATTCCACGAGCTATCTGCGCAACCTCAAAACTATGGGTTAATCGATTTCTATGAAAAGCTTTACTGTTCACTTCAAATAGTTGCATCTTCCCTTGTTGACGCCTAAATGAGGTTGAATAGATGACTCTTGCGTAATCTCTTTTTAAAGGATCACGTTCTCGTATGTTCTCATTTTCCTCATGCTCTCGCACTTCTAACTTTGTAACTTTTTCCCAATGATTCTCTAGGAATGTAATTAATTCTGTCATAATATCACCTATGATTTTTCTAAACCAACTTCTTCATCTCATCAATACGTGCTACGGTCGCGTCGTACTTAGCTTGGTAGTCGGCTTGTTTGTCGCGTTCTTTTTGGACGACTTCTGGTTTAGCGTTGGCTACGAAGCGTTCGTTAGAGAGCTTCTTGCCGACCATGTCCAGTTCTTTTTGCCATTTAGCCAGTTCCTTGTCGAGACGAGCCAGTTCTTCTTCGACATTGAGGAGGTCAGCCAGTGGCAGGTAGATTTCTGCTCCTGTGATGACGCTTGACATGGCAAGTTCAGGCGCAGGGATGGTTGATGCGATTTCCAAGTGTTCTGGATTTGTGAAGCGTTTGATGTAGTTGACATTGCTGTTAAAGAAGGCTTCCAAGTCGCTATCGCTAGTCTTAACAAGAATGGTGATAGGCTTGCTTGGTGCTACGTTTACTTCCGCCCGCGCATTACGAACGGCACGGATTAAGTCTTTGAGGCTTTCCACACCAGTGTGAGCCGCAAGGTCTTCAAAGGCTGGGTTGACAGTTGGGTATTCTGCTGTAACAATAGAGCCTTCTGAGATTTGTCCAAAGATTTCCTCTGTCACGAATGGTATGATTGGGTGAAGGAGACGAAGGATCTTGTCCAAGGTATAAAGGAGAACAGAACGTGTGATGACTTTCTCTTCTTGGTTATCGCTATAAAGAACTTCCTTGGTCAATTCAACGTACCAGTCCGCAAATTCATCCCAGATGAAGTTGTAGAGGATGTGGCCAGCCACACCAAACTCAAATTTATCAAAGTTAGCAGTAGCTTTTCCAATAGTTTCGTTGAGGTTGTGGAGAATCCAACGGTCTGTGACATTTCCAGCTTCCTTGTTGACAACTTTTTCCACATTGGCAGTCGCTTGCTCAAGAGTCAAGCCTTCATTGTTCATGAGGATGTAGCGAGAGATATTCCAGATCTTGTTAATGAAGTTCCATGAAGCATCCATTTTCTCGTAAGAGAAGCGCACGTCTTGACCTGGTGCAGAACCGTTTGAAAGGAACCAACGAAGGGCATCCGCACCGTATTTCTCGATGACATCCATCGGGTCAATCCCATTACCGAGAGATTTAGACATCTTGCGTCCTTGCTCATCACGAATGAGACCATGAATCAAGGCATTTTTGAATGGCGACTTTCCAGTAAATTCCAAACCTTGGAAAATCATCCGAGATACCCAGAACGGGATAATATCATAACCAGTCACCAAAGTTGATGTTGGATAATAACGTTTAAAGTCTTCTGAGTCGACATCCGGCCAGCCCATGGTAGAGAATGGCCAAAGAGCCGAACTGAACCACGTATCCAAGACGTCTTCGTCCTGAGTCCAACCGTCACCTTCTGGAGCTTCTTCGCCGACATATATTTCACCCTCAGCATTGTACCATGCAGGGATTTGGTGACCCCACCAGAGCTGACGAGAGATTACCCAGTCGTGGACATTTTCCATCCATTGAAGGAAGGTATCGTTGAAACGAGGTGGGTAAAATTCTACCTTGTCCTCTGTGCCTTGGTTGGCAATGGCATTTTTGGCCAATTGGTCCATCTTAACGAACCATTGAGTAGACAAGCGTGGTTCAACTACGACACCAGTACGCTCTGAGTGACCAACACTGTGAACACGTTTTTCGATTTTAACGAGGGCACCGATTTCTTCCAGCTTAGCAACGACTGCCTTACGAGCTTCGAAACGGTCCATACCTGCAAATTCGAAGGCCAAATCGTTCATAGTTCCGTCGTCGTTCATGACGTTTACTTGTGGCAAGTTGTGACGTTGACCCACCAAGAAGTCGTTTGGATCGTGGGCAGGTGTGATTTTAACCACACCAGTACCAAACTCAGGATCTGCGTGTTCATCCCCAACGATTGGAATCAATTTATTAGCGATTGGAAGAATGACATTTTTACCAATCAAGTCCTTGTAGCGTGGGTCTTCTGGATTGACTGCAACCGCAACGTCCCCAAACATGGTCTCAGGACGAGTTGTCGCAACTTCAAGGGCGCGTGATCCGTCTTCTAGCATGTAGTTCATGTGGTAGAAGGCACCTTCGACGTCCTTGTGGATAACCTCGATATCAGAAAGAGCTGTGCGAGCTGCTGGGTCCCAGTTGATGATAAACTCACCACGGTAGATCCAGCCTTTCTTGTAAAGGTCCACGAAGACTTTGCGAACTGCTTTTGACAAACCTTCATCAAGAGTGAAACGCTCACGAGAGTAGTCTACAGAAAGCCCCATCTTGCCCCATTGTTCCTTGATGGTAGTGGCATATTCGTCTTTCCATTCCCAAACTTTCTCAAGGAATTTCTCACGACCGAGGTCATAACGACTAATGCCCTCACCACGCAAGCGCTCCTCAACCTTAGCCTGAGTGGCAATCCCAGCGTGATCCATCCCTGGAAGCCAAAGTGTATCAAAGCCTTGCATGCGTTTTTGACGGATGATGATATCTTGAAGAGTCGTATCCCAAGCGTGACCAAGGTGAAGCTTACCAGTTACATTTGGTGGTGGAATCACGATTGAATAAGGCTTGGCTTTTTGATCGCCTGAAGGCTTGAAAACATCAGCATCAAGCCATTTTTGGTAACGACCAGCCTCAACCTCGGCTGGATTGTATTTAGGTGAAAGTTCTTTAGACATGTGTTTGTCCTTTCTAGTTAATATCTTTAAATAAAATTAGTATGTAGGAGATAGGCCTTGATTCAGCACATCTGATTTTTTCAGTATCTTCTATTAGCAAAAAAGAAACTATATAAAAATTTTACATTAACTTTCTCTCATTATCTTCAGAATATGTTTATCAAAGTCCGATAGAATTTTTTGAGTTCGGTTAAATTTTTCATACTCTTGGATGGCTTTTGAGTCTGCTTGTTTCTTGGAAATACTTCCTTTTCCTTCTAAAATTTCGTACTCATTAAAAGATAGAAAACGATCAATACTATCTGCCAATCCTCGCATTGTAAAAGTATTACGGCGCTCAACCAAACCCTCAATATAATCAAAATAGGCTGTAACAGTTCGCTCTAGTTGTCGAATTTCTTTTTCTTGCAAATAATTTTTGGCTACCGTTACATCTGATTTGAGAACTCGTCCATCAGGTGCATTCTTCCAAGTAGTTAATCCCATTTTTTCTTTACTAGCATCGGCTTGCTGATAGATAATTTCTGCAGCCGTACTTCCAGTAATTGCATAATGAAATTTATTTTGCACCATGGCATAGAAATTTTTAGTAATATCTGAGTTTCGATCATAATCTATGGCACATTCAGCAAAGATATCCGTGATTTGTTGATAGATTCGGCGCTCGCTAGAACGAATAGAGCGAATTCGTTCTAAAAGCTCACGGAAATAATCTTGTCCGAAAACTGTCTGTCCTTGTTTCAAGCGTTCATCATCCAAAACAAAACCTTTGATGATAAATTCTTTCAAAGTCTTGGTTGCCCAAATTCTAAATTGAGTAGCCTTGCTGGAATTTACGCGATAGCCAACTGAAATGATAGCATCCAGATTGTAATATTCAAGTTCACGCCGAACAGTTCTATTTCCCTCTTGTTGAACCTGTGCAAATTTTGCACAAGTTGATACCTTATCCAACTCACCACTATCATAAATGTTTTTTAAGTGCTTTGTAATGACACTTCGTTCAACTCCAAAGAGCTCTGCAAGACTTTTTTGAGTCAACCAAAGATTTTCATCTTGTAAAAGGATATCTAGCTGAACGTCGCCATTTGGTGTAGTATACAGGATGAAATTAGAAATTTCATTCAAGACAATTTCACCTCCTCCCTTCAGTAAACAATTACTTCTCGTTTTTAAATTTTATACCGTTTTCTTTCAGCTTTTTAACGGTTACGGGACCAATTCCCTTCAAAGCGAGAACTTCTTTTTCAGTCCATTTTTTGAAATCTGAAGATGTACGAATCCCATTCTCAACAAAGATGCGAACAAGATCCATTCGGATTCCCTTCATTTTTTCCTCGCTCATAAAGGAGTACCAGTCTGTAACCTGGGATAGATTTCTTAACACACTGGAATGATTCGAAAATACTGGTTTACGACGGAATTTCTTGGCTTCTTTTGTTAAAAATTCTGTTAAGATAATATTTTCTTGTAAATAGTCAAGCAGAGGATACAAACTAGCTTGTAGCGATTCAACTGAATTTGGACAATAACATTCTTGTTCTTCAATGTCTATAACTTTGAATTGCCAATCTTCCTCTATAAAGAATTCAACAGCTTCATCATTGATTCCCACTAATTTTGCAAATAGCTGACTGGCTTCCTCAATTTTTCCTTGAGAAAAAGCAGAGATGATGGCATGAATAAGAATGGTATCGTCCCGTTTCCCTTTATTTAATTCTTCACGGTAGAAGCGCTCAACCTTTAGTTCCTGACCGGTAATATGATACAAGGAAAGCATACAGAAGACAAAATTAGGAGGAAAACGTTCTGGTCGCTTACTTAAGTATAAGTTAACCAATTCCAAAGCCTTAAAATAAATTTTTTCTGTCATATAATATTCAATCAGAAACATCAGAGCAGACAGGATAGGGCGTGCTTCAAAATAATTCCAACTATTGTATCCATTTATTTTCCATTTTTCTAAAACTAGAACTTCAAAATCCAATACTTTTTTAAAAGTTGACAAATCAAAACTTTCAACCTCGGATAAGAACAAGTGAAAATCAGCCGCAAAATAATCTGGATTGATCTTTAAAACTTGCTTTAACAGTTTATTTCACTTCTGTGTATTTGGAGTGTGCATAGCTTTTCTAAATAAAGCATGATCCTGATTCCAATCAAAAATCCTATTTTTCAGTTGGTAATTGATTAGCTGAACATCTGGATACTCTCCGTGTTCATCAGCATATTGCATCACTGCTGTATGCAGTTCATCGAAATTTTGAATAGTCCGACGTTCTACAAAAGTTGGATTTTTGGCCATGATTTCTGTCCAAGCAGCCTCTTCTTCAGAAATAACTTTGATATCCAACTTTTGCTGGCGTTTTAATTCTTTTTTTCTATTTTTCTTTTTAGCCATCTATTTTCTCCTCTAACTCATTCTTCAATAGATCAAACTCTACCTCTGCTGTATTGGATATTCTTACAGCCTCGGATACAGGATTTAACGGTAAATCTCAGCTTCTTTGTGATTCATTTGCTTTGAAGGTTGTACCCCAGGTGTGATTAAGGTAGAGTTTTCTAGTTACGTTTGGTGGTCGGAATCACTATTGAATAAGACTTAGCCTTTTGATCTCCTGAAGGCTTGAAAATATCTTCGTCAAGCTATTTTTGATAACGACCAGCCTAAACATAGAATGGAGTGTATTTAGGTGGAAGTGATTCATTTTAGTTCTTCTTTAAGTGTTTGTAAGTAGTCTTTTGACAATCTTTGATATCCTAGATTTTTTCTTTCGATATCTAATGTATAACGTGGGATGAAATATGAAGACTGACGGCCTTAGTTTTTTTATTAACTTTTTCTGTAATTTCCGACGTTTTTTTCTCAGTATCTCAACATCAGTTCGTTTATAAGAGTATCCATAAAGTCTTCTTTCTAATCTATCTATTGATTTGTAAATATCTATTGCTTTGTCGCTATGGACGTTTCGTTTAATAGTAACTCGTTCAACTGCTTTAACATAATCGTCTTCTAATGATTCAATGATTGATAAATAAAAAAATTCATATACAAACAAACCCAGTAGTGCAAATATATCAAAAAGTTCAGATTCTAAAAACGGAACATATAATAATAAAATTAAGATAGTATTTGTATAGGGAAAAGCATAAAAAATAAAGAATATCCACATCTGTTCTTTTTTATGTTTGGAAGGAACTGACTTAATCAAGTTTGTAAACCAGGTTTGTAACGATAAAAATATAATTGATATTACCGATATTATAAACGGTATTAAATATGAATTATCATTTAAATTATTAGTTTTATCAAATAAAATAATTGAAGAATAAATAGATAAAATAAATAATATCAACCAAATAATTCTTCTAAGCAATGTAGAAGGATTGAATTTTATTTCCTTTTTTGAGCGTTCCCAATCATATTTCAGGAGCAGTGCTATATACAAAGACAGCCTATCATAGTCAATTACATCATTATCCAATATATCCCAAATATGACCATCTTTCATATAATAGGGTTTAGAATATTTAATTTCCATGTTCTTTCCAAACGGATTAATCTGGCTTTTTAACTGTATAAGTGCAGAATCTTTCTTTTGATTATCCTTTAAATTTTCTAATATTATTTTAAGTTGCTTTCTCCATTCAGCTCTTTCCTTAGTAATATAATCAATCTGATTTCTTTTGCTATTATTTATAAAAACTAAAATCGCACTTAATATAGCTCCTAGGCCTGCTCCACTCAGTAGGGTGATAATCTGACCTACTTCCATTTACCAACACCTCTTCTTTTAAACAATAATATATCCCAACTGTTCGATTTTTTCGAACAGTTCAACTAAAAGTTTAAACCTCCTATTCGCTCCTCAGCAAGCCATATCTCAAATCATCACAGCGCTTGCCTTGGGCATCTTTGCGGTCTCGGATGCGAGCTTCCAGAGTAAAGCCAAGTTTCTCTGCGACTCGTTGACTTTGGGTATTGTAACCAAAGCAAGAGAGTTCAATCTTGTGAAGACCTAGTTCTCTAAAAGCTATGTCAATCAAGGCACGCGCTGCTTCTGGTACATAGCCTCTGCCCCAATAGTCTGGGTGCAAGGTATAGCCGAGCTCAAGAACATCATCTTCGTGACGGTGATTGAAGTCAACAGAACCAATGACTTTATCAGTTCCTTTGACGACAATCCCATAGCCAGCTGGAAGATTTCCCTTTTGATTGCGTTCTGGAAGAATATGCTCCAGATAATAAATCTCATCTTCCAAGGTCTTGACTGGAGGAAAGCCTGCTGGATAGGCGACCTCTGGGAGACTAGCGTAGGTATGGATATCCTCAGCATCTGCCACTGTACGAACTCGTAGGACGAGTCGTTCGGTTTCTAATTGTTCTGGTAATTCAGCTCTTGACATCCTTCTTCCTCGCTTTCTTTATGAAACTCCCCATAGGGTCAACACGGTTATCTAAATAGCGATAAACGCGCTGGTGACCGTCCCCCATAAAGTAAGTCGGTGAAAAACGGTCATTTTTAAAATGCCCTTTCTCATCCAAGAGATCTGGATCAGCAAGTCGCTCGATAATCTTGGCAAAGATATGACAGATTCCATCTTCTTCGATAATCCGATCTACTTGGCAATCCAAGACAACTGGACAGGCCTCTAAAATCGGAGACTGAGTCTGTTCAGAAATCTCGTAGTCTAGCCCCAGGTGTTTCAATTTCTCTCGGTGACTAATAAAACCAGCCTGCTCCATCTCGAGCATGAAGTTTTCATCAGGAATGTTCACGGTGAATTGTTGATAATACTTAATCTGATCTGCTGCATTTTCCTCAACACCAACTCCAATAACTAACCAATCTCCCAGACTATAAGAGGAACTGCAGGTCGTGATATTGTGCCCAAAGTTCTGGTCCTGATAGCCCAAGATGAAGATAGGAAAACCGTAGTAGAGTTTGCTTGTTTTAAAAGATTGTTTCATGACAACCTCCTTTGACTAGACTTGCAAAATAAAAATCGCCCCTGCCATCTACATGACAGGGACGAATGTGTTATCCGCGGTACCACCCAATTTCGGGCAGCGCCCGCAACTTTTATCTTCTTGTTTTTTCTTTATGACGGCCTTAGCTCGCTTTGGCGTACTCGAGTACAGCCTGCAACTCGCTGTCTAGTCCTAAACGGAAACAAAAAGACTATTCTCATATTTCAATTTTTCAGTCATCAGCAACCAGTTTTGACACATTTGTGGACTTCTCAGCACCGCCACTTTCTGTAAAATGTGGGATTCAAAACACCTCTAATGGCTCTATTGTAGCAAGATTTTGGCGGAAATGCAAGGAACAAGAAAGATTACTTGAACTTAATGCCGTTTTCTTTCAATTTCTTGATGGTAGCTGGGCCGATTCCTTTCAAGGAAAGGAGTTCTTTTTCAGTCCAATTTTTGAAATCTGAAGCAGACTTGATTCCTTCATCATAGAAAGTTTTAGCACGATCAAGTGGAAGTCCACCCAAGTTTGCTGCAAAATCTTCAACAGAACTAGCTACTTTTTGAGCTTGTTCTTTGGTAGCTTCGACTGCTTGTTCAACTTTTTTAGAAACAGCCTTACCAGCTTCGCTTGCTGACTGTTCTGCACGTTTCACGACTTTTTTTGTCTCTTCTACAACCTTAGTCACAGCATTTGAAAATGCACCTGAACGACGAAGGCTATTTCGTAATTGTTTTTTACGATTGAGTTTCTTTGACATGATAAAATCCTTTCAATAAAAAATCCCTGCTCTGACAAGGATTTAATATAAATATTCTATCAAGATTTTAGTAAAAAATCAAGAATCTATCTCGTTTAATAATTTCTCTCACCAAATAATCCCTCTGGCAAGTCATGGAATCCCTTGCCTGCTTTGAAGTTTTCAAACTTACCAAGCAAGAACTGATAAGCATCCAAGCGACTTTCGTAGCGGATCATGGCATCTTTGGCACGCTCGTCTTGGTCTTCTTCATAGACCTTTTGACTTTCCTTGTGCGCCATGTCATTGATCATAATCTGGGTATTGACCCAGACTTCAAATTCCTTCATAAATTCTTGTTCGTAACTCATTTTTTCTCCTTATTCTAATCCACGGAAATAGTCCGTGTCAATCTCACGGTAGGGCTGGATATCCTGAACATACTCCAGCACACCTTGGAATTCTCCCTCTTCATCGTGTACTGCGGCATAGGTGATGTGGACAAACTTGCCTCGCGACTCAGACTTGAACCACATTTCATACTTATCCTTAGTACCTTCACGAAGCCCCTTCATGATAGTCTTGACCTTGTCCAAGTACTTAGGTGGATGACAAAGTTCAACATTCCGTCCGACTTGGGACGGTGTCCGTTTGAAAATCATCTCATCAGCTGGCGTATTGTCATTGTAATATTGGAAAATATCGTCCTTATTGACAAAGGTAATCTCCATAGGGAGGTGATTGAGGATCAGATTGGCCTGCTCTACTGAAAGATAGCCATTGCCAAAAGCCTGTTGACTATGGCGATCCATCACCACTTCCTTTTCCTTAGGGGTAAAGGTAATGGTGAACTGTCCTTCAGGCGTATCGATAACTTGCTGGACTTGCCCCTCTGCGCTCTTTTCCTCAACAAAACTCTGTCTTTCTGGCACCCATTTTTCTGACGGACGGATGATGGCATAGCCGTAGGCATCACTCTCCTCCGCAATCTGAAGCCAATCATCTTGGGTAAAGGACTCAAGAAGAATCATGAGGAGGATGGACTCTTCCTTGAAAATCATACTTTCAAACTCTATCGCAAAAGCTTCAAAAGCTTCCTTTACAGTGGAAATCGATACTTCTGGTAGTGACTTGGCTGTCATTAGAGCTGTTTGAAAGAGTTCCCTGATCTGATCATCAACTCCCCACATAACTTTTGGAGGCGAATCGTGTCCATAGCGCTCCATGATAGGAAAGAAAAGTTCTTCTTTACGTTGGTAATGAATATCAAATTGACCTACAAGTCCCATCTGACGCACCAAACCCTTGTGCATCTCCGCAAGCATTTCTTCATCTTCAATAGACTCATATGTATCTAACAATCTCCGAATGCGAATCAAGGCCGCACGGAGGGCCAGATTTTCTTCCTTAAATACCCGAACTGGGTGGCCAGGGTGTTCGGTATCCTCTACTTCAACACCTTTGATAGCATTTTTAAAAAGATTCGCATGGACATCACAGAGTTCCATGACATCTTCAAAAGTGACGCCCGAGTCTGAGTTCATCAGCTCGTGCTCCATGAGGGAAATCTCTATGGCTGAGACACCCGCAAAGGTTGCATCAAAACGCTCCTGAACCGACTCAGGAGAGGCACCATTGTGCAATTCTAACAAAATATCCCGCAGGACATGAATTCGTTCATCTGCCATTAGTCTAACCCAATCACTTCATAGCCGTTTGCTTCCAGTGTGCGGACAATCTTGTCCATAGGAGTTCCTTCCAGCTTAGAACCCTGTTTGAGCGATACTTTACGACCAACTGTGTTGCGCATTAAGGGATTGGCAAGGGGTTTAAAACCAAGCTCGACTAAAATTTCCAAGACTTCTGGATGCTTGTCCACCACTTCTGCAACAGGAATTGACACATCGATGATATTGTCCATGACGACCTCCACTGAATGTTCTAAAATGATTTTACTGCTTATATTATACCATAAGGAGAGAGATTAAAAAACTAGCAGTGGAGTTCCTGCTAGTTCTCTACGACTTGGATTACCATCTAAATAAGTTTAAAGAGCCAATCCAATATTTTAAATAATAGCTTGTAAAACAGCAATTGGACTGCAAAAGAGATGATCATCCACAGGAATTTCATAATTCCAATAATCGGTTTGATAAAAAGAATAGCAAGAAGACCCAAAAAAAATTTCATTCTCTCTCCTCTGGCTTGATGAGCCACCGAGCCGTATCCATTAACTTGTCTGCAATAAAGAGTTTCCCAAAACCGACAACGGCATTATCATCTTTCTTTATCGTTTTCATTACTTTTACACCTTGCACGGTTAAAAAGTAATTCCCGTAGATTTTGGCCAAAGCTTTGATAGGTCCCATATTCTCTTCCCTCGCATAACTACACTTTTAAAATGTTGACGATACCAGCCTTGCTGACTATTGCTGTGAAATCATTATATCTTACTCTTTCCAATTCTTATAATATCATACAACTTGAATTTTATAAAGCTTTTTAATAATATTTAACTCTAGAAAGATTCCGCCAGCATGTTTTATTGCCTCTTCCCCAACAAAAAAGAGGGTTTCCCCTCTTTCTGCTTAATTTTTATCCAGATTGCGTAGCATCTCGTCAATCTTGTTTCCATATTCTATGGACTCGTCTTTGACGAAGGTTAAATCTGGGATTTTGTACAATTTCAAATTGCGACCAAGTTCACGTTTGATGGTACCAGTCGCTTTTTCAAGCCCGATTTGAGCTTTCTGGTTATCTGAAGCAAGGTTACTCAAAATGGTGTAGTAAACCTTGGCAACAGACAAGTCACCCAGCATCTGAACATCTGTGATGGTCACGCCTTGGACACGCGGATCACGGACTTTCTTTTGCAAAATCTCATTGACTTCACGCTTGATTTCCATGCCCACACGATCCGTACGGAAATGATTTGCCATGATATTCCTTTCTCTACTTTGAACCAAAAGCTAGGCCAGCAGACCTAGCTATTTTAAACTTCTTGATTTTCATTTCAAATTGAAAAGAAGTTCAATTTGAAGTCATCTGCTTCTTTCGCCGTGGTGAAAGTGATGGAACTGATTTATCAGTCCCATCACAGGGGATTTTTGAGACCCTAGGCTCAAAAATAAGCAATGAAACCATCGGTTTGCTTGCGTCCCTCACCACCTAAGAAAGGAGCAAAAAATCTTATCTCTTGATTTCTTCCATGACGTACGCCTCAATCACATCATCAGTCTTGATATCATTGTAGCCGTCAATCATCAATCCACCTTCACGACCGTTTGTAACTTCTTTGACGTCGTCTTTGTAGTGTTTCAAGCTTGCGAGTTCGCCATCATAGATAACGACACCGTCACGGATAACACGGACTTTAGAGTCACGGGTAACCTTACCGTTGATAACCATGAATCCACCGATAGTTCCGACTTTAGACACCTTGAAGGTTTCACGGATAACTGCTTCACCGATAACTTTTTCTTCGAATTCTGGATCAAGCATCCCTTTCATGGCTTCTTCCATCTCTTCTATAACCTTGTAGATAATGCTGTGGAGACGGATTTCCACATCGTCAGCTTCTGCTTGTTGACGAGCTTGTGGTGTAGGACGTACGTTGAAACCAACGATAAAGGCATTTGAAGCTTCAGCAAGGGTCACGTCTGATTCGTTGATAGCACCGACCGCAGAGTGAACGATGGTAACTTTAACACCTTCCACATCGATCTTCTGAAGTGAGGCAGAAAGGGCTTCAACAGAACCTTGTACATCGGCCTTGATGATAACGTTAACAGACTTGAGTTCACCAGCTTTAAGCGTATCAAAGAGGTTTTCAAGGCTGACACGTTGGGTAGCTTGACGTTGTTTCATGAGGGCACGTTTGGCACGCTCTTCACCAGCCGCACGCGCAGATTTTTCATCTTCGTAAACGGCAAAGTGGTCACCCGCCATTGGCGCTTCGTTCAAACCTGTGATTGACACTGGTGTTGATGGTCCAGCAACCTTAACACGACGACCAAGGTCATTGGTCATAGCACGGACACGACCGAAGGTATTTCCGACAACGATTGGGTCTTGAACATTCAAGGTACCTTGTTGAACAAGAAGGGTTGCGACCGCACCTTTTCCTTTATCCAAGCGCGCTTCGATAACTGTACCGATCGCACGCACTGTTGGGTCTGCTTTGAGTTCTTGGATTTCAGCCACAAGAAGGACTGTTTCCAACAATTCTTCGATATTTTGGTTGAATTTAGCTGAGATTTCAACAAATTCAGAATCTCCACCCCAAGCAGTTGACATAACCCCATGCTCTGCCAATTCACCGATAACGCGTTCTGGGTTGGCACCTGGTTTATCAATCTTATTAATAGCTACGATAATTGGAACGTTGGCTGCTTTTGAGTGGTTAATGGCTTCGATTGTCTGAGGCATAACCCCGTCATCTGCCGCTACAACCAAGATAGTAATATCGGTAACAGAAGCACCACGCGCACGCATAGATGTAAAGGCCGCGTGTCCTGGTGTATCAAGGAAGGTAATCTTCTTGCCATTTTCCACGATTTGGTAGGCACCGATATGCTGAGTGATACCACCCGCTTCACCTGTCGCAACACGAGAGTTACGAAGGGTATCCAATAGGGTTGTTTTACCGTGGTCAACGTGTCCCATGATAGTTACAACTGGTGGACGCTCAACCAATTCATCTTCATTAAGATAACCATCTTCAACAAAGAAACGTTCGATGTCGGCATTATCCACTTCAACTTTTTGTTTGGCTTCGATACCATAATCCACCATGAGGAGTTCAATTGTTTCCCCATCCAAGGATTGGTTTTGTGTGGCCATGACACCCATCATAAAGAGTTTCTTAACGATTTCAGCTGGTTCACGTTTGATACGTTTTGCGATTTCCGCAACGGTCATACCATCTGTATATTCAAATTCTGTTGGCAATTCATGGAATTTACGCTCCGTAACAGGTTTTGGAGTCTGATTGCGGTTGTTCTTGTTATTGCCTTTTTTGTTCTTTTTGTTGTTATTCCAGTTACTATTCTTTTGATTTCTCACTTGATTTTGACTACTTCGATTCTTTTGTTGTTTTCTAGGACCATCTTCTTCGTGATCATAATCGTCACGATTTTTGTCTGGTCGAGCTTGTTTTTTACGACGTGTATCCACTGCAGGTTCTGTTTTCTCAGGGACGACTTCAACCACTGCTTGAACTTGCTGTGCTTGCTGTTCTTGTTGCGCTTGTTCAGCTAACTTAGCCACTTCTTCAAAGATTTCCTCTGGCTCCTTGCGTTTGTTAGCTTGGGCCAAGGCTTCTTTGGCAGCCTGAGTCTGCTTGAAACGTTCCTCACTTGAACGGGCATATTCTGCATTTTGCTCTGCTTTTAGGGCTGCTGCACGGGCTTTAAAGTCAATACGTGGAGTCGCTTGATTTGAACGTTTGTCCTCTTGTTGACGGCGCTCGTTTCCACGATTTTGCTGACCTTGCTGTTTCTTAGCTTGGTCATTAAAGCGACGATTGTCGCGGTTGCCTTGACCTTGTTTTCCGCCATTACGGCCGTCGTTTTTCTGACGGTTTCCGTTTTGTTGTTGGTCACGGTTATTGCCCTTATTTTGCTTACGTCGCTCTGCCTGCTCTTTAGCACGGGCTTCACGCTCAGCCTTGAAATTACGGCTTTGCGGTTTAGCCACTACTTTTTCTGCTTTAGGAGAGACTGGCTCAGCCGCTTTTGCCTCTTCCTTAGCTACAGCTGGTTTAGCTGGCTCAGATTTTTCGGCTTTCTTTTCTGCACTTGCTTTTGGTGCTGCAGGTTTTGCTTCTACTTTCGGAGCAGCTGCAGGCTTAAAGCTGGCAGCGATTTTTGCAGCGACAGCTTCTTCCACACTTGATGAGTGGCTTTTCACATCCAAGCCCAACTCTTTTGCACGCGCTACAACTTCTTTACTTTCTTTTCCAAGTTCTTTTGCGATTTCGTACAATCTTTTCTTAGACAAATCATGTCCTCCTCTTCTATTCCATAAGAGACCTCATTTTCTTTGTAAATCCAGCATCTGTTACAGCCAAAACCTTTCTCGATTTTCCGACTGCTATGCTTAATTCCAGTGTTGAAAACACGGTTACAATTTCTACTTGATAATAATGACTTTTATCTTGAATCTTCTTGGTTAGATTAGGTCCAGCATCATGGGCTAGAAAGACCAACTTAGCCTTGCCATCTTGAATGGCCTTGACCACCAATTCTTCACCCGATATGATGCGCCCTGCTCGCTGAGCAAGTCCCAAGAGATTGCTTATCTTTTGCTTATTCAAGTCCTAACTCTCTTCTTTTCACTTTGTGATCCACATAAGCGATCAACTCGTCATAAAAGCTTTCATCCACTTCCATGCTAAAGCTGCGGTTAAAGACCTTCTTCTTTTTCGCCTCTAGGGCTTCTTTATTGTCTAGCTTGATATAAGCGCCGCGGCCGTTGGCCTTGCCTGTTGGATCGATAAAGACTTGCCCTTCTTTGTTTTTGACAATGCGGAGCAAATCACGCTTATCAATCACTTCGTTGGACACAACAGACTTGCGCAAAGGGATTTTTCTCGTTTTCATCTTTCCCTCCTCTAGCAGCTTTTATTCTTCTACAGTATCGTTTTCTGCTTCCAAATCTACTGAATCAGCTTCTTCCATGGCTTCAAATTCGCTAGCAGACTTGATATCGATACGGTAACCAGTCAAGTGAGCCGCCAAGCGAACGTTTTGTCCACGACGACCGATTGCAAGAGAAAGCTTGTTATCTGGAACAACCACCAAGGCACGTTTGCTGTCGTTTTCATCAAAGATAACTTGGTCAACCTCAGCAGGAGCAATGGCATTGTAGATAAATTCAGCTGGATCTGCTACCCACTCGATAACGTCGATATTTTCTTCGATTGGTACCATACGGTCGCTCTTAGCATCGTAGCGAGCTGGGTGGAATTTGCTAGTAATCTTCTTGATATTCGCTCCACCACGTCCAACGATTGTACCGATAGCGTCCACGTTTGGATTATGACTGCGAACAGCAACCTTAGTACGGTCACCAGCTTCACGAGCTACGCTCATGATTTCAACAGTTCCATCATAAACTTCTGGAATTTCTTGCTCCATCAAGCGTTTGATCATTTCTGGGTGGCTACGGCTAACAAAGACGTTTACACCACGAGGGTTGTCTTCAACCTTGTAGACATAAACTTCAATACGATCATGAGAAGCAAAAACTTCCCCAGGGATTTGGTCTTGTTTTGACAATTGGGCTTCGATGCTGCCAAGGTTGACATAGATAAAGCGGTTATCAAAGCGTTCTACTGTACCAGACATGATTTCTTGCTCATGTTCTTTGTAAGTATTGTAAGTGATGGCACGTGTTTGCTTGCGCATTTTTTCCATGATGGTTTGTTTGGCAGATTGGGCCGCTACACGACCAAACTCAGCAGGTGCTTCTTCAAACTTGATTTTATCACCAAGTTCATAGGCTGAATTAATGGCAAGAGCATCTTTCAAGCTGATTTCCAAACGGCTATCAAATACTTCATCAACAACTTCACGGACAGTATAGACTGTAAAGTCACCTGTTTTTTCGTTGAAGTCAATAGCTACGCTGTCTGATTGACCATAGCGTCTGCGATAAGCGGAACGAAGCGACTCTACTACTGCGTCGATGATATCTTCTTTTTTGATTCCCTTGTCTTCTTCCAAAATGCGGAAGGCCTCTAGCATTTCTTTACTCATGTTTTCTTCACTTTTGAATCCTCAAAAGCTATCCTTTCTTTTTCTATAATTTAACTGCTAAACGTGCTTTTGATACTAAACTGTATGGAATTTGGACAGTTTTCTTACGCGTCTTGTCCATATATTCCATAGTCAACTCGTCCTCTTCAAAGGCCAACAAGGTTCCTTCAAAGACCTTTTGCTTATCGATGGCTTGGTAGAGCCCGACATGGATGTATTTCCCAACCGCTCCAGCGACGGCATCCTTGGTTTTCAAAGGACGTTCCAAGCCCGGACTGGTGATTTCTAGGAAATATTGTTCTGGGAAGGGATCTGGCTTGATGGTGTCTAGGACAGGACTGATAATTTCTGTCAAGTCTGCCGTGTCGTTCAAGGTAATCCCTTCAGGTTTATCTACAAAAATACTGAGAATCATGTCACTGCCAATCTTTCCATACTCGATATCCACGAGTTCGAAAGGTGCTTGAATGACAGGTTCTACAACTTCTCTAACTAATTCTACGATTGTTGCGATTGCGTCCACCTCCTCATAAGCAAGAGGCGAAGATTTTTCCCCGCCTCACTTTTCATATTCTTACTGTTAGTATAGCACGTTTGCCAACTTATGTAAAGCAAAAGCACTTATACAGCCTGATTTCAGGCTATTTCTTAAAATTCTGCCTCAACTCGGTAGATAACTTGACCCTTGTTTGAGAATTTTTGCTCGTATTCTGTCATGACATTGCCTTCAAAATCACTGGCATGTAAGTCTAGACAGACACCATTGAGTTTCATGCCATATTGAGAAAAGCTCACTAGGCTGTACTCAAACAAGCCACGGTTATCCGTCTTGAAATGAATTTCTCCATTTTCAGGTAAGATACGCTTGAAGGTATCCAAGAAGGTTTTGTAGGTCAAACGACGCTTTTCATGGCGTTTTTTCGGCCAAGGATCTGAAAAATTCAGATACAAGCGATCAATCTCACCGTCTTCAAAGTAGTCAGTCAAATCAGAACCATCTACCCACAAGAGCTTGATGTTCGGCACTCCAACTTCAAGCACCTTGTCCAAAGCGTAGCTCAAAACAGACTTTTGAATATCAATTCCGATATAGTTGATGTCAGGGTTTTGCTTGGCCATACCTGAAACAAAGGCACCCTTTCCACTTCCAACTTCCACATGAATGGGATTATCATTTCCAAACAAGTCCCGCCATTTTCCCTTAGCTTCTAAGGGATTGAGGACCACATACTGGGGATTTGCCTCTAGTAATTCTGTTGCCCCTTTACGATTTCTAACTCTCATCTTCTCTTTCCATACTTGTCTCGGAAGTGACGTAAGCCATGGATCTCCCGATTGACATTTTCTAAATCTTGGTTCATATAATACTTGGAAATCTGGCTCAAATAAGACAATTGACCGTACCAATACAATTTATTTAATACCGTCTGATTGTACTTGTAACCGTAGTAGGTCAACCATTCCTTCCACTGATGTTCTGGAATATAATGGCAGAGCATATGGGCCACATCAAACATGCGATCGGTCAAGCGAACCGAATCCCAATCTACCAAATAAATCAAGCCACTATCTGTCTCAATCCAATTACTATGTCGTACATCTCCATGGACAATGGTCGCATAATCCTCTCTAAATCCTGGAATAGTCTGACGTAAATCAGCCATCACTTCACTGATAAAATGATTTTTACGCAAAGCATCTGGAGCCGTTTCTTGCCAAGACTGTAGTAAATCTACAGGTGTTTCCATGGCATAGCCCAACCGACTCAACTGTGTCATCAAAGGACGTGAGCGATGAAGGCGGGTTAAAATATTGACGATTTGTTTACGATTCATATCATAGGGGGTCAATATCTTGCCAGTCAACCATTCTTGAGCACACATATCACGCCCATCTGCCAAACGGCGACTCCATAATAATTGTGGAGCAATTTGTTCTCTAGCTAGACCAGGTAGGATTGGAGAGGTGTTCATTTTTACAAAGATGCGCTTCCCATCAGGATAGCTACCCATATAAGCCTTGCCACTTTTCCCAGGTATGGGAGTCAGTGTTAGCTCATTATCACCCAAATCCATTTCTTTCCTCCGTATAAAGTTTCCTTACTATTCTACTAGTTTTTGGCCTATTCGTCAACCGCTCCACACCCGATTCTCAAAGAAAAGCCTCTGGATTGACTTGGGTATCATTGTAGAAAGAAAAGGCAAGCTCTTTCTTCAATGTCATTAAGTTAGTGATCTAACTACTTGAATAGGAGGTGTGATTGAGATC
>OCJN01000117.1_pt1 | contig 37313 bp, 55 predicted proteins | sample 1480731 | NCBI WGS metagenome assembly OCJN01 (sample SAMN05301479, study PRJEB22388) | human skin metagenome | isolation source: Infant 1 DOL 23 skin | host: Homo sapiens | place: USA: Pittsburgh, Magee-Womens Hospital of UPMC | collected 2013/2014 | reverse complement strand
AAAAGCTTCCCCACCAGGACTCGAACCTAGATTAAAACCCCCATTTTACCTGGCAAAAGGCTCCTTTTTAGCACCCTCGCACGACAATTCCACGACATCGGAAAAACCTTCATCCAAAGTCGCTGCAACCCCATCCAAACCATCTTCAAAAAGCTCCGCATACACCCGCAAAGTCACAGACGGATCCGCATGCCCCAACTGCCGCGACACAGACAGCACATTCGCCCCCGCATTCACCAACAGACCAGCAGCCACATGCCTCAACCCATGCGGGGTAACACGCTTCATTGTTGAGTCCTCCGCTTGAGCACGCTTCAGCGCCCCATCAAACCACGTATTATGCCCCGGAGCACGCAACCAACCACCACGCCTACCAGTCCACAACAACGCCTCAGACCCAACACGATTACCCCTCTCAACCAACATGCTCATCACATGCCCAGCCACCGCTACAGAGCGCCTCTCATGTGTCTTAGGCGTCCCCAACCGAATACCGTTACCCACCTTCGCCGCATTCCTCGTCACATGAATACGATTCCGCAAAGGATCCAAATCACACGGACGCAGAGCAATAGCCTCACCCCACCGCAAACCAGAAGTACCCAACAACAAAATAAGGTCTTCACGCTCCCCACACTCAGCCGCAAACATCCTAAGCTGCTCCATTGACCAAAACACCTTTACCGTCGGCACCTTCCTAGGAAGCTTCACACCTCGGGCAGGATTTGTACGAATGAGCCTGTCACTGACAGCCATATCCAGAATTTGCAACAACTGATTATGGGCATGACGTGTCCAGGACGCTGACTTCCCCATTGTGGACACCCACTCTTGCACGTGCGATGGCTTAATAGTGGAAATAGGGCTAGCGCCCCAACGAGGCTTCACGGCAGATTTCCACACTTGCCGGTAAAGCTCAGCAGTTGACGGTTTGAGATGCGCCTGTGAGGCTAGCCAGCGCGACCCAAGTTCACCCACGGTTACTTTCCCGGCGTTGGGGTCTATCCAGTCTCCAGTGCGGATGGTGGTGGCATTCTTCTCCGCCCATGCCTGCGCCTCGTTCTTCGTGCGGAATCCTTGCTTCGTGCGGTTCTTCCCGTCGGGGGAGCGGTACTGGACACGCCACGCCCGCCCCTTTGCGGTCTTGTACGGTTTAATGCTTGCCATTATGATTACTCCTTGTTAGCCAGGGCTGAAAGAACGCCCCAGGCGACAACTCCAAACCAACTTGGGTTTGCGATTCCTAACACCGCCCTTGGTGCTGCACTTCCACATGACAAGCACCAGGGGCGGGTTTATTACGTTTTAGAGGTTGTCTACAGCATATTGCGCCTGCTCTGGGGTAAAGCCCTCAAATTCGCTGGTGAGCTGGTCATAAACCGCATCCGGGGACATAGCCTGCATATCGAAGTAGTCCTTAGCCGTTTCCAACGCATTCTCGTTCCAGTCTGCTTCTACGTTGTCGATGGCGTACTGTGCTGCTTCTGGGCTGAAGCTCTCGAACTCACTGGTGAGCTGGTTATAAATACCAGTTTGGGACATGTGCTGATACTTTGCGTAGGACTCTGCCGTCTTTAGCGCGTTCTTGTAGTCCTTGGGGGCGTCCTGCTCATCGTTCTGCTCTTCGGCAGGCTGCTGCTCGTTGCCTTCAGCCGGCGATTCCTGTTGAGCTGTGTTCTGCTCATTGGGCGTATCCGAGGTCCCCTTACCGTCATCCCCGCCTCCGGACATGCTGGAGATGATGGCAATGACGATGATGATTCCGAGGATGATGGCACCCCATTTGAGGCAACCACCCTTTTTCTTCTTTTTGGGCTGCTCGTTGTTTTCGCTCACGGGCTGTGCTTCGTTGTTGTAGGGAGAGGACATGAGGGGTTTCCTTTCATGAAGATTGCGGTTCAAGTTTTACGACTTTGCACGCCGGTTTAGCGGGTGTGGTCAAACTTTTTTAGGCTACTCGATTAGCAGCCATAGACTGCCAGGTTTTGAGTATGTGTTGGGTGACTTCGAGTTCGTCGGCGATGGCGGGGAGGTGGCCGTGGTGCCATATGGCGGCGGCTTTGAAGTCGGTGGGGTTGATGAGTAGTTGGGCGGCGTATTCGTCGGCGCGTCGTTCTTGGCGTTGGTCAAAGTGACCGTTACCGGTTGGGGTGTCGCGGTGGGCGGCGTGCCCTAGTTCGTGGGCTAGGACGCTTTTGTATTGGCCGATGGATTGGCCGCGCCTTGTGCTGATGATGCGCCTGTGGTGGTCGTACCAGCCGGGGTGCCCGCCGGTGTGGCGCTGTAGCTGCACGCCCATGCTTTCTGCGAGGAGGTGCAGCTCTACCGCGCTAATCGTCATCCACATCATTCCTTTCCGCGTCCTCGTCCGGGCCGCTGTAGGCAACCGCACTCAACGGCATTGAACCATCCCCATCGGACACGGGGGCACCCGCACGACGAGCAGCCAACTCGTCTATCTCATTAGCGCGGGTAGCAGGGTTGAGTCGGCGTGCAAGCTCTATAGCTAATTCGCCTTCATCGGCTGTGGCTACTAGAGCACCATCTGAATCGAAGAAATCGAGCACGTCTTGGTATGGAACATGGCCTAGCTCAACTAGAGCGAGTGTGCGGTTTATTCCGAATTCTTTGCAGAGTGCAAGAAGGTCGTCTGTGGGCAGGCCATCGTTTAATCGTTTGTTAGCGGTTTTGCGTGTGATTTTGAGGATGTCTGCGACTTCCTGGTCGGTGATTCTACGGTGCGATGTTTCGCTAAGCCATTGCTTGATGTCCATGTTTTACACACTAACACAGTGAGTAAAAAATTACCCAGTGAATGGGTAATTACATGCCCAAATGGAAGTTAAGGTTCCCCCATTCGTGTAATTGCGCTTGCTGGTTACTGGTGTGGTGTGTAAATTAAGTTACATACCGACCGAAAGAAAGGAGGGAATGGGAATGTTTCTACTCTCTTTAGACGAAATTGACCGAGTGAAGCGACTGCATCACATCACGTCCACGACCGGATTAGCCGAAAAGACAGACCTGAATCGAAAGACCTGGACTACGGCACTAAACACCCGCAGGCCAACAGTTTCAGTACTCGAGGCATTAGCGGCACTCGGAGCCAACCCCTCCAAAGTTCTCGTTGCCGAAGAACTGGCCGCATAAGAAAGGAAAGCTCATGTCACAGGAAAACAGGGAAACCCCCGGTGGGGAAACACCGAAGGTAACCGTGAACATCCCTAGCGGAAAAGAATTCACTAAGGAGGAGATAGATGACTTACTTATCGAGGTCACCTCTAACTCCAAGGTATTCAACGTCAAGTCCGCGGATAAGCGCCTCAAGGCGAACAATCGCGGCACTGTTGGCCTGATTCAGACGGATAGCAAACTGAAAAAGATCCTCGACCGAGTGCAGTTCCTTCGACTCTCCAAGATTTTCAATCTCTTGCGCCATCGCGGCGTATAGGTCGGACGAAATCGGTAGAGAATCGTTCAACTTTGCAGCGTTCTCTCGGTACGGGTTTCCGGACATCATCACTATTTTCACCTCACTTTCTAGGGCTGGTTGCCCTGATTTCAGTGAAGCACATAGAAAAGCCCCGCACGTAGGCGGGGCAGCAAAGAAACTAACTAGGAGTATACAACATGGACCACAGGATTGAACAGGCCCGTGAGTATTGGTTCGAAAACCACCCCTTTGACCCAAACAAGCATTCCGTCCTAGCACACGACAAGGACGGACTCCCAGCCGGATTCTTCACTCTCCCTGACATGGGAGACATGAGCATCATCTCCCTGAAGTACGGCTATGAATTTCTTGCAACTGTACGCACCGATGACGACGTTGATGAATGGCTAGCAAGCATCAACCGAACTGCCAAGTCCCCTGACCTTGCAGGAATCATGCTGGCGCACGCTTTCCGGGGAATTGCCCCAACCATAGGCCAAATCATCGACAACGACCCAGGGCTAGCCGAAACCATGAAAAACATCGCCGTCCAGGGGTGGGAGAAGGAGCTCTAATGCGTATCAAAGGTAATCACCCATATGCTGACGCCTTCCCTATGGCGAGCGAAGAAGAGCTAGGGGAGCTGGCAGAGTCTATTGCCGTAGTAGGTCTTATCCACCCGATTGTTCTCACCCCGCAGGGCGAAATTCTCGATGGGCGTAATCGTTTAGCGGCTTGTGAGAAGGCTGGCGTGGAGCCAACCTTTGAGACCCGCGACGGTGACGATGATGACTACAAGGAGTTCGTCATCGGCGCCAACACCACCGGCAGGCGCGAATCCATGACGGTGCAAATCGCCGCCGCTTCCACCGCGCTAATCCTTGGGCATGAGAAACGTAAGAACGGTCGGTGGATGCGAAACTCCATAATCCAGAATTCTGGATTACAGGGCAGCGCCGAACGTGAGTCGCTACGCTGCGCTGGCCTTGTCATGGATGAACTTGGCCCGGCGCATTTGCTTGAAGTGCGTGATGGTGCCTCCAGTCTGAACTCGAAATACGAGCAGGCGCGCCGTCAAAAGGATGAGCGTGAGCAGGCGGAGGCCCGCAAGGTCGAAGCTGTGCGCCAGGCCGAGCAGCGTGAACACCGCGCCCAAGAGTTCTTCGAGAATGACGCTGCCGCACGCGAATGGCTGGGTTCAAAGCCGGAGGGCGCCTTTGCCAACCTGCGCGCCGCCTTCTCCGCAATCCAAGAAGAACGCGAAGAAATCCGCCAAGCCGAACAAGCTCGCCGCGAAGCAGAAGAAGCAGAACGCCGAGAAACCGAGGAACGCATCAACCGCCACGCCCGCTACGTCGAAGTCTTCGTGACGAACTTCGGCACCGGACTCGACATGGCGACCAACCCGGAACGCAACGAAATCCTCCAAGCCTGTGAACCACGAATCCGCGACCGGTTCCTCGAAATTGAAAACACCTACCTGAAAGGCAACTAACCATGTCGCTCCGTGATGAACTCCGCAACAAACTGAACAATGCCCGACCGGAACGCTACGGCGAACAAGAGCGCGACTGGGTTGACGATGTAGCCGATGAAATCAACCTCGGCGTGGAGGAGCTACGCACCGCAGCTCGCGACTACGTACGCAACCTCGCCCGTGATGTGGAAGGTAAAGCAACACAGGCTGGGAATAGTCTTATGCGCCAATATTACCGCACTGGGCAGTTGCCTCTTGATTGGAATGTGACTGGGCACCTACCGATTTCTGTGGAGAACACCGTCACCAACGGCGGACAAGTCAAGACGGTGAAGGAACGCGTAAAGCTCGCATCTGCAACCGCCCGCGACTTCGAACTGTGGGCGGAAGCAGAAGACCGAGCACGTAATCGTGACTTCGCCGCCCGTGGTGAGGCGGTGCAGGGCGCGCAGATGATTGCAGCGCAGATGCGCGCCACTGGTGCGCTGACCTTCGCGGTGTGGGCGCGTGAGTTCGCGCCGGTGGAGGATTTCGCCGCATAAATCAGCCCGACTGGCAGGCGGGGGAGTTCGAGTCTCCCTACGGGCACTGGGACAAGTATGTCCCGAATTTTCGTCAAAGTGACTTAACCCCCAAGGGTTAGGCAAGGGCGGAAAACGTTGTATTGAGAACTGAATTAGTGAAGAGCGCCGGATGATACGGGCCCCGCGAGCGATGTTGTCTAGATTCGCCGCGACCGGGGCAAGCAGTAATGCAGGAACCTCGCCCTGAGTGGCGGGAGGGAACGAACGGCGCCGACATAAATAGATAGCGCAGAGTAGACAAACACTTTTCTTTTACACCTACTACAGGGGCTAAAGAAATTTGTGCTTACAAAAGACTACCGGGGTGCAACTCCCCGGCTGCGCACTGGGGTTGGGTGTGGCGCTTGACTTGGCGTCGTAAGTGAAGGTTGCGGTAATTACCACTGGCCGCGCCTGCACCCAACCCTCTATTTAGACATAAGTGCGGCCCCCTACGAATTGGGAGTGTGGGGGCCGATCGTTAAGGCCCAGTGAGGTGGGCCTTTTTAGTACGACACTCAAAAAGGGAGGTCTGTTATGGAGACTACCACATGGCTGCTGGCCGATGAGGCAGCCGAATACATGCGAATGGACCGCGATTCGGTCTATGAGTACCTGCAGCGCGGCGAGTTGCGCGGTGTGAAGGTTGGCCGGAGGTGGCGTGTGCGCCGTGATTGGTGCGACGCCTTTTTGATGGGGGAGTCGGTATGAGCTGGCTTATCAACCTGTTCCGCCGCCGCAAGCCGCGCACCCCGACATTCACGATGACTTGGAGATAAAAGAATGCGTCAGATTACGCACGAAGAAGCAAAAGCCCACATGAAAGACATTGAAACCCGGCTGAAAACCATCTACCAGCTGGCCCACCTGCCGGAGAAAACCCGCCGGCAGATTCTCACCCTCGCTGCCGGCGCAAACAGTATCGCCGGCCAAATCGCTGCCCATGAAAGGAAAGTCCGCAATGCACACCACAAATAACCGCCCGGAGCGCCGCGAACCAACCCATAAGGAACTTGCTTACTGGCAGGACGTTGCCGCGAAGCGAATCCGTTTCGCTTGGGCTACCGGCGCGTTTGGCTTCATGATTGGTTTCATCTTCTGCTTTGTGATTTCGGTGCCACCAGTATGGATGTAAAGACCCGAATCAGGAAAGACCGAGAAGCAGGCCTGTGGAATATTCACGACCAGGACCTCACCTTTCCAGCCACTAGCTGGGGCGAGGCGATGCATTTCGTACACGACCTGCGCCGGCATCGTGCCCACGAGCAGGTATTCACCACGCAGCAGCTCGTTGCGGAAGAGTATCCACATTTTGTGCGCCTGCTTGGCCCTGCACTTGCTAAGCAGCGCCTAGCCACTGTCTACGGATTGAAGCACGGGACAGTTGAAGATTACGTCAGGAAGGGGTCGCAATGCTGCTAACGCCAGCTAGATACCGGGACGGGTCGTGGTGGGTGAACATTCCTACACCTACCGCGTTCACGTCACGCAAAGCCGCGAATGAAGCCTTAGAACAGTTCAAGGAAAAGCACGGGTGCCTGCACCTAGCCTGTGATGAGTTAGGCACTGATGATATTGGGCTGGGGTTTGGTTTCCGCTTTTGTGAGCGCCATGCACGGAGAGCGAAGAAGATTCTGAATAAGTCTAACCGGGGGAGCGCGATTTTTAGGGGAGCAAGTTTTGAAAACATTTAAGCCAGATAATGAGGATGCGTGGTTCGAGTTCCGCCGTCAGCACCTCACCTCAACGGAGCTAAGGGACCTGCATTTAAGCAGGACCGCTAGACAGTGGCAGGAGCTACGTGAGCAGAAAGAAACAGGGAAGCGGTGGGGCGGTAATGATTACACGATTTGGGGCACAGCGCGTGAACCGATTCTGGCGCCACTGGTTACTGATGTTGATAGCCGCCTTGTATACAACGCCGACCCGCAGACCATCATCATCAACCCCGACGATGACCGCCTGTGTGGCACCCCGGACCTTTTCAGTGAGGACGGGGAGGTGATTGGTGAGATTAAAACCGCTAAGCACCAATTCAATGGTGGGTATTGGCATGATTGGTGCCCCGACGGGTACTACCTGCAGGTGCAGGCAAACATGTGGCATGCGGGTGCCGAGGCGTGCGTGCTGCTGGTGGAGTACTACCAGGAGCAGGACGGGAAGTTCAGACCCGTCGAGTACGAGCACAAGGTAATCCACTACGACCCCGCGGTGGTGGAGGACATACAACGCACCGCCGATGAGTGGTTTGCATGGCTGGATGGAACCACCCCGGATTGGATGGGTGAGGTCACCAGCCTAGAAGACGCCGACGAGGTAGAGGACCTGGTTGCTGAGATTGGCGCCGCAGAAGATGAGATGCGCGAATTAAAAGACCGCATCGACCAGCAGCGCAAACAGCTCCTAGAAAAGCTAGGCGACTCGTATGCCGGCACGCACGCCGGCTACAAGGTCAGCGTGTCCACCACCAAGGACACTAAGACGTTCGACAGTAAAGCGTTTAAGAACGCCCACCCGGACCTCTACACCGAGTTCAACACCAAAACCCGCCGAGGCTCCACACGCCTCCGCCTAACAAAGGTCGTCAACTAATGCCACTCTTTGGCCTGGAACCTGCCTACATCAACAAGCAGGAAAAGAAACTCGCACTCAATCAACTGGAATCCTACGTCCTCTCCTGGACACGAGACCACGGAGAACACTGGTCCAACCTGCGCGACCTTTGCCACCAGATAGAAACCACCATCGACCAGGAACGACAACAACTATGAACAAACCAAGCGACATGCCCCACCGGCGTTTGGAGGTGGCCCGTACTGCCACCGCAGCGAACTACAACGCGCTAACAGCATTCGCCGACCAAGCCAACTACCTCATCCAGCACTTCACCGAGCACGGCCACGACCTAGAAACAGCCCTCACACTCACAGAAATCACCCTCGACCGATTCGACGACGAAAGGAACATCTAAATGAGTAATGAAATCGCTAAGTTCAACGAGCAGGAAATGACGCTCATTGAGCAGCTAGGGTACAAGCAAATTCCAGCCAATCACCTGAAAATGTTCTTCGCCCGCGCCGAAGCGTTGGGCCTGAACCCTCAAGACCCGTCGCAAATCGCCCTCATTGAGCGCAAGACGAAGAACGGTAAGACCTACACCCTCCAAGTCGGTATCGGCGGAGCGCGTCGAACAGCCCGACGTATCGCTAAGCAGGAGGGCGGCACCTACCGCGAAGGCGACTGGATGTACAAGGGAATCGACCAGTCCACCGGGCAGGAGACCGAATGGCGCGACACGTGGAACGTAGCCCGCATGGGGTATCCCGAGTTCGCCAAGGTCATTGTGTACCGAGACGGTGAACCATTCCCGCACGTAGTCACGTGGGACGAGTCCAAGCAAACCTGGGGCCGGGAAGGAAACCTCACCCCAATGTGGGATGCCAAGCCAACCTTCATGCTGGGAAAGAACGCCGCCGCCGGCGCTTTCCGAAAGGCATTCCCCGACGAACTAGGGGATGTGTACTTCGATTCCGAGAGCTTTGTAGATACAACGGAGCCTATTCGCCAAAAGGCCACCCGCCAAGACGTGGCGCAGCAGGCCCTGTCGGCCCCGGCACCGAAGAAGAAGCAGCAACCCGAACCCGAGCCGGAGCAGCAGACCGTAGAAGCAGAAGATGATGAAGCTGAACTCATCGAATACGTCCGCCAATCCCTCGCGGAATGCACCAACGCAGACGACGTAAACGACTTCGCCAGCAAGCTAAAAGCGGAGGGAGAAGTACCCGAAAACGTACAGCAAATGGTGACCACCCGCTGGAACGAACTACAGGAGAACTAATGACCAACATTGTCACCCCGCAGGTTCACCTGCTTGCCCACACCAAGATTGATGAGAAAGCAATCAGTGAGTGGATGAGTATTCAGGACGCATCAACGGATGCGGAAACCCTGCTTACTATGGCCGGGCGGAACTGCTACCGCAGCTTTCACCGCCCCAACAGCAAGACCTACAACGACGCGGACTACCTGCGCCGAACGCTGTTTGACCGTGGACATTTCAGCATTGCCGAGCATGCCACCGCAACGTTGTACTTCACTGGCGTTAGCCGTGCTTTCCTCACGGAACTCACCCGCCACCGACACCTGAGCTTTTCGGTTGAATCGCAGCGCTTTATCAACGCCAACGACGCGAACATCGTCATGCCGCCAGCCATGCGTTACCTCGACGAGGAATCGAAAGAAAACTTCCTTTGGCGCGTAGACGAGAGCATAACCGACTACAAGAACGCGCAGACCGCCCTCAACCGCCTACCCAAGAAGCAGCGCAATGAAGCAGCCCGCGCCCTGCTCCCAAACGCTGTGGAAACCCGCATGGTAGTCACCGGGAACCTACGCGCTTGGAACGAGGTAATCCAACGCCGCACACAACCAGACGCCGATGCGGAAATGCAGGAAGTCATGCGACTAGCCAAAGACGCCCTGCAGCCAGTATCACCCATCATCTTCCCATAAGGAGAACCATGACCAACGACATCACTATCAGCGGCAACCTCACCCGGGAGCCGGAGCAACGCTTCACGCCTAACGGTAAGAGCGTCGTGGAGTTCACCCTCGCCCACAACACCCGCCAGTACAACCAACAGTCCCAGCAGTGGGAAGACGGCGACCCCACCTTCATTGATGTGACTTTCTGGGGCAAGAAGGGTGAGAACTTCCTGCAGGACTACACCCAGAATGGGAAGCGCCCCGTGGTTGTCCTCGGCAGTTTGAAGCAAGACAAGTGGGAAGACAAAAACACCGGCGACAAGCGCTCCAAGCACAAGATTAACGCCGACGAAGTCACCTTCATCCCACGCGGCCAAGGAGGCGGCGGGCAGCAGTCCCCGGCGCAGCAGCAGTGGAACAACGCCACCCAGCAGGGCCAAACCGCCACCAGCGGCGCATGGTCCACCCCGCCAGCACAAGCAGGCCAAGACCAGACACCGCCTTTTTAAGGAGTAACCATGCAACTACTCATCGACCTACTATCCGCCTACGCCTACACCCCAGACGGCGGCATAGCAGACCCCAACCACCCCATATACGCACTCATCTGGGCACTGAAACTCATCGCCTAGACCCCACAACCTAACCCCGCTGTTTAGGACCTCCACAGTCCACAGGCGGGGTTGAGTATTGCTTTCTTTGACGGATGCTTATATCATCGTCAGTGTAGTGATTGTATAGGTATACAACACCACATCGCCTTAAGCCGCTGTCATTCTTTGATGGCGGCTTTCGTGCATCCTAAGGCCAAATTCTAATTCGACCAGCTTCTTTTATCGAGTCTAACCGACTCCACATATTGTTCTGGAGCTTCACGACCTTAGGGTTAGTTGAAGGCTTAGAAATGATTCTATTGGCTATGTAAGTGCACAAATCAGCCGCCTGTAAACCCCATTTAGTTTTGGAATCGTAGAAATCGAATGATTCCACTCTAGCCAGCTTGGATGGTTTATACCCGAATGTCCCATCAGTTCGGTATTTCATGAAGTTCTTTCTAGATTCCTCTGCTGTGTAATGGTCATCAAGTAGGACATGGGACTTTTCTTCGTTCCAAGTGCAGAACTCATTTATCCGCTCGAGGGTGAAGCTAATGGCTAAATCTCGAGGGTCAAATGGGCGGACGTACCGCCTCTCTTGCTTGCTTCGGTTGATGCATTCTACGAACAGGGCAGAAGCGGAATCGTTAATGATGCTAAGCGCCCGATTATAAATATTGATGCTCAGACGAACATGCATGTGCGACCAGTCGCCTTTTTGCTGCATTATTTCATAGCCATGAAGCTCTTCAGTGCCTTTGAGATGACCTTTCTCCGCCTCTGTAGAGAGCAAATCTGACAGTCCTGCTTCAAGCCGGGATTTACCCTCTTCATCAAATATGAGTGCGGACAACAGATAGTAATCATCATTCTGAGAGGCGGATTCGTCGACGTAAGAAAACAACACTGAACTTCATTCTTTCACTTTGAGGCTCCTACAAGGATACCTGCAGCCGACTGCACCTTGTGGAGCCCCTTCTTTTATGTAAGGACCCCAAATGCTTTATTACTCACTAGACAAGGATGCTCATCAGCCCCGGTTTGCCTATGAGGGTGATGCCGGCATGGACCTCGCCCTATCCCACGACCTGACAGTCCCCGTAGGCGGTCACCGTATGGGGGACACGGGAGTTCATGTGGCCATCCCAGAAGGCCATGTAGGGATGCTGTTTGTGCGTTCCAGTACTGGAATCAAACGGAACCTCGTACTAAGCAACGGCACCGGCATCGTAGATAGCGGATATCGCGGCCCCATCAAAATCAGCCTCCACAACACCGGAACAACCGGCCAACGAATCAAAGCCGGAGCCTACATCGCACAACTCGTAGTAATCCCCATCGCCACCAACAACATCGCCGAAGTCCCCGAACTAGGAGACACCGAACGCGGCACCAACGGCATCGGAAGCAGCGGAAAGTGACCACCCACCAGCAGCGTGAGGATATGCGCGCATACCTCGAATCCCAAGACCTGTACTGCGCCCGCCCAGACTTCCTCGACGCACTAATCCAACTATTCCAATCACTAGAGAAAGGAGGAAAAGACGATGCCGAAAGATAGTCGGCTGTATGCGAATATCACCCATGATTTCTTTGAATCCCCGAAGATTATGGTCCTATCTGATAGGGCGAAATTGGGGCTTTTGGAGATGATTTTATGGTCATGCCGGATGCAGACCGACGGGGTAATAGACCACCGTGTAGCAAGTGCTAAGCATTTGCTAGACGTTTGCCAGGAGTTGCTAGAAAACGACCCCGAAACACCGTCACTTGTGGAGCTTGAAAACGGTGATTTTCTCATCCATGACTTCACAGAACACCAGACAACAAGGGCCGAAATTGAGGCAATTAGGGAGAAAAGAAGGGCCGCAGGACGTGCCGGGGGACTAGCTAAAAGTAGGGCACACGCTGCGAAAAGTAGCAAACGCCTAGCAAGTGCTAAAGCAAGTGCTAAGCACGGTGCTAAGCAAACCGCTAGCAAACCGGTAGCAAAAGGGGTAGCAAAATCTAGCAAGAAGAAGAATAAGAAGGGGGGAGGGGAACAGGCCGAAAACACCGCCAACGTGGCCACCACAACCGCCCCAACGGCCCACACTTCTCTAGACGAGTTAGCGGCGGCTCACGCCGCCAGCCAACCCGACCCACGCCGCTGCCCCGAACACCAACACCTCGCGCCCGGCACCGTCCCCAATTGCGGCCAATGCGCAGAAGCCCGCCGCGCCTATGACGAACGGCAAGAAGCCGCGAAAGCAGACGAGCGCAAACAACGCCGCCAATCAATCAACAACTGCAACCAATGCGACGAAAACGGATGGGTAAAAGGCACCAACCCCGCCAGGCGCTGCGACCACAAACCACCAAGAAAGCAACCACCATTTTGACCAACACCATCACATTCCGCGTAGACGGCATCCCAGCCACCCAAGGCTCAAAGAAGCATGTGGGACGCGGCGTCATGGTCGAGATGAACAAGAAACTCCCCGCATGGAGAAAAGCCATCATCAACACCGGACGCACAGTAGCCCCAAAACAGCCCCTAGATTGCCCTGTAAGCGTCGAAACCACCATCTGGGTGCCACGGCCTAAGAAACCCCGATTCAACGTCCCAGCAACCCCAGGAGACCTCGATAAGTACCTAAGAGCAATCGGCGACGGCATCGAACAAGCCGGCATCCTCAAAAACGACGCCCGCATCACCCACTGGACAGCAACCAAACACTACGCCAACAACGACACCCCACCAGGTGCCGACATCACCATCACATGGAAGGACACCAAATGATCTACCCCTGGCCCTACGACGACACAGACGAACCCAACCCAGACGAACAAGAAGAACAAGAAGACGACTCCTGGCAAGACCGCGCCTACGACCAATGGGCAGACCGATAACCAACACAAGGAGAAAGCAATGAGCACACCAACCCGCCAACAAATCATCAATGCGCACGGCGCATTAAACCGCCTAACCCGACTAGCTGGCAATTACCTATCTTCCACCTCCGATGAGGACGATGTAGCCGGGCAGCTACGTCAATTCGTCCTCCGCGCCCTTCCTCCCGAACCACAACCCACAATGGCCGAAATCGAATGGAACGACGACAAGCACTACCTCGCAGAAGCAGAATCAGAAAGCGGCGTCAAGGTCGTAATGCTATCCCAAAACAGGGACTTCATAAGGTGCATCCAACCACCAAACGCAGGGGACGTAGTAATAGGAGTCCCCAGCGAAGACCTCACCCCAACCGGTCGCCGCTACACCCCCACGGAGGTACAGGAATGAGAAAACCACACCATCACAATTTTCATTGCGAGAGGGTGTGGTGTGCGTACAACCAATCATACAACACCAGGAGACCACTAATGCCTGACCTCACCACCACACACCTCCAACACCTACTCGACCAAGCCACACCAGGGCCGTGGACAGTAGAAGAAAATAAATGGGACGAAACCATCGTGGCAAACGAAATCGGTCACCAAATGGTCTGGGGCGAGCAAGTACGTTTCGAGTTCATAGCCGGAAACCCTAAAGCCGATCCACAGCTCGCCGCAGCAGCCCCACAACTCGCACAGGAAGTAATCAACCTACGCGACGCGCTCGGATACCTCGTAGAAGAAACACGGCTCGCCGCCGAAAATAGCGACGATGTAGTAGTCCAAAAGCGAGTAGCCGATGCCATAAAAACCACCGTCGCAAAAATCCAAGGAGACCACGATGAATAACCAAGACCGGGCGGCAAAAGCAATCAAGTTTGCGGCCGCACGCGGCTACACCCCCGAACAGATCGCCACGCTGCTAAACGAACTTAACCTACTCGCACCAGACCTACCAGAGCCTTCTCCCGGCACAGACGGAGCGCTGATATGGCACAACGGAGAAGTTTGGCTGGAAGACAACGATACCGACGTTTATACAGACCTGCATAGCCCCTTTGATTGGATGACTACAGACCAAGCCCGCAACCTCGCCCACGCCCTACTCGCAGCAGCCAACTACACGGAGGAAGAATGAGCGCCGGCCCCCACGCCCACTAACCTCGCACACCACCAGGCCCCGCCACACAGCAGGGTCTTTTCTTTTTTAGGAGCACACCGTGACCAACGAGTTTGAACTCCGCGACACAGCACGCGAACTCAAACACCACTACCTTCAACTACACGCCCTCAAACACACCACCCCCAACCCACCCGAGGTCAAGACTCGCAACGTTGTTAAAGGCTTGGGGCCGAAGTCGCCCGGCAACTGGCTATGGGTAAACCGCTATGTAGAGATGGAGCAAAACCTTCGGGAACTCTGCCTTAACGCATTCGGCATCGACGGCATAGGCATCCGCATACACGACGGAGACCTATCAGCCCCCCGCCTATGCCACCTCATCGCATGGCACGCACAACCACTATCAGAACTCACATGGGCACAAGACCTCCAACAGGAGCTAGAAGACCAGGCCCGCACCATCAACCGCTGGTGCAACCCACCAGAGCATGGACAAGCACTACTCAAGTCAGCGCGAGTGAAGCGGCACCTCGTCAGTAAATACTTGCCACCACTTGACAAGTAGGCTAAATAAAATGATATGATTGCGCTGTAGTAAGAGCCCGCCTGAGAGCGGGCTTTTGTCGTTTTCACAAGTCTTGTCGCCTGACTCACCAACTATCCACCAGGACAAATTCAGACCCCGAGTGCAGGCCACCAGCTCACGACTGGAACAAGACACCAAGCCTTGTAGCCACCTCACCGCAACTAACCATCACGCATTGAAACGTTAGAGTAACCCTGAGCAACAACTGAGGCGCAGGCCGCTGGCTCACGACCAGAACAAGGCACAAACAAACCCGGAGGTGCAACATGTGGGAAAACCCATCAGGAGGCGCCCCCTACAAACAACGCCAACAAACGCTAAAACGCGACCACTACCAATGCGTCAAATGCGGCAACACTGAAAACCTCGAAGTAGACCACATTAAAAACGTCGCCAGCGGAGGCACACACAACCTCAACAACCTCCAAACACTCTGCCACCACTGCCACAAAACAAAAACCGCAAAAGAATCCGGAGCCTGGCGTAAAAAAATCAAACGCCAACCACGCAAACCAATCGGCCTTGCATAAAACCTGCATAAAAAATGAATAAAGGGTGGGGACAACCCCTCCCCCGACCCGAAGCTCGGTCGGAAGGCATAGTGTCCTGCAGTTTGTACGGGTTTGTGACTTTCACGTTTCTGGCCTTATGAATACTTTTTGAATAGGGGTGTGTTTTATGCCCGGTCCTGCTCCGAAGCCTAATGCTCGTCGTCGTAATGCTCGCCCTGATTGGGTTTCTTTGCCTGCTGAGGGGCGTTCTGGGAAGGCTCCTGCTTGGCCGTTGTCTGGTCGTGCTCCTGCTGGTTGGGCGGAGTTGTGGCGTTTGCCGCAGGCTGTGATGTGGGAGCGTGATAATGCTGCAGTTCAGGTGGCGACGTATTTGATGACTCGTAATTCTGCGCATGATGCGTTGGAGCGGGGTGAGCCTAATGCGGCGTTGTTGTCGGAGTTGCGGCAGATTGAGGATCGTTTGGGTTTGTCGCCGATGGCGTTGAAGCGTTTGCAGTGGGAGATTTCGGAGACTTCTGATTCGAGGCCGGAGGGTAGGGTGATTAACGCTCGTGACAGGTTCACTAAGCTCTGATTTGTCTATGCCTCCTGGTTATTATGCGGGGTCTTTGGGCGAGTGGTTGACTTTGCCGTGGCCTGTGGACCAGGACGAGAAGCTTCGGCTGTTGGAGAATTCGTTGGGTCCGTCTTTGATTGATTGGGCGGAGTGGCGTACTGATGAGCCGGGTTTGTTGAATGATGAGGGGGAGCCGTGGCAGTACACGGATGGGCAGGCTCGGTTTCTGATTCTTTGGTACGCCTTTGATGAGCGTGGCCGGTTTATTTATCGCCGTGGTTGTAAGCGTGGTGCGAAGGGTACTGGTAAGGACCCTTTTGGTGCTTCGATTTGTAACTTGGAGTTTTTGGGGCCGTCTCAGCTTTGGTGGGATGGTGACCAGTGGGTTGGTAAGCGGCATGTGATGCCTTTGGTTCAGATTGCTTCTAATTCGTTGGAGCAGTCGAAGGATATGCTGCGTGTGGCTAATAGCCAGCTTGGTCGTGAAGCGACTGACTATTATCAGTTGGATAAGGGCCTTACTGCCACGTATGTGAAGAACTCGCCGGCGCGCCTTGAAGTGTTGACTGCTTCGGAGCGCTCATCTGAGGGTGACCCGGCGACGTTTATCGCGCTTAATGAGACTCACCATATGACGCAGGCTTCTGGTGGTCATTCGGTGGCTGCTGTGGCTCGTCGTAACGTGGGTAAGTCGAAGGCGTCGATTCAGGCGCGGATGTTGGATTTCACGAATGCGCATACCCAGGGCAGTGACAGTATTGGTGAGCGTACTTTTCAGGCGTGGCAGAAGCAGCAGTCTGGTAAGTACAAGCAGCTCAAAAAAGACATTCTGTATGACTCCGTTGAGTATGACCCGCGTCTTGATTTCTATGAGCCGGACCAGCGTGAGCTTGCATTAAGGCAGGCGTATTCGGATGCTCCGTGGGCTGACCTTGAACGTCTCAATGATGAGATTGTTGACCCGGAATTGTCGGCTGCTGACGCTATCCGCTTTTATTTGAATGGTGTTGCGGAGCAGGAGGATGCTTACGTTGCGGCGCAGTCGTTTGCTGCGTTGGCTGACCCGTCAAAGTGCTTTGAGGATGGCGACCAGATTGCGTTGTTCTTGGACTGCTCGAAGTCTCAGGACTCCACCGCATTGATGGGCTGTCGCATCAAGGATGGGTTTAACCAGACTCTTGGTGTGTGGCAGCGCCCGCGTGGCCCACGTGGTGAGGGGTTCCTTGTCGACCGTGATTTGGTTGACGCCCGTGTTCGTGAGGTCATGGACACTTATAAGGTTGTGTGGTTCGGGGTTGACCCGTCGCCGGCTAAGGATGACACAACTGAAGCGTCGTATTGGGCGCCGATGATTGACCAGTGGCATCAGGACTTCCGGCGAAAGTTGCGTGTGTGGGCGACGCCTGGCGCGAAGGGTAACGCTGTTCTGTGGGATATGCGCCTGTCCACGCCTGGTGGCGCGAATCGTAACCGCTTGTTCTCACAGGAGGTTGAGGTTATTCAGCAGCAGGTTGACGTGGATGGGTTGGATGGCCCGTTCCGGCATGATGGTGACCCTGCCCTGGTTGCTCATGTGAATAACACCCGTATGCGGTGGAATAAGTTCGGTTTGACTGTGGGCAAAAAGACCCGTGATTCGTCGCAGCTTGTTGACCTGTGTGTGGCGATGATTGCGGCGAATGTGGGGCGTCGTGAGGCTCTGAATAGTGGCAAGGTTCGTATTTCTAGGCGGTCTGGTAAGCAGGCTCGTTTTGTTTCTATGGCTTAGGAGGTTGTGATGGTTGGCGGTTTTGAGCGTCAAGCGGTGGCCGACATTGAGCGCCTCCGGTCGCGGTTGACGGCGTATCAGGCGGCGAATTGGGAGAAGCAGCGTTATTACGATGCGAAGTCTCGTGTGAAGGATTTGGGTATTTCTTTGCCGCCTGCGCTTAGGTCGATTGACTCTGTGATGGGTTGGCCGGGCACGGTTGTGGACGTGTTGGATGAGCGCCTTGATTTTGAGGGTTGGTCTGAGACGTTTGTTGATGACGTGTTTCGGGATAATGACCTTGATGTTGAGGCCCCGTTGGCGCATGTTGATGCGCTGATTTATGGCGTGTCGTATGCGACTGTTACGTCTGGTGGCCCGGGTGACCCTGATGTGTTGGTGGATATGGTTCCGCCTACTCAGATGGTTGGTGTGCGTAATAACCGCAGCCGTACGTTGTCTGAGGCTGTGCAGTTCATTGATTCCTCTGATGATGGTGTGCGCAGTATTGACCGTGCTGTGTTGTTTCGTCCTGATGAGACTGTGTGGCTGGTCAACGATAATGGTTGGCAGGTTGAGCGTGTAGATACGCACCGGTTGGGGCGCGTGCAGGCGGTTCAGTTTGTGAATCGTATGCGTGGTTCGAAGCTTGGCGGGCGTTCGGAGATTACGCCGGCTGTTATGTCGTACACGGATTCTGCACTTCGCACCCTTGTCGAGGCTGAGGTGGCGCGTGAGTTCTACGCGGTGCCGCAGCGTTACGTGTTGGGTGCGCCGGAGTCGTTCTACTTTAATGAGGATGGTTCTAAGCGTTCTGGTTGGGATGCGATTTCGGGCAAGATTCTGGGTATTGAGCGTGACCCTGATACGGGGGATATGCCGTCGATGGGGTCGTTTCCTGCTTATGCGATGTCTCCGTTTTTTGAGCAGGTTCGTCACTATTCTCAGTTGTTGGCGGCGGAGACTTCTATCCCGCCGTCCTATCTGGGGTTTGTGACTGATAATCCGTCCTCGGCTGATGCTATTCGTATGGCGGAGAATCGTCTTGTGAAGCGTGCTGAGCGTCGTCAGGGCATGTTTGGTAAAGCATGGACTGAGATTGGTCGTTTGGCCATGATGGTTCGTGATGGTCGTAGTTTCGACACTCTTTCGTCGGAGGAGTTGGGTATGCGCCCGATGTGGCGTGATGCTGCTACCCCGACGAGGGCGGCGGCGATGGACCAGGTGCAGAAGGGTATCGCGTCTGGTGTGTTTACACCTACTGGTGATTACACGATGAAGATTTTGAGTATGTCGCCGCAGGATAAGGAGATGCTGCGTAAAGACCGCGCTAGGGATTCAACTAGCGCTTTGCAGCGTCTCGTGTCTACGTCTGGTGTTCTTGATGAGCCTTCCGCCCCTGATGTGGGTGTGGATGGTGGTTTGAATGCCGATTAGCGTTGATTGGGGTACTCCGGCGCAGAAGGCTGAGGCGATTGTTTACCATTCTGCGTTTGAGAGGTTGCAGGTAAAGTTGGAAAAGGATGTGGCCCGTATTTGGGCGCAGTCCTTAAAGTTCACTGACGTGCAGCAGCAGCGTATTTTCTTGACGAATATGCTGTGGGATTTACAGAAGGTGTACGGCAAGGATGCCGTGTCCCTGGCAGCGGAGTATCTGAACTATTTGCGTGACGGTACGGATTTGCCGATGTATTTGGCGCCTTCCGCTTTGGCGGATGAAGTGAATGCTGCGGTGGGCGTGTCGTTGTCTTCGGCGGAGCCTGCTGTGGTGTTGCAGGGGGCGATGCAGCGGTTGGTGATGAATTCGTATCGGGACACGATGATGGGTTCTGCGGTTGTTGCGAAGCGGCGGTTTGCGCGTGTGGCGGAGCCGGGGGCGTGCCCGTTCTGCCTGATGCTCGCTAGTCGTGGCGCGGTGTATTTGTCGAAGAATCAGGCCACTTTTGTCGGGTCTACTGGTTTCCGTAAGCATTACAGTGACGGACACGACCGGGGATGGCGTATGAAGCGCGGCAGGGTTCGTGGTTCTCGTCCTGCTGGTGCGAAGTTTCACGACCATTGCCGCTGTCACGTTGTTGAGGTGGCGGATGAGTCAGAGCTGCCGGAGTCGAACAAGTGGCTAGAAGAAGCGTGGGGTGAAGCTACTGGTGATGTTGATGGCATGAAAGAAAAGCAGGCTGCTTGGGCAAGGTGGCTTGATGAGAACAATGTGCCTTGGGAGCCATCCAAGGCGGCGTAGATGGTCTTAGGCCAGGTTCGACTCCTGGCATACGCACTAACCTTTTCCGGCCCGTCTAGCGCGATGCTAGGCGGGTTTTGTCGTGGGGAGGGTAGGCCGCGATGGCCGAACATTTGGAAGGAGACTTATGTCTGAGCAGGACACTAGCCAGGACACTGCCAACGAGCAGACCAAGGATTCTGAAAACACCACCGGCGCCGCTGATTCTGGCGAGAAGCAGACTGAACTAGGCGACGCAGGCAAGAAAGCGTTGGATTCTGAACGCACGGCTCGCAAGGATGCGGAAAAGCAGGCTAAGGCCGCTGCCGCACGAGTAGCTGAGGTTGAAGCGGAATTAGAGAAGGCGCGTGCTGCCGCCGATGAGGCCGCGAAGGCCAGGACGGCGTTGGAGCATGAGAACACCGTTCGTGAAGTCATTGCCGAAGCAGGACTACCTGAGGAGGTGGCTGCGTTTCTTGGTGATGGTGATAAGGATGCGCTCGTGAAGCGTGCCGAGGAGTTCAAGGGCATTGCTGAGGCAATGTTTGCGGCTCGTCGGCCGCAGCCAGTGCCGGAGGCGGGGCAGGCGAGTGTGCCTCGTCGTTCGACTGGTGACCAGTTTGCTCAGGCTATTGGGCCTCTTTTCAATCACTAGATTGACACTACTTTTGAAAGGAGATAGCGATGGCTATCGACATTAATCGCGGCACTTCCGGAGTCATTAAGCTCCCTGCCGAGGTTTCTTCCGAGATTTGGGCTAATACCCTCGAAAATTCTGCTGTGCAGGCTCGCGCTCGTAAGGTGGCGCTGCCTGCTGGTGGTCTTACTATCCCGATGATTACCGGCGACCCGGAGGCGGGTTGGGTTAACGAGACTGATGAGAAGCCGGTCTCTGATTCCAAGTTTGGTTCTAAGGTTATGACCCCGTACAAGATGGCGGTCATTGAGCTGTTCTCTGATGAGTTCCGCCGCGACCTTCCGGGCCTGTATGCGGAGCTGGTTCGCCGTCTGCCGTATGCGCTGGGCCGCAAGTTTGATAAGGCCGCGCTTGGCCTAGAGGACGCGCCGGGCACTGGTTTCGATACTCTGGCGGATGCGCCGGAGATTGCTCTGGACGGCACCATTAAGCCGTTCCTGTCCGGTATGAAGTCTGTGGCTGCAAACCAGGGCGTTGTTGACGGTTGGACTCTCACCGAGGAGGCCCGCGTTGATGCCCTCAACATTGCGGACTCTATGAACCGCCCGCTGCTGGTTTCTGACTATTCCACCGTCGGCCAGGTTGGCACCATTCTGGGCAAGCCGGTATCTACCACCCGCGCCCTCGAAGGTTCTAGCGTCGCTGGTTTTGCTGGTGAGTGGTCCTCTGCTGTGTGGGGTGCGGTTGAGGATATTCAGATTGATATTAACGACCGTGGCTCCGTTACCCGTGGCGGTGAGCAGATTAACCTCTGGCAGCGCAACATGTTCGCAGTTCGTGCTGAAATTGAGGTTGGTTTCATTCTGCGTGACCCGAAGCGCTTCGTGAAGTTCACCTCTGCTGGTGACGCTGGCGCTGCTGTCTAGTTCATCCTGCTGCTTATGACCCGTGAAGGGGGTGATGTTGATGTCTGATGACCGTATCAAGATTCGACGCGGAGACACTTTCCTGTATGTTGTCCCCGACCAGGTGGAGCACTGGGAGAAGCTGGGCTACACGCGGGAGGCGGCGCCTAAGCGCACTTCTCGAAAGCGTACGACCGCCAAGGATGGTGAGTGATGTTTGAGCTTGCTGATTTGGCGGAGTTTCTGGAAATTCCGGCTGAAGAGTTGAATGCGACTAAGGTTCGTATTCTTTCATCGAAGGCGGAAGTTCTGATTCGTCAGTACGCAACTTTGCCGGACGATGTAGGGGATTGGCCGCAGGACGTTCGAGACCTTGGGCTAACAGTGGTTGCTCGCGCTATCACACGGTCTGATGTTGAGGGCGTCACGCAGGAGTCCACAACGGCGGGGCCCTTTTCCACGTTGCGGTCGTATTCTACGGATGCGGGCACGGTGTGGCTGACTAAGGCGGAGAAGCAGATGCTGCGTAAGTCTGGCGGCACCCAGGCGTATGGGGTGTCTATGATTCCTGCTGACCGTGAGGATTACCGCTTGTGGCGTAACAGCTGGGAGTGGTGACCGTGGCCTTTATTCCACTTAATCAGACTGTGGAGGTGTATCGCCGGGGCTCCCCGGAACGGGACCGCTTCGGCAACGAACGCCCCGGTAAAGGTGAATGGCAGCAGGTTCAGGTGGCGTCGTGGTGGGTCGACCGGACGGATGAAAAGTCTGGCGATTCAATCCTGAGAACCATTGACTTGCTTCACGTTCACCTCCGCCCCGAAGACGCCCCCACCCCGGATTCCCAGATTCGTCTACCCGATGGGTCGCAGTGGCAAGTGGAGGGAAACGCTGAGGACTACAACCACGGGTGGCACGGCTGGGCACCAGGTCTAGTTGTTGTACATGCGAGGAAGGTGGAGGGATGATTCAGGTCAATATCCGCGATGAACATGGCGATATTAAACCTGTTGATTTTGACACTAACGCGGTTGAAGTCATGGACGGCGCCCTCATTATCTATTCGTATGATGCGAAAGATTTTATTGCCGGGTTCGCGGCGGGCCAGTGGTTGACGTTTCAAAAGATGTAGGAGGGCTGTTTATGGCTGTGAAGTTTAAGTGGTCCTCTGCTGCGTTTAATCAGATTCGTCAAGACCCCACGTTGGTCGGGTTGATTGATGGCAAGGCTGCGGATATAGCTGCGCGGGCTGGGCGTGGGTTTGAGTGGAAATCGTCGGTTAGGCAGGGCCGTAATGGTTCGCGTCATCGTGCGATTGTGTTCACGGATACGCCCCGAGCCATGGTTGTCAACGCCCGAGATAACACACTGTTGAAAGCATTAAAGGGGTAGTTGAATGTTTGTTACCCCTGTTGAGCACCTACTTACGGCACTGCGGCAGGTACTCGATGTTCCCATCTACACGAAAGTGCCAATGCGCCCGCCCGGCCTGTTTCTCCGGCTGGATGTCACCTCCAACGAGATGAGTAGTCCCAGCTCGCAGGAAACGACCATAGCGGTGCAATCCTACGGGGTGGACCAGGACGACACCATCAACTTGTTGGGTGCGCTCCGGTTCATCCTCGCAGATGAAATATACGCCCGTAACCCGAAAATTCTGTGGTGGGAGGAAGTTACTGGGCCGGTGGAGTTCCCGGACCCGGACACCGATAACCACTACAGGTGGCAGCTTACGGGCACCATGACCACGACCCTCACCTAAGCCAGGTGCAGGGTCTTTTCTAATTGAGTTAGGAGACTCAAATGGCTGATTTGCGTAATCGTCGCAATGTTCTTGTTGGCGCCCCTGATGTGCAGGCCTCCGGCGGCATCACCGTCGGCCCGGCACTGAAGGAATCCACCAACTTCCCGACCGATGCGACCCAGGAGCTAGATGGCGCTCTGAACCACGTGGCTGCGGGCTACGTGTCCGAGGACGGCGTGGTTAAGACCGTTGACCGTTCCACTGAGAAGATTAAGGACTGGAATGGTGACACGGTTGTTATCACCCAGTCTGACCACTCCGTAACCCTGCAGGTCACTTTCTTGGAGGGTGCTAATGGTGAGGTCCTGAAGATGATTGCGGGCGAGAACAACGTCACTGTTGAGGGCGATACTGTCCGCGTTGTGGACAATGCGGATGAGCTTCCGCACCGTTCTATCGCGTTCTACATCAACGGCGGTAATGGCTCCCGCATCCTCGTGTTCGCCCCGGACGCACAGGTAACTGAGGTTGGCGAAACCACCTATGTTCGCTCTGACGTGGTGAAGTACCAGGCCACCATGGAGTGCTTCGGTGTGGATAACACCAAGCTGATTTCTCTGATTAAGCGCGCTGAGGATGATTCCGTACGCGCAACTGGTGGCGCTGATGGTGCTGACACTGAAAGCGCTGGCGCTTCCGCCTAAACACCCACGGGCCTAGGGAATTATTGCGGTTCGCCCTAGGCCCACCCCTACGAACCGCAAGAAGATTTTCACATTCACAACTAGAGAGGAACCGCAATTATGGCACTCGAAAAATTCCACTTTGAAGCATCCGACGGCACCACCCTTGACGTCCACTACATGATGGACAAACTGTCCTACAAGAAGATGCGCAAGATTCGCAAGGATTACCTGGGCGACTCCGAGGCGCAGGGCGACGCTTTGCTGGAGGCCGCTTTGGATAAGGACGAGCTGAACAAGGTGGAGAACCTGTCCATGCGTGACTTTAACGCTTTCATGGCCGGCTGGTCCGAGTCTGAGGATGTGGAACTGGGGGAATCCTCGAAGTAGTTCAACTACTTGAAGATGGGGATAATTTGTCCGCTTTGGAGGCGGATTTAGTACGAATGGGTCTGCGTCTGCGGTGGGTTGGTGACGGTACTGACCGACTGTCCTGGCGGGACCTGATTGTTCTCACACGGCACCCTAAGCCGGACTCATCTCTAGCGGAGCAGGTCACCGGAGGGGAATCGCAGTGGGGCCTGCAGGAGCATTTGCAGGCCTCGTTGTTTGATGCTGTGCAGGCCATTATTTGGCAGAACAGTGGCGGTAAAGGCCCACGCCCTAAGCCTTTATCCCGCCCCGGCCAAGACGGTTACACACAACCACACTCCCCACAGTTGTCCGATGGTCCGCAGGGTGACCCATTTAAGGCCGACGAGTCGGGTGTGTTCCGTGGTGAAGCTATTCCAATTGATGACCTGAATAAGTGGCTGGGCTGGGCCTAGACGATTACTTACTGAATGGAGACTTAATTTATGGCTGGCGTTGAACTAGCAAACGCTTGGGTGAACATCATCCCCAACACGTCTAAGATTGCGCCGCAGATTAAGTCTGCATTCGGTGAGGTAGATAAGATTTCTTCCGACGCCGGCAAGCGCATGGGCGCGGCTATTGATGGTGGTTTTGGCTCTAAGGTCAAAAGCACAGTTGGTAAGCTCGGCGGTCTTGCTGTGGGGCTTGCTGGCGTGTCTAGCGCCGCCCAAGTCATGCAGAACGGTTTTGCTAAGGTCACCTCGATTGAGGACACGACTCAGGCTTTGGGCGTGATGATGGGGTCGGCTGATAAGGCTGCTGGCTTCATGGATAAGCTCGTTGAGTCCAATATGAAGTCTACGTATTCGTTTGATGCGTGGGCTGAGGCCGGTAAAACCCTTGTGGCTTTCGGTGTGGACGCTGAGCAGGCTAACGAGACTGTCACCGCTTTGGGTGAGGCTGCTGCCGCAACTGGTAAGGGTGAGGAAGCCCTTTTGAGCATGTCTGACGCGTTTGGTCAGGCTGCTGCCTCTGGCAATATTTCCATGGACACTATTAACCGTCTGTCTGCTGGTGGTGTCCAAGGTCTTACCATTCTTGCTAATCATTTTGGTGTCACGACCGAGGAAATGCAGAAGATGATTTCCTCCGGTGCTGTGCCTGCCGAGGAGGGTATTAAGGCCCTCACCGACGGTATTATTAACGGCTCTGATGGTGCTGCTGGCAAGGTTGAGAAGCTGTCGGGCGTTATGGGCAAGATGGCGGAAACCACGTCCGGCACGCTGAAGAATATGGGCGCGGAGCTTACTAATACTGCTGCCGCTATTTTTGAAAAGATTTCCCCCGGTATCAAACTTGTTGCGGACAAGATTCGTGTCGGGGCGCAGGACGTCACTAAGTGGATTCAGGGGATTGATCTGTCCGCGTTGGGGGAGCAGATGGCCCCAACGCTGCAAACGCTTGGTGACGCTTTTAAGGATTTAGGTCCTGCTGTTGGTTCTTTGGCTGGCAGTTTCGGGGCTGTTGTTTCTAATATTTCTGTGTCTACGTGGACGGCGTTGGCTGGTGTTTTGAATGCGCTGGCGCCGCTGGTTACGTCTGTGCTCGTTCCGTTGGTGGAGCAGGTGGCTAACATTGCTGCGCAGAATCCGGGCGCGGTGCAGGCTATTGTTATGGCGTTCCTTGGGTTCAAGGGTCTTAGTGCCATTTCTGGGCCTGTAGGCACAGCTGTGACCACGATTAAGAACCTTGGCGGTGCAGCTAAGTTCGCGCATACTGCTTTTAAGGGCGCTTCGCTAGGCGAAGGAATGCTAAACATCATGGCCGGGGCTAAGTCGGCTAATCCTGTTGTGGCGAAGATGGGTACCTCGATGGCGGGGGCCGGTACGAAAATGGCTAAAGGCTCGATGGCTGCCTCTGGCGTAGGTAAGGCTTTCAGCATGATTGGGCGGGCGGCTATGACTGCTATCCGCTTTATCAACCCGTGGGTTGCTGGCTTTACTCTGGTTACTGGCGCTTTAACTCTGTTCTTCACAAAGACGGAGACGGGCCGTGCGTTGTGGGAGTCGTTTACTCAGGCTATTGGTGCTGGCTGGGATTGGATTGTTGAGAAGTTCCAGGCTGGTATTGAGTGGATTATCACCACTTTCGGCCCTGTGTTCTCTCAGATTGGCGAAACGCTTTCTGGTGTGTGGGAGACTGTTGTCGCTGGTGTCACCGGCGCGTTTACCCGCATTAAGGAAGTGTTTACGGGGGCGCTTGAATTCCTGCAGACGGGTGACACCGCCGATTATGCCGCCGCTTTGGGCCTTGGTGAAGATTCCCCTATCTTCACAGCGCTGACGTTCCTGCGCGATAAGTTCGTTGAGGTTAAGGACTTCGCGATTGAAGCGTGGGGCCAGATGCTGGAGAATTGGGAGACATTCACAACTGGTTTCGGACAATTCTATGAAACGTGGATTGTCCCGGTCATCGTATTCTTCCAGACTGCGCTTCAGACTCTTCAGGAGATTGCTTCTGTAGTATTTGACGCTTTGGTAGTGGCATGGGAAGCGGTAGGGACGGCGTTCTCGTTTGTCTGGGAAAATGTCATCAATCCCGTATTTGAGTTTTTCCAGAACTTGGTCATGGCTTGGTGGACGATTGTTACTACCGCGTTTACTGCGGTGGCGGGGATTGTTAACACCGTTCTGGTAGGCGCTTTTAATGTGCTGTCTGCTGCTATTTCTACCGCGTGGAACGGTGTAATTAAGCCGGTGTTTTACACGTTCAAGCAGGTTGCGGAGATTATCTTCCCCGCAATCGCCAACATCGTCCGCACTGTTGTAGGTACGGCGTTCCGCATCATGGGTGATGTCATTTCCTCTACGTGGAATAACGTTATCCGTCCAGCGTGGAATGTTATGCGCACAGTGTTTGGCATTGTTGCGGACGTTCTGACGGGCAATTTCTCTAATCTGGGAAACAGGTTTAGTGAGCTTGGCCATCGCATTATGGGCCTGGTTAGTGGCCTGTTCACGAATGCGTTCAACATTTTGCGGTCTGTTGTTACTAATTCGCTGAACGCAGCTAAGGCTGTTATCGGCATTTTCAAGCAGGCCGTGGCTAACATGGTGGACCTTTCCAAGCAAAAGATTAATTCCCTGGTGGCTGGCTTCCAGGCTATGCCGGGCAAGATTAAGGCCGCTTTTGCTGGTGCTGGCTCATGGCTGTTGGATGCTGGACGCAGCATCATTAGTGGTCTCGCGCAGGGTGTTCGTAACGCTGCTGGCATGGTTGAGGAAGCGGTTCGTGCGGTCATTCCGGATAATTTGGAGCGCTTTGTTCCTGGTCTGCATCTTGGTGGTGTGGTGCCGGCGTTTGCACGCGGTGGTGTGCTGCCTAACGTTCCTGGGTTTACGAGGAATGACCGCGACCCGATTTTGGGCTGGTCTAAGGAGAAAAAGCAGCCTATCGCCCGCGTGGAGCCGGGCGAATTCATCGTCAACCGCGACGCCACTAAGAAGTACGGCCGGCTGCTTGCTGCTATCAACGGCGGCAAATTCGACAGCACCAAGGGCGACTTCGGGCTACCTGGCTACGCTAAGGGCGGCGTTGTAACTTACGACCAGGCCTATCGTTTCCTACGTGGCGAGTCCATTAACGGTAGTCGCCAACCAGGCTCCCTTGAAGGCGCCCCCTACGTGTGGGGTGGAGGCTTGAACGCTAGCTGGGGTGACTGCTCGGGCACGCAGTCCGCCATTGCCTCCCTCGTTGCTGGTGTGGGCACTTCGGGCCGTAAGTTCGCTACCGGCACTCAGGGCGGATGGCTGGCCCAGAATGGGTTCAGGCGTGGCCGTGGACCGGGCAAGAACGCCTTCGAGACTGCTTACTTCAACGGTGGCCCCTACGGTGGCCATACTGCCGGTACGTTGTTTGACTCTAAGGGCCGTTCCGTAAACGTGGAAATGGGCGGCGGACGTGGAAACGGTCAGATTGGTGGCCCTGCTGCAGGCTCCCGCCACTCCCAATTCACGGACGTGTGGTGGCACCCACTGAAGGCTATGAAGAAAATAGCCGGGGTTGAATCCACATCCACGGACGGAATCACAGTTAAGACTGTCGATGACAACAACAAGTTCCAGGCGGAAACCGTCGACTGGGGCGAAGCATCGCAGTACGGTACGGACTGGGAAAAGGAGAAAAAGAAGCGGAGTAATCTTCGCCGCTGGTCTGCTGGTATTTTCGATACCGGCGGAATCTTGAAACCGGGCAATTTTGCGTTTAATGCTTCTGGCAAGCCTGAACGTATTCTTGACCCGCGCCTGACTGTCGCGGTAGAGAAACTCGCTAAGGGCGCCCCAGAATTGTCTAAGGCGCTGACCAAGTTCACGCGTATTAACTGGGGCGGTGTAGGTGAAGAGGTCGCGGACGCCTTCGTGACCGGTACTACCCGAAACAATAATCTCGCGGCGGCTGTTGGTGACCATGTTGCTGAACGCATCACGGGTTACACTGCTTTTGCTGGAGCGCAGACTCGCAGTATCCAAAAGGGCGACAAGATTAATGCTTATCTGCAAAACATTGAGCTGTCTGAGGGGCTTGACCTCGCGGATCAGCTTGGCAGCATGATTGGCATTGACGGCATTAAGTCCACGTTCGGTGGTGTTGTTGGCGCCTTCGAGGATATGGAGGATGCTGCTTCCGCTGAGGTTGATGCTTCTGACGCTGTGAAGCAGGCTGAGCGGAACTTGGCTAGGGCACGCCAAGAGGGCACGCCGGATGATATTCGGGCGGCTGAGGACGACCTGGCTAAAGCACGCGGAGCGGCGCAGGTTGCGTCGATTGCTATGGGCCAGGCTCAGGTTGCGATGATGCTGCAGATTGCGGCCCTGTCTATCCATATGCTGAAGCTGTTCGTCAAGCTCGTCAAACGTTTAGTTGAAGCGGTTAAGAAGTTCTTCGAGTTCATCGAGAACAAAATCCAGGACACCATCAAAGCGCACGTGACGGCGTTTAAGGCTGTGGGGTCTGCGATGGAGTCTGTGGGCAAGTTGAACGCAGAAGTTCTGAAGCTACGTGAATCTGTTACGGGTTTGGCTGTTGACCAGGCCATGGCGCAGATTGAGTTGGCTGCTGCTTCCCGTAATGTGCGCATGGCCCAGATGGACGGTATTACCGCCCAGTTGGAGGCGACGAAGAATCTGGCTGAGGCTCAGGCAGCGTTTGATGAGCAACGCCGGAAAGACATGCGACTAGCGGCTATGGACTACACGGACCTGTCGCTGGCCTATGACCGTTTCCGCTGGGGCATGCTGAGCGCTAATGCGGACGCTATGGACCAGATGGCCGCATGGTCTGATGAGTCGCACGCATTGTATTCGGAGCTGCTGGCCGCGCAGGTTAACCGCCAATTGGTGGAGAAGCAGGCGCAGAAGGCAAATCTTGAAGCGGCGTATAAGCATACGCTGGCTGTCATTGAGCTAAACGATGTGACGGCAAACCTTGAGACTGCGGCGAAGAAACTTGCTGTTGCTTCTGGTAATGCGTTTGGCATGGACCAGGTTGGTGCCACGGTAGGCCAGCGTTATGCCGAGCTGATGGGCGAGAAGGCTTCGTTGCAGGCTGACCAGGCAAGCATGAAGACGTGGCTGAATCCGGTTAATTGGTTTACGTCGATGCCCGCTAATCAACGTCGCATTAGGCAGATTGATAAGCAGCTGAACGAGTTACAGGCAAGGCCGGAGTTCCAAGAGTTCGATGGGGATACCCGTCGTGAGATGGAGCGTGCTGTTAAGGCCTCCGGCTGGATGGGCTTCTTCGGCTCTGGCGATAGGGTGGACGATTTGGTTAAGAACTCTGCCTTGGGTGACGCTTCGCGTGCTCTTGACGAGATGGAGTTTGAGAATCGTCTGATTGACCTGAAGGCTGAGCAGGATACGCTTCGTCGCAAGGTGGAGAAGAATCTTGCGGAGGTTGAGTATCGTAAGCAGCTTGACCCACTAGAAACGCTGATTGCTGGCCTAGAGCAGGAGCAGGATTCTAATAAGACGTGGGCTGAGTATTGGCGCACGGATAATGAGAATATCCGCAAGGCTTTGGCCGATTTGGCTGGTCACCAGGCGGATTATGCGGGTGAGTTGAAGCGCATGTCGGCGGAGCCGAATAAGGTTGTGCAGATTTCTGGCGATAATTTCTCGCGTGAACAGTTGGAGGCCGCGATGGCGGAGTTGGGTGTGCGTGTGGAGCGTTTGGAACGCCCACGTGCGTCTGCTTCTGACGTTGTGGCTTCTCGTAGATAAGGAGATTCTAGGGTGTCGTATTCGATGGCGTATGTGTCCCCGACAGGCACGGAGTATGAGTTTCTGGACGGCTCCGATGGTGAGCCGTTTGTCGAGTTTGATACTTTGTCTGGTTTTGTCGGCATGTTTGAGGACACGCCAGTGCAGTCTGTTGGCGTTCCTGGAGCCTTGGTTAATTTCCAAGACCGGGTGATACAGCAGATGGCCGGCACTTTTACGCTTGTGGTGTTTAGCCGTGAGCAGTGGGAGCAGGTGCGGCGTGATTTCTCTACTCGTGAATACGGCACCCTGATTCTGGATAATGATGGCCGGTTTGAGCTTCCGGTGAGGTTGGCGGAGTCGTTGCCTTCGCCGGGGCATGTGCCGTCGGTGGGGTCTCGTATTGAAGTGTCGATGGTGGCAGACACGGGTGTGTGGCTGTCGCGTGCTTCGGCTACGGGTTCCGTCACAGTGACGAATTGGGGTGATGTTCCTGTATGGCCAGAAATCGTGTGGAGTGGACACGATCAGTCGGTTGTGTTGCCTTCTGGGGTTAGCTTCCCGCTCCCACGGGTTTCTGACACGTATCGCCTTCCGCTTGACCGTCGTGCGAGTGGCAAGGCCATAAACGAAAGCACGGGTAAGTTGGTGGGGACTGATGCGGTGGGGGAGATGGTGCCGGTTGGCGCTACTCGCCAATTCACGGTCACCAGTGATGCACGCGTGGAGTGGTCGGTGGGGGTGCTTGACCCGTGGAACTAGCCGAGTGGCGCCGCCATATTGACCAAGTAGTTGCCGATGAGGGCCAGTGGTTCGGCATCCTCGATGAGAATGGTTACCCACTCTACGAGTTTGGCGGGATTGCCCACGTATCGTTCCCCGAGGCGCGTTTAGCTGTGTCCTCGGTGGAAGTGACAGTGAACGTCACGCCAGGCGACCGTATTCTTGATGACCTGGTAGGTGAGGGCCTTGGCGTAGTAGACGACGCTGGCCGCCTGACTCCTGCTAATGGGCCGCTGCGTATGCTGTGCCACATCAGGCCGGGAGAACGCAGAGTGGCGTATATTTCCCACACAGTAGTGGAGGGAACTTCCTCCCCATCAAAGCTGACTATTCACGGCGTTGACCTGCTGGACGCGTTGGCAACTTGGCCGTGCCCCTCTATTCCGCATGAGTGGGGGGAGCACGATTTTGAGGTGTGGGAAACTGACGCCTCTAACCTTAAATACAGCAAGCCCCGAACCTTAGCCCAGTTGCCGTTTGCCACTAAGGCCGATGGCTATACAGTGTCTGGCCCAGCCAGGGACACAATTAGGCACCTCATCCAGGACTCATTCGACGCAGTTAACGCCTTATACGGGTGGAAGCACCAGGAACACGCTTTCGTAGAATTTGACGGAACCACGGATAAATCCCCACGTGTAGTGATTCGCGTCAATGACGACCCAATCCTAGACACGATAGCGGAGTCTGCACGTTCAGCAGGTCTAGGGATTGGGGTACGACTGTGGTGGCCGGGGGACAAAGCTGTCCAGATTCGAAAACCTACCGATAGGGCTAGTACATCGTTTGGCTCATGGGGGTCACCGAAGATGATTGTCCGCGTGTACGAAGTGGAGGAGTAAATGCACCCCTTAATCGCCGACGGCGGAGAAATGACAGTACTACGTGACCTAGCGGCCTATTCTTATGGCCAGTGGTCAGTAGATTGGCCAGAATCCGTACCGGACGACCAGCGCCCTGAGCTGCCAGACGATAGAGACTTCGGCTACGCATCCAAACCAGACCGCCAGCCCGGAGTGTTCGCTCGCAGGTTTGTACGTGCAGACGTGGACATCACTGCTCAGGATTTTGACGATGCTGGCGCCCCCATACCTTTTACTGGTGAATCTAATGTAGAAGAAACGCTAGACGAAACTTCTCGGCGCACCGAAGGTGACGTGTTCTTCGAGCGGGAGATTACCCGCGCCGGGTTGGGTGCGCTTGTGCCCCGTGTCGATTTTGACGTGGACTCCATTGTCCCAGTGCTTATTTGGGGTAAGACAATCATGTCCCCCGTGACGTCGATTGAGGACATTGTAGAGCTGGGCACGGTGGTGGATAGTCGTGTTTATGTTGGCGGTCAGCTTCTTTTAGATGACGAGGCACGCGAACGCGCTAATCGAGAGATTGAGCGCACGATTGCGCAGGAACGCCGGGAACGCGTCGAGTCCGTTTCGAAGGAAAGAAAAGCACGTAAAGCTGATGTGGAGTCGGTGCGTGGTGTGTTGACTGGTGAGGGGGAAGGCCAGGAGGATTTGTTGGCCTCCCTGGCGGGGTTAAATAAGCAGCTTCAAGAGACGCAGTCTGACCCGCAGCCTGGTCTTATTCCCGCATATATTGCGATGAATACGCGCCTGTGGGAGCTGCAGAAGGAGATTAACGCCAAGAATGAGGAGTTTCAGCGCCTGACCGCTGAGATTGACGCGCAGCAGACTGCCCAGATTGAGCAGATGCAGGAAGTGCAGAAGCAGCAGGCTTTGGAATCCCAGGGGCGGATTCGTGAGCTAATGGCCACCCCTGGTGGTACATCTGACCCGAATGTGAAGGTTACTCGTGAAGCTAATGGCAGCTGGCGGTTTTCTGTTGAGGATGCTGTCAAGGGGTCGATGCTGCACGCGAAGTGGTACAAGGGCACTTTTGGTGAGGGCGAGAGTGTCACGGTGGATTTCGAGGACATTCGCGTGATTGATAGTGATGTGCTGTCGTTTAATCCTCCGCTGAGCACGCCTTATATCTTTTTGCGGTGGGCTGAGGCCCAGAAGAAACAGGTTACAGTGGATAGGTTTAGCGGCCCGTGGTCTATATCGCGTAGCACGTGGTCGAATGTTTTGACTGTGAATGCTCCTGCTAAGACTGCGGAGCAGGTGGCGCTGCGGTTGAAGGTCACGTGGTCAGCAGCTACGTATGACGATACTTACGGTATCCGTATTCGTGCTGGTGGCAGGGTGTTGCAAGAACGGATGATGGAGCATTTGGGGCCGTGGAGCTTTTTGGAGAATGGCCGTCGATGGATGTCTGTGACGGTGTCTAATGCGACGGTGGAACCGGGTGAGGATATTACGGTGGATGTTTATTCGACGGCGACGCTTGCTGGTGGGCGTCGTGTGGAGCAGGTGGAGCTTAATGGCACATGGATTGAGGAGGTCTAATGCCAACTATTAAGGGTAATTTGTTGTTTGTGTCGTCGAGGGTGGCGCACGTGTCGGAAGTGTGGGTGCGCGCCCCAAAGGTACGTACTCATGCGGAGAGTTTGGTCACTACAGGAAATGACCACTTCCCAGTGATTGATGGGCAGGTGGAGTTTACGGCTGTGCCAGGTCCTGCTGTGCTTGCCCTCATTAGCCAGGGCCGTGCTGTGGACACGGTGCCTATCGTGGTGGGGGAGTCGGACTCGCAGACTTTGCGGCAGGTAGTTAATGCTGCGGAGATTGCAGATGATGCTACTAAGCGGGAGATTGAGAAACTTGCCGCCCAGGCAATCCATCTGGTGGATTCTTCTACGGAGAACGCCCGTAAAGCCCTGGATGGTGCCACTCGTGCCGAGTCGGCGGCGGGCGAGGCTAAGAAGTCTGAGCAGAATGCTATTTCGTCCGCGTCTTCGGCTAATAAGTCCTCGATATGGGTGTCCGAAGCGGAGGACCGTACACAAAAGTATGCGAGTGCTGCTGCTCAGTCTGCGTCAGAAGCGAAGGGTAGCGCTACCAGTGCTAAGCAAGACGCTGACCGCGCCGCAAGTATCGCCGATAGTACGTCGTGGGATGGTGACAAGCTCACCGTCAACGGAAAGACCAGCCCCTCACTTACCGGCCCTAAAGGCGACCCAGGCCCCAAGGGTGACCCGGGCGCGTCCACCTGGAATGACGTGACAGGCAAACCCGTGGCTGTGAACGGCTCTGGCAACCCTCCTGAGGCGGTAGGTTCCTACTCCACTGCGTTAGGCATGTACGCGCAGTCGGGGGGCGACTACTCCACTGTGGTGGGCATGTACGCGCAGTCGGGGGGCGACAGTTCCACTGCACTGGGTATGGGCGCACGTGCAGCGGGTGAAAGTTCCACTGCACTGGGCAGGGCATCACGTGCAGAGGGCGCTAAATCTACAGCCATTGGATATGGAGTAGTCGCCAGTGAAGACAACACCATCGTCATTGGCAAGGGCGGACAAACCGTCATCATCGCCGGGCGGAACCTGCTCACAGAAATCGACGTCCTCAAAGAACGAATCGAAGCACTGGAGAATAAATAAATGAACCTCTAACCCCACAACAACACCAAGCCCCGTTGACCGCGCTGGTCACGGGGCTTTTCTCATACCCCAAGGAGGCTAACCATGGATTGGTTAAACGTCGAGCCGGATAAATACAACCTGCTCAGAAAGAACTACACACCAGGCAGGGGCGGTGCAAGCATTGAGTTCGTCACCCTGCACCACATGGCCATGATTGGCGACGTAGACGACTGCGTGCGTGTGTGGCAAGACCGGCCCGCCAGCGCCCACTACGCGATTTCCCCAACCGGGATGATAGGCCAAGCCGTCAATGACGTAGATACCGCTTGGTCCAACGCAAACCTGTACTCAAATCAGCGCTCCATCAGTATCGAGCATTCTAACAGTGCAGGCCCCGACCAGGACTGGCCTATCTCGGAGGCCACACGGGAAGCGGGTGCGCACCTTGTCGCCGCCTTGTGCCGCTACTACAAACTAGGCAGGCCCGTATCTGGCAAGAATGTACGGTTCCACAGTATTGAGTCCGGTGGTTCCACCGCCTGTCCGTATCACCTGCGGCCCGGCCATAAGTACCACGACCAATACATTCGCCGCGCCCAGTACTGGTACGACCAGATGACTACCGGTAAGACCTCCACAGCTAAGCCGGTGAAGAAAGAAAGCAAGGGGATAACCATGAACGCTGTTGACCAAGTCAACGCCCACACCAGGGCATTCATCACTGGGTATTTGTCTCCCCAGATTGATGCCCTACAGGAAGTCTGGCGACAACTTCGGGGTCCGTCGGGTAACGGATGGCCCCAACTAGGGCAGGACAGCCAAGGCCGCAATCTCACCCTTGTCGATGCCGTGGCAAGTATTCGCCAGCAGCTCGTGCAGATTCAGGCAGACCTAGACGAATTGAAGCGGAGGAAGAAGTAAATGGGTAAGCACTACAAGAATCCGGTATTCACGACGGTGTCTGAGCAGGTTGCAGAAGCTGTGGCGGTTGAGTTGCAGGAGCAGCCGTGGTGGCTACGCTACAAGGGCACCATCATGCTAGTGCTCCAGGCCGTGGCGTGGGTTGCTGGCGTGTTGCCGGTGTATCTTGCCGACGCGCCAGAATGGACAATCATCCTCATCGGTGGCATTGGTTTCTTCGTCACCACCCTGACCAACCGCCTCACCGTCGATGGTGTCACCCCAAGCATGGCACCACGCCTAGCAAACCAAGCAGAACGCCGCGAAGCAGCAGAAACCCCCAACAGTCTCCCGGTCTACACTGGCCCCACCACAGCGGGGAAGTGAGTATGGATTGGGGAAGATTTAAGCGCCGCGCCTCCCGCTGGCTCGTATCCGACGCTGCCGGGCTGTTTATTCTGGGCAGTATTTCCATCGCTCGCGGCATGTCCTACACGCCCCTGCTTGTGAACCCGGAGCGGAAGCCGACGCATTTTATGGAGAGTGTGCTGAACCCGCCGTCGTGGGCGGTGGTGTGGCTTCTCATGGGTGCTCTGTGCCTGTGCGCGGTCAAGTGGCCTAGGTTGGTGCCCGCCGCTGTGGGGGCTGTTGTGGGTCTGCATTCCATGTGGGCGTTGAGTTTCATATTCGCCACCATCTTTGGTGACCTCACCCGCGCTTGGGTGTCCTCCCTCGGCTATATCGGTATTGCCGCCATGACCCTCTACGCCTACGCACGCGGGCAGACTAGTGAGTTGAAAATAGTAGACGGGAGGTGACGATGATGCCCGTGGATGGGCCACTAGCCACCATCATCGTCGCCATCATCGGCGTTGCTGGCACTGTGATTGGTAGCGTGCTGACCGAGAGGAACCAACAGAAGAAAGCCGAGCTGGAAACCCGAGGCCCCGAATGGGAATCGTTTACAAAGTCTATTCGTGAGTGGACAAATGAGCAGCTGGAAGCCCGCGACAAGTCCATTGCAGAGATGCGGTGCGAGATTGCGGAGCTCCGAGACAAGCTGGAGGTGTGGAGAAGTCGGTACTTTATCGCCGTGAACCACATTAGGAAGTGGCGGCTCCGCCACCCGGAAAGTATCGCTGATTTACCGATTCCTGACGAGCTAGAGAACGATTTTTAGACTGACCCTCACCCCAGCGCGGGGTGGGGGGTCTTTTCGTCGTTTTAGGGGGCAAAACGGCCATGCAATTCCACGACATCCACGACAGGAAACCACCGGAAACCACGGGAAACCACCGGATAGCACAAAACGAAGAAACCCCCTCCCACCAGTGTTTCTACTGGTAGAAGGGGGACTTGAAAAGCTTCCCCACCAGGACTCGAACCTAGA